>VFSW01009924.1_pt1 | contig 13555 bp, 18 predicted proteins | sample 5358111 | NCBI WGS metagenome assembly VFSW01 (sample SAMN11554181, study PRJNA540505) | mine drainage metagenome | isolation source: sediment from site ElyBrook_90M | place: USA: Ely Copper Mine, Vershire, VT | collected 2017 | reverse complement strand
CCACTAACGGAACCTTTACGTACAGCGCCGGGAATGTTACCAATACACCATACGGAATATTTTCCAACGGTATTGACTGTCCGGGATGCGGCCCTGGTGGAAGCAACGCGTACTCAGGTGTGCTTGATTTCACAATTACCGACACAAGCGGAATCAATTTAAGCAACATCATTGCAAACACATCTGGGTATTACTTCTCTGCCGATGTGATTGGTCCGGCGGGTGGAACAGGCAATATTGCTTCAACATCAATCTCACCAGTCCCAGAACCTCGGTCTTACGCCATGCTTCTGGCTGGATTGGCTCTGATCGGTTTTACTGCACGTCACAGAAAAAGCAACACCCTGTAAGCGGTAGCTTGCTTAATTAAGGACGGGGGCTTAGGCCCCCGTTTTTCGTTCATCTGCGATACCAAGGAGCGGGAATGCGGATATAAGAAAAAAATATTAATTGAGCAAAGAACAACCTCAATCCAATGGAAATTCTCCGCGCTTCATCAGGTTTAGAATTTCTTCTTCGTACTTCTTACAGAACAAACTACGAATGGCTACAAGTAGGAAAAAGGCCTGCATCACTGCAGGCCTTACTATTACTGGTGGGTCGTGCGGGGATCGAACCTGCGACAAACGGATTAAGAGTGCTTTTAATACCCCACCTTTGCAACTCTATATAACTCTATACAACAGCTTACGACACGTCGTAACACTTTAGAAACCCTTAATAGCACTACGCCGTTGACAGTTTGTTGACGCACCTAACTCCCGTCTCGAGGATTCACGCCGCTTTTAAGTACATGCAATGTGCATGGAAGTATAGGGGCACATCACACCGCCTCCTTCTGTACGCTCCAGCAGGCCTAATTCAGCCAGGATAACTACGTCTTCATGCACACGTTTTACATCGCGTCCAACTGCACGGGCTAGTTCACGCACCGACAGTTCGCCTTTGCCTTGTGCTGCACGGACAATCTCCCAGCGCTTCTCAGAGAGTTGTCCAAAGAAGTGTCCGGGACTCTCAAAATTAAGCACTTCACCTTGGTAGGTATCGGCCTTGGCCGCTTGCCCCATAGCACGTAAAGCACCCTTCCAGTCGGGATGCATGGTGATAGTAAGGTAACGCTCCATAATTGCTTTCTCCTGGCGGCAGCTGCCGCAATTATAAGCTCTGGAATTGAAGCTGCGGTTTATGTCTTACTCGGGCGGGTGGGTTCCAAAATCTGCAAATCGCACAAAACATAATGCGTACTGCGCCCGCCCGCACCGGAGCTGACCAGCACGCCTCGATCAACCAGTTCCCTGATGTCGCGCAGGGCGGTATCCGGAGAGCAATGATTGATGGATGCCCACTTCTTGTTGGTCAGATTGCCTTCAAATCCATCCAGCATTTTGTTGAGCATCCTCACCTGGCGTTCATTCATCGATGCGCCAGACCAGTGGTTCCAGAAGGTCGCTTTGAACATCACTTCTTTCATCTGTTCACCAGCGTCCTGTATTGCGCTCAACAAACACACCAAAAACCAGTCAAGCCATGCAGTGACGTTCTGTGTGCCTTTCTGCGCAAATTCCAGAGCGTCATAGTAATCCTTGCGCTCGCGCTGAATCTGCGCGGACAGGCTGTAGAAACGTTGCGTTGAGCCGTCGGCGCGCGCCAGCGCCATGTCGCACACTGCGCGTCCAATGCGTCCATTGCCGTCCTCGAACGGATGAAGGGTGACGAACCATAGGTGAGCCAAGCCTGCCTTGACGGTCGGGTCCAGATTTTGTGTATGGTTGAACCAGTCGAGGAAACGCGCCATTTCCGGCCCCAGTCTTTCTGCCGGCGGCGCTTCGAAGTGCACCTTCTCCCTGCCGATACCACCTGATACGACCTGCATAGGGCCTTCTGCATCAGTTCTGTACGCCCCGACTACGATCTTTGCCATACCGCTGTATCCGGTTGGGAATAAAGCAGCATGCCAACCGAACAATCGCTCTTCAGTTAACGGGTGGTCATATTGCTGCGTTGCATTGAGTATCATGTCCACCACGCCGTCGACGTGCCGATCCGCTGGTGCCAGCGCTCCGATATCCATGCCTAGCCGTCTGGCCAGGGAAGAGCGCACGGACTCGGGATTCAGCTTCTCGCCCTCGATCTCGCTCGTCTTGATGACGTCTTCAGTCAGTACCTGTAGCGTCGCCTCTTCCGCCAGTCTGAAACCGAGCGCCTGCATGCTGCCAAGTAGGCGCCCGCGTTCCAACGTGACTTTGGAGAGCAGCTGCGAGAGGTGGCCGGAATCAAATTCCCACTTTGTCCAATCAGGACTTTGCCAGATGTATTTGGTGTAATCGCCGCTATTCATGCGCTGAATATAGCACCGATTTACCGCATTGCCAATTATTTACCGTACTAATCGCGGCGATTAAGAGCTTAATCACCGCAACAACAGTAAGTGCGGGAATGTACCTTGGAATTAAGACCAATCACAAATTCCGGATACCTAATTCTTTTTACAGCACTTTCGCATGCGAAAGTAACAACCCGCCACCTATACCTACCGCTTCATATCAACTCACGACCCACGGCAGGCTTCTCATCTTTCACTTGCTGAAAAACTTCGAAATCCTCATTAGTAAGGCCAATCTTGTGACTCAATGCCGCAAGAGCATCACCCAGGCGAACCTCCCCTTTCACACGGCCATCACGCATAGTCATGGCATCGCGTCGACGCAACCATATCAAAAAGCTAGCCATCCCAGCACTGCCAAGAACAATCAGGCAGCCGGTCAAAATCATTGCGAGTTCCATAGTCATATTATTCACACTCCATTTCGGCGATCTCATACCGTTCTAAAAGCATATTGTCGGCTACGCCGAATATTTTGACCATCGATCAGTACGCTGAACAACTCCGGAATATGCGCTGAACAACTCCGGCAGGTATAGCAACCCCGCTCAATCCACTCCGTACAGAGCCAGTAAAGCCCAAGCCCTTCGGGTTTTTTGGCCGACCGGGGCAGTGCTCAGAAACGATGAAACTGTTTCTTCCGCGCTGGCCGCACCACTCGACCAAAAAAGGCTTGACAGTCTCTGCACTACGTAAAGACGTGTCGGCTATGCCTTATGCCGCACCACCCTTGCACGAAGAAGCCGTGCAAAGGCGGACGACATAAGGCAAGCCACAAGGAGCGGAAATGTCCAAAAGTAGGCGGTACATGGAAGGAAGCGAATTCAAGGCTAGGCAATTTGCCTTTGAATACTTCTGCGTTAAATCTGTAGAGTTCCTAACCAACTTCAGGAAAGAATGCCTGACAGGATGGAAAACATTTTTTAGATCCATTACATCAAAGTTTGAAAACAGGACGCTTCCACTGCTCTTTGAAATAAACTGTGATCCAGACTAACAAGTTAACGGATATTTTAAAATGAGTAACAGCCGACGAAAGACACCTATCTATGGAATGACCACTTGCCAAAGTGAAAGACGAGACAAAAAGATTTGGCACAAAAAATGGCGAACAAATGAGCGCACATTGTTAAACGCGCTCTCCCACGAAGGATTAAATGAACACATTTCATTAATGAAGAATGAAGTAAGTAGTACCTGGTCAATGGGAAAAGATGGCCGATCATATTGGCCAGTAAGCAAACAAAGAAAAAGTGCAGAAAGAATCGCTGGTCGAAAAGGGCACAACCCACAAGAAAAAGCAGCAATAAAAAAACGGCTACTACACAAATGGATGGGGAAATGATGTTACTTTCGCATGCGAAAGTAAATTCATCCGCCCCTATTCCTACCGGTATTAAGACATATTGTCGATACGCCGACTATTTTGACTGTCAATCAATGCGCTGAACAACTCCGGAGAGGTAGTGAAATATCAAATATTCGCTACGTTATGATACGTTACGTTACGCTACGATACGCTACGAAACAAGCAAGGCAAGGCTCACTTTCGCGCGCGAAAGTAACAAAACAATAGTCAGCAAGTTTAGTGGGCGGGGCCCGCCCGCGAAACAAATTTCACTTTCGCATGCGAAAGTCCAATAAACAAGGAAAAATATGATGAGAAAAATATTAGTTATGTTCATCACGTTAACATTTAGTCAAATAATAATGGCAGATGACAATTTATTGCATACAACAATAGCGGAACCTACATGTAAACACTGGCTAGAAGGTAGGAAACTAAATAATGAAGTGAATGAGAAAAACAAAACTTGGTTTGAAGGATATGTAAGTGGTGTTGCAGCAACAATGTCTGTTGATTTAAAAATGGATATATTGAAAGATGTTGATATCGCCAATGCTTTTGAATTTGCGGACTTTTTGTGCAACCTGCATCCAGATCAGAATTTATCGTACGTCGGTCAAAAATGGGTTTACATGACCATGAAACAAAAATACAAAGAGAAGACCGGAAGTGAATAGGCACGTTACGATAAAAGTAAGGCAATGACCACTTTCGCATGCGAAAGTGAGTTGTTTACTATTTATTGTCCGAAAGCAACTTATCAGAACAGTCGGAACATTTGGAGCCAGTCAGCGTGACACGCATGATGACTACGATCTCCGTTTGATTGCCAACCTTGTTAGAAGCCAAATGATCGAAAAACCATACACCGGATTTGGTATCGGTCGAATCCTTTTGAGTAAGACCTCCCAAAATAATCGTATCGCCGTCATGAACGGTAACAGACGTAGATAACTGCCTGTTCTGGAGAGTTGGCGTATTGTTCACGCCGGTGGAAGTTGATACGAAGCTGGACACCTGTTCGTTAACCAGCATGTCGATTTGCGAATCAAATACTGTAGGCGTGGCAGTTAGCGTGATACCGCTCTGAACCATATTAACGGACTGCTGAGAAAGGCCGTTAGAAGTGATCGTAGTCTGCCCCAGCACAGGCACCTGGTCGCCGACTGTCATAATGCCTTGCGTCAAACTTCTTGTAAGCACCGATGATCGTGAAATCGTCTTAAAACGTGAATCGGAAGTCAAAGCGGAAAGCACGCCAGACAAACCACCGGCTGTTACAGTCACCGAGTTGGACAGAACCGAACCACCCAATGTAATTCCCAGCCGCGAATTAAGAATGCTGCCGATCAGCTGCAGACTTGAGCCATCTGACTGCCCGGTCGTGACCTCAAACACGGTCGATTCAATAAGCACTTGCCCGGTAGGCACATCGAGGCGCTTCAACAGCGATTTAAGCTTTTCAACCTCGCCTGCTTCGCCACTAAATACAATCCTGTCCGCCGTCTGCACCAGGTGCGAAGTTGTCGCATCAGGTACATGGTTGGCCGTCTGCACGTTAACGCCATCACCGAAAAAATGCCCCTTGACGAAATCACGACTGATGCGCAGGAGATAATCCGCGTCGCGGCTATGTGGTGTATAGACAAGCACATCAAGGTTCTCAGGAATCGCGTTGATCTTCGAGACAAAATCAACGGCACCGTGAGATGCGATTTGGTAGCCCTGAAACTTCAAGAATTCGCGAAATTTTTCATCTGAATATGACATGCGAAAAGATACCAGCCGCGTGTCGTTAACCACATCTTCCGACAGCACGTATTCACGCTTCAAGACGCTGGAATAATAGAACTGGATTACATCACGCACCGTGGTCATTTGCTGGATGTCAGGCTCGATACCCTTCACCAAAGGCTTATCGGCCGCAAACGTCGTGCCTGGAAAAAGCAGGCACAAAACTAAAATGTATTTGATCATGATTTCCCACCGAAGCCCATCAGGCCTTTATCGTGAACAGCACTCGGAACAGTGCCGGAAAATGCGCTGACTAGCTTGCCATCAATCCTGCAGCGTATATAAACCGCTGGCCCACTGCACAACGACGCGTTTTCGTAGCGGAGACGACCAGTAGCATTAGCGAATACCACCATCTCGCCCAGGTTCGGCACGTTGACCTTGCCGACATAGCGCAAATCACTTTGAAGTGGATCTGCGGCCGGCATAACAGTGCCCGAAGACCCAGCAGAGATCGAGGCAGTTGAAGAATCTGAGTTATGAAAATATCGCCAAACGCGTCCGACCGCGAAATACACCACGAGAATCATAGCCACACCGCCGAAGATGTAGAGCCACTTGCGGTTAGCGATGATGTTCTGCCGACCATCTACAACTAGCTCTTTTCCTGCACCGCCCTTGTAGCTTGAATACAGCGGAAAGATTTCCGGATTGTAGGATTTTACAAATGTGTCCAGGTGCGTAGAGCCGCGAAGGATGCCGGTTTCATACATTTCTACGCGGTAACGTTTGTGCAGGCCAAGCGCCTTGAGTTTCACAGTTTTGGTAGAAAACTCTACGACAGCTCGAACCTGTCTGTTAAGCGATGTAATGTCCTGAATCATGATTGCGATATCGCAACCATAACCGCCTTCAGGACAAACGTAATGGCGATGCATGCGCAAGAACTCGAAATGCTCGGCGCTTATCTTCTCGCCAGTCCCCCAAAATCGCCATACTTCATCGAGAGCAACAAAATCACCTGGCTTAACTCTGGACTTCTCCTGCCCTACCGTCTTGTCAGTCGGAAAAAATCCCGGTTGAATTACTTCATCGTTAGAGACGTGAACAAGCTCCCCAACCTTAACGGTATCTTTGAAATGCGAATAAATATACTCTGTAATAAGGGCCATATCGAGGCCGTCTATATTCGACACCACGCGCCGACCTTGCCTAAGCGCGTTGATAATAACGGTTGAAACAACTTCGTAACTCTTGCCTGATCCCATAAGCCCTGTATAGCAGTTCAGTGCCATTATTACCCCTCCAATTAACCAATGATTGGAATACGACGAATGAGGAAACGGATAGCCATCGCCGATACGCAACCGGAAAAACCGAAGTCAATACGCCACGGCGTAAGGAAATATTGAACGCCCGGATCGACAGACGCGAAGAGACCGGAAAAAGCAGACATCGAGGGAAGGTATCCGATGACGAAAGAGGCCAGTGCCTGGACAACGAAAAAGATCACAAAGAGTATCCCCCACTTAAGCGTGGCGGACTTCATGACGAATCCGAGCATCGAATTCAGCCCGGACAAGAAAATACCAAACATGCTTGATGATCCACCGGCCATGATTAATTTCCTTTAAGTTAAGCGGTAAGTACGATGATCACGAACAGCATCGACCATGCAAGCGTTGCAGCTGCATAGATTTTTGAATAAAGAGAATCGTACAAAGTGCAAGTCGTATTGTCGGTAATTACCTTGTTCCAAACTGGCCGAAAGTCAAAAGTCAGAGAGGGACACGTACCGGTAGGCATAACCACCGAAAACGACAAATATGGAGCCAAACCAGTAACAAGTGGTGCCATGATCGTTGGACCATCAGGAGGTGTTTCCAACGTTGGATTGCCAATACCAGGATCAGCTCCCAAATCCACAGAGATAGCGACGGACGAAGCCGCGTCCACAGTAGCTGGACTTGTCGCAGATGTATCAGGCACCAGAGCGCCGGTCGGAGACGCAGCTGGCATGAAATCAGTTTGAGGGTTGGATACCGGCACAGCCAACGCGCCGACTGTGGGCGTAGATGCAGGATTAGAGGCATAAAAATTAGCGATTTCAGCTCCAATAGCGTTATTGGAGTTATATGGAATCCCACTGTATCCAGGTTGTGCTGCGGCCTGCTGCCACAGGTAGTTGAGTACAAGAGCGAGAGTCTGTTGATTAAGTTGTGTCGCCCGCTGGGCAGTCGTCAACGCGTTGATCGCTTGTGTCATCGTTTGTAAAGCGGTCGTAACTGGAGAGCCACCGGTGTTATTGTTGGTGCAAACAGAGCCGGAAACGGAAAAGCCTGTAGGGCAAGCAAGAACAGAAGTGCGAACGGCAGTAGAGTTCCAGACGTAGTAATTCACGCCGTTAAGCGTGAAATTTTGGGAAAGAGTCATAACGCCGGGTTGCGGATTCGTGTACGCGGTAGTCGATTCCCAACTCTGGTTATACCAATAGGTCCCATCGGTCGTAATGATGTAATACGGGATGTTGATCGAATTCGCTACGACAGTTGCCATGGGCGGCGCACTTACAGAAGGAGTAATCGTAGTCTGACCGACAACCACGGCAGGTGCGGTATACGAAATCGGCGTAGCGGCAGGTGCACCAAACGTCCATTTAACAAGGCTATCAATGCCAAGCGGAATTGCATAACTAACAGCACCCGAAATTGCAGCCACAGCCAATACAGTACCCCACGCAGGAGCAGTGCCACCAACAAGCAAAGCAGCACCAGCACCAGCCGCAGTCGTTGCGGCAGCTTTACCTACGCCATACATGGTCCCATAAACACGAGGATCATTCAGATTGAAACCCTGATCTTGAGCGACATTGTTCATCACGCCAACAATCGACCGTTGCATGTTGTAGTAAGCGGGATCGCCGACCAACTGGGCGGATGCGTCCTGGACTAAAACAAAGAAAGCCAGCACAAAAACTGATATGCGTTTCATTATCACCCCCGAGTTATGCGGCGTTGAAACCCGCAACGATCGCCCAGGCAGCGAGACAACCCCACAGGAAGCAAGAAAAATACATCAGGTTCACTATCATTTCTTTTGCCCTACCATCAATCAAAAAAAAGGGGGTTTACGAAAACCCCCTTATCAAGCCACTTTCGCGTGCGAAAGTTAGAAGCTACGAACAAAGCCGAGCAGCATCTTGGCGACCTTGTACACGATCACCAATACAGCGGCCAGACCGGCAATAGAAACAATCACCGTGCCAGCGTCCACCAGAGGCTGAGTTACGGCGGTTGTGATACCGTCATACACAGTCGTAGCGCTCGCGCCGAAAGAAATCAACATCGACAAAGCCAAGAACAACATACCGTAAAAATTTTTCAACATGATTCACTCCTTAACAAAAACCTGTAAGCGACAGGTGACGCAGGCCAATACAGGCCCAATCTTTTAACGACGCCTAGAACGAGACGAACGACCACGCGAGGTATCGTTTTTCTGTCCGTGATGTTCCCGGTATAAGTCATATTCAACGTCGGACATCCTGGATGTCCGCGATGCGTAACGAGCCGCATAAGCTTCCCGTCTTGCAATTTGTCGATCAATTTTTCGATCAAGCTGTAAACCACGAACAAAGCCGATAATCCGTTGCACCAAAGACCAATACGCCCACAGACCCGTAAGCAACACGGTCATCACTAAAACGATATCGACCGCAGTCAGAAAGCTTGGTGTCAATGCTGTAATCAACGGCGCAAAAAGAGCTGAAAGACTGAATGGCATTTCAGAAACTCCTAATAAATTCCACCACTGTCCCGGCGCTCCTGGACAATAAATAGAGAATAATTATTGAAGATACGACGGCGCCAAAGATTGCACCGCCTACGACTGGATCAAAAGCATCAACCACAAACCCGCTTGAAGAATCGGCCACACCAGCGCTTGCAATTGTCCACACAGCACCACTGGACCAAGTAAGTTGCACACCGGCTGCAACAGGATCGGCCGAACACGAAATAGCCACATCCGAGCCAACAGCCAGTTGCGCATAAATTGATTGCGCACCAGCAATCAAACTTGAACACGAAGACGAAGCGACCGGCACCATCAAGTTACTGAGGACACCGGCTCCGCTGAATGTGACAAAATCAAGCATCAAGCCACCATCCTAATCTGTGTCCACGCCGTGACTGGATCACGTAGAACCAATTGCTGGCGACGGAAAGGTAATACAATTCCAGCGCACAAATCGGCGTTCGAAACACCAGCAGCGCGAAGATATTCGCAGTGTTTATAAAACGTAGTTTTTGACATGCTCTCTTTCGTCTGCGCATGACCGATAGTCTTAATCAAGGCCCAGGTACGATGCGCAGCTAAAGCACGGCCACGAGTAGGACAAACACTTTCTAATTGTTTAAGTAAAGTTTCCATATCCGCCACCTCCACACCTTCGCCAATCATTTCGTTAAAAAATTTATGATGCGCTTCTGTCAATTCATACTCAGTCAACGTGTGCCAATCCTGCCTATCTTCGTAACGACGAAACCAACGCGCACCGAGCGTAAGTTCCAAACGAAGCAAGTTATCTGCGAGCTCCAAAGTTTCATCGTCCAACAACAAATTTCCACGCTTGACCTGATACCGCAGATGCGCGCCTTTGTGATAAGCCTTGCCGCGCTGTAAGTCGCTTGTCGGATTCCAATACACCGTGTCACCACCTTTGGTATCGCTATTCGACTTCCGCCGCGGCGCATCGGTATTGAGCAACAAACGCAACGCCTGCTTTACTTGCGCCGCATTGCCCATATCATAATTGGCCGTAATATCCAACCGCCTGCACTGCCACTGTTCCCACCTGGGCAAAATCGCCAGCAACGACTTGCCTGCGTGCTCAATCAACACAGTCGCGCAATGCTCCAAATCCAAACTGCCGAACACGTTCAGGCCATCATTTTCGATACTCGAGGGCGATGCCCCTACCGTCAGATAACGATTTGACTGCCCATCCGCAGTGATCGACCAGTACAATCCTTGCGAATCGCTACGCAGCTTTTCAACATCGAGAGAATGCTTGCGCCACTTTTCGTGACCATCTGAGTCGATACAGACCGTCATGCCCATACATTCCAGAATCCGTTCCCGCAGATTTGCCCCAATGCTGGCAACGTCCAAAGAGATACGCAGAGTCATCCAGTCAATCAGCATTTTTCCCATCCGTGGGACTTTGTCCGGGTATTACATACGGACCCGGACTTTTTGCCGCCCGTTTCGCCGTCGTGCTCGCTTCGCTGCGCGCGACGCTCAACAGGCTCAAAAAATACCTCTTCTGCTGCACCTTCCGACCACGAAAGGACGTTCGCCGGTTCATCCTGAAGATGTTCCAGCAAAGAAGATGCAGCAGGAGACGAACTCTTGACAGCGTAAAGGTACGAGTAGGGGTTAACCAAACGACACACGACGTGCCCTAGATCACGGGCGGTCATTTTTTTTGCAACCGAATCAAAAACAATCAATTTGCAGATTACAGGGCCGTTAATCGCCATCAAGTCATGCGGGCTAACGTCCTCATCCTGATCTTGCTTGTAGGGATTGATGCATTGACGGAAAAAGCGAGGCGGCAAGTCGTAAGACTTGCCCTCCTCTCTTTTTTGCGCAACTCCGATAGCCACGGCAACGCCTTATTGCTTAGACGCGGCCGTCTGAACGGTGGGCAACGTGCCCTCCGGAATAAATAAAGCAGGCTTTCGAGTATTTTCGTCGATATAAATCCCGACCGGGACAGAGACTTGCTTACCGATCACCTTGGCGTAAGCGTCGCCAAGGGTCCGAACATTAAAATCCTTAAGGACGATTTTTTCACCGTCCTTCTGCCCGTTTTTGCCTTTGATGAATTCAGGGTATTCAAGCTGCGCCTTCCAGCCGGCAGCAGTGATATCGCCAGTTTTGGAATCCTTAAATTCGTTGGTCGGATAAACGTTTTTTACTGTTGCGATAAGTAAGAGCATGGTTATACCTTTCGTGGTTGTTTAAAAAAACCAGTAGCCGACTGGTGACGGTAAACTCAACAATTTGCCAATGGCGCCTGCGACGCGGCGGCGCTCCGGCAGTCCTCGCTGCGCTGCGGGCTGGCGGTGCTCGCCGCTTGCTGGTCATAACCATGGGGCCTTTTGCAGTGCCATTTGGTTTAAAACAGCAAGATTGATCAAACAATATTTGCCGACGTGATATACGGGTATGTAACCTTTGCCTATCCAACCTTTCAAAACGCCATCAGGAACACCAGAAAGTTCAGCAAAGCGTTCTCGTGAAATCAAAGGTAATGCCAGTGCTTGCGCAGCTGAATCGTGGATCAATTGATCGGGAACAACTGGAGCGTTCATAATGATCTCTATAGTCGACTAACGTACGATTTTCGGACGTGTGAATACTAGTCCGAGAATCTTACGGTTGTCAAGTAGGATTTTCGGACTAGTATGGTCTAATCAAAAAAACCTAAAAAAACAACAGCTATCAAGGAAGCGACAAATGAACAAAACCAGAGAATTATTAATACAGTGCAAGAAAAAATTGGGGATCGAAACAGATTACAAACTGGCACAAGCAATGGAAATCCACAGAGCAAGAATCAGTGCATACATGGCAGGAAAAGAAACACCTGATTTCTATACTTGCTTGCGAATAGCTGAAATCCTTGATAGGGAACCGACTATAGTCATCGCAGAAGTGCAAGCAGATACCGAGAAAAATGAACAGCGTAAAAGTTTTTTTAAAAGAATACTGCACCATGCCAAAAAATTTGAGGCAGAAGCCTGGAGATTCGGTAACCGTAGTATTTACGATTTCCCGACCGCATCGACAAACTTAAAGCCGGAAAAAGAAACGGCAGAAACAATAAAAAGAAAAAAATTGTGGGAATCAGCACAAGAAGCAGAGAAGCTAGAGCAGCAAAAAAAGAAGAAATAGCCTGGATAAAATAAATATATGGCAATTAGCAAATCACAGTCCGGGTGGATCGTAGATATTCAACCAGGTGGACGTGGTGCGAAACGATACCGAAAGACGCTACCAACCAAGGCGGAAGCGCTCGCATACGAAGCATGGCTAACGACGAAGATTGCGCAATCACCCGAATGGCAACCTACCAAACGTGACGGGCGTCGATTACTTGAGTTAGTAGACTTGTGGCACAAGCACCACGGGATAAATCTTCGAGCCGGTGCAGATACGTACAAGCGAATGCAAAATCTTTGCGTCGCCCTGGGCAATCCGATCGCGCATCAATTCAAGTCCGAATCATTTACTGAATATCGAGCCAAACGAATGGCCGAAGGCATTACGGCAAACAATCTTAATCGCGAACATTCCTACCTGCGCGCCGTTTTCAATGAACTAGAGCGACTTGGATTATGGAAGGCAGAAAATCCCCTCGCAAAAGTAAGGCAAATCAAAATATCCGAGCGAGAGTTGTCGTTTTTAACCATCGATCAGATTAAAGCATTGCTCAAGTCTTTAAGTGGCGAATCCTTATTAATTGCGCAAGTGTGCCTATCCACTGGATCTCGCTGGAGCGAAGCAGAAGGATTGCGGGTATCACAAGTAAGAAATGGACAATTGCACTTCAGCGGGACAAAATCAGGAAAAAACAGATCGGTTCCGGTAGATGACGCATTGATCGCTGCATTGGATGCGCATCTTGAAAAAAGATACGGAAACGAAAAGGCTACGGCTCAACGTTATTTCCAATATGGCTACGCACTATTCAGCAAAGCAGTAGACGAATCAGGCCTGACACTTCCAAAAGGTCAGCTCACGCACGTTCTGCGCCACACCTTCGCAAGCCATTTCATGATGAACGGCGGGAACATCTTAACGCTGCAAAAGATACTTGGTCATGCCAATCTAACCATGACAATGCGTTATGCACACCTGGCACCGGAACACTTACAGGAAGCCAAAAATCTCAATCCACTTTCGCGGTTGACAGTTTGTTGACACCGCAAAAAATTAAGGAGCTACGCATAACGTAACTCCTTGTTTTTTGGTGGGTCGTGCGGGGATCGAACCTGCGACAAACGGATTAAGAGTCCGCT
>VFSW01009923.1_pt1 | contig 13555 bp, 12 predicted proteins | sample 5358111 | NCBI WGS metagenome assembly VFSW01 (sample SAMN11554181, study PRJNA540505) | mine drainage metagenome | isolation source: sediment from site ElyBrook_90M | place: USA: Ely Copper Mine, Vershire, VT | collected 2017 | reverse complement strand
ATGAGCATAGACATCTTAGCGACGGTGAAACGCGACGGCACGGTCATGTTTATCGACATCCCGATTCAGTTGGACTTTGCGTCCGATCTGGAGATCAACGTGTACAGCGAAGTGCCACATTATCGCTACGATGGCTATATTCAGCAAATACTCGATATCAGGCAGCACGACATCCTAATGGATCAACTCAACACCGATGAACGGACACTTACAAATATGATGTATCAGGTTGTCGGCAAACCGGAGAAATTCTCGCAAGTTGGCACGATGCAGATGAAGGTGGACGACGCGCAAACAACGGGCTTTAGTTGATTGATGTCATGACAGAAATGGAGGATGAAGATGTATGGACACCGGCATACGCACCGACACCACCGGATGCGTCACCATCACCATCGGCATGTGCATCGTCACCATCACCATCATGCACGGCACGCACGGCACGCACACCGACACCATAAACATAGCGTCGCAGTGGTGTTTCTGGCATAAGTCACGAAATATTGTCATGACATATATAAGGAAGGGGAAGTGATGAGCCAAAAAGATCATTGGAAACTGTTAAGTGCAAAGCAACAGGGCGACCTGCTGAGATTACGCGAACGGATGAGCGCACATCTCAGAACGGAGACCGAGCTTTTTTATCAGGAGCATCCCGAACTACAACTGACATGGAATCTTACGTGCGATGCATTTCTCCGCAAACATTCCGTTTCTGATTCTGAAGAGGGAAGAACATGCAGTTTACCGTCTCAACACCTGGTATAGTCGCCATACGTGCCAAAATAGCCGAAGCTCGCGCTGCATTGCCGTCGTTGATGTATCAGGCCGTGCAACGCGCCGGGCAAGAGGTGGTAGATGAGCTTGCCAACAACGCGCCGAAAGGGACAAGCGGCGGGCCTCCTCCATCGGGTGATGCATCTGGTCCTTTAGCGGAGTCCTTTTACATGCAATTGGAGGCTCCCCCATCGGATGCCGGTGCTGCCGTGAGTATTCGGACCAGACAGCCGCAGAAGCTTGAATACGTGAGGTATGGCACCGGCTTGTTTGGACCAAAAGGACAGCGTATCAGGCCGACGACGAAAAAGGCGTTATTCTGGCCGACCGCTCAACATCCGGTACGCTCGGTGGCGGGCATGAAACCGAACGACTTTGTGACACCGATTATCGAGCAAGCCGCCACAGAAGAGGATGTGTTGTACACGGTGATAGATGAGTTAAGCGCAATTCTGGAAGGGTAGTATGCCGATAACATTGCGGACCGCCAATAATCCCAATACCGATGTGCAAATTTTTGCTATCCTTGCCAGTTGTCTGAATCAGTTTCAAGGCGTGTACAACACCTACCTTGCACAAATCAGCGTGTCTCAGACAGCGGCTGAGTTATGCTTTATCCAAAATAAATATAAGCTCAGCCAATCAATCTCAGCAGCGATTCCGTATGCCGTACATATCGCATCAGGACCGCAACGCTACATGTACAGTGGCGGGCCACGCAACCGCGCTGGTACGCTTACGGCAATCATAGAGTACTGTGGTCGCTGGGATACACAGGCATCGAGCGTGGACACGATTCGAGCAACTATCGCGGCAGACTTGGAACGCATGAAAGCCAATTTGGAGAACAATGATTCACTCAATTTCGGTGGGCAAGCCTACGTTTGGAGTATGCCGTCAATCGCACTCTCAGAATATAAAGGCGAACTGGACACGCAATTCACGGGCATGACGCTCATACAGCGTGTCATGACAATAAATATGCAGATTCTTCCGTTCGATTGTTGACATATCGCAAACGTGTTGCGAATGTGTAAAACTTGTGGAAAAGTGGTGAGGGAAAGTGAGGAAATATGACAAAGGTGAATAATCTTGTGCCTGCCAGATATGTCGGTCATCATCCGATCAATCTGGTAGCTGGCCTGTACTTCAATGTGGATGGCACACGTCGCACATCGCTTGCTGTGAGTACGGGCGATGAAATGATGATGCCCGAACGCGAAATACTCGGTCAAACGTACTTGTTTGATCCAACTGGCAACGCGCCTCCGCTCGACTTGGGCGTTGGGCGGCGTGTGCTGCCAGAGCATGTCGGGCTTTCAGATGAGAGTTTGGCACTTTTGGGGTATGAGTTCCACGTTGGCAGATCGGACTGGGTTCCGATTACCGCGCAATCAGCACAAGCACCCGCGCCCATTGTAGAAGCGGAACCTCTAGCGACACCCGCACCTGAACCTGTTGTTGAGTCGCCTGCGATGCAAGTGGTAAGAGGAGGTTAATGTCATGACGCTATACTCCCCTACGTTGCCACGAGGTCAACTCACTCAGAAGCTTTGTGCCTTTTCTGATGTTGCACACCCGATGGGCAGGATGGATGTTTTCAGGCGTATGTGTGCCTTTGCGTTCACCTTTGCCCGCAAGTGGCTTTTCATGGTCATAGGTGAGTCCTGCACGATGCGATCCGCTCAAGGTAGGGTCAATATCCTTTCCGCAGATAGAGCAGCGGCATCCGTCCCGCTCAAGAATAGCCGTGTAGTCAACGAGGTCTATCATCGTGTCAACCATTCGCGCCCGGCGACGATGGCAAGATTCCTTGCTCACAAGTTTGCCTTTTGGCGACTGTGCATACTTTCTTACCTGTGCATAGTGAGCTTCTCTATGTTCTCGCTGATATTGCACGGCACGTTGGGTATACGCTTCTCTGTGTTCTTGATAGCCGCGGTGTTTACGCTCTTTCACGATGTCTTTGTTCGATTCGCGGTACTGCTTACCATAGGCGGCGGCAACTTCCTTATGTTCCTGATAGTAGCATTTCTTTTGTTCACAGAGAAGAACTCTGTGTTCCTGTCCATATCGTCGCTGATACTGCTTTGTTTCTTCAGCAAGAGGTTGCTCATACGCCTTTTTACAGGACTTGCAATAGGTTTGCAACCCGTCTTTCTTGGCCTTATTGCGACTAAAGCTTGTAGAGGAAAGCGTTTGCTGACATCTTGGACAAACTTTAAGCCCTGGCATAAGAGGTTCAGGCGACGTTTTGAGTTCAGCAAGTTTCTGTCTGTATCTCTTTTTCCGCACAAGGGATTGCGCGTTTGTACAGGTTCTACACCGAGTGTTAAGCTTATTGGAATCTTTACGGAACGTAAATTCCTCAAGAGGTTTCTCTCTATTGCACTTCGTACAAACTTTAGAGAAAATGAACAGTGGAAGTTGTTGAGTATGAGGAATCGAAGTCATGGTCTAAACCGCCTTTCGTTTAGTGCCTTATCTTCTTGGTTGCCAGAACGTAAGGCTTACATCTTTTCGCATTGGTTCATGAGGCCAATGCTAGACAACCACTCTTATTATAGCATTCTTTCTGTGGAAGGGATAAGTGGAAGTGAGGTGGCAAATTGACCGTAATAGTTCCTATCAGGGCCGATTCGGCCTATTTTGGGATCAGTAAGGAAGTAGTACCAGGGACTCCGGCTGCACCGGTCTGGTTTCCGCGTTGGATGGATGGGTCAAACATAGAGATTGACCTGAAAGCCGAGGACGTGTGGGAAGGCGATGGATCGCGTCGTCTCTCGCAGATCGTCAAGAATCGGCAAATGGTCAAGATCAAGCTGACCTGTTCTCCGAGGATGAACGAGGTTGGATTTCTGGAGGAGGCGACACAGGGAACCGGAAGCGACACATATACCGCGCCAACCGTTGCAACCACGCTTTCAGCACTGACCGCCGTTGGGGCAACCTCCATTACCGTTGCTGCCAACACCGGATTGACTGGTGCTGGCACGATTGCGCTGATCATCAATCCAGGTGCCACCAACGAGGAGATCGCGCTTTTCAACGTACCAGCAACGGGCGTCGGACCGTACACGCTTACAGTAGCGGCGGCTTACAACGGTGGGAACGGCCTAAAACTCGCTCATGCCAACACGGTGCCAATCAAGTCTTCAGCCTCACATGTCCTAGTGGACACAGCCGATGGGGATTACTTTACGGTCGAGGTCGGTCTGGGCAACCTGAATGGAGCAGCCGGTACAGCGTTGCGAGTCCGTACCTGTAAAGTCGAATCCTGTAAAGTCAGTGGCAAAGCGGGCGGTCTCCTAATGTACGAATTGGAGTTCGTCGGTATTGCAAGTAGCGTACAAGGCACACCAGCAACCATCACGCTCGAGCAGCATCCATTGTTCCTCTACACGCAAGGCGTGTGGACGCTCGATTCAAGTGCGGGTGGTGACGCGCTCACCATTGAGAGCTTCGATATCGAGCGCAAAAACAATTGCGATACGAGCATCCAAACGGAGCAACTCACATTGGCGGCGATCATCTTCGGCAATGTCACGGTGGGTCTCGGATTCGAGATCGTGTATACCAATGCAAACCGGATATTCCTGATTTACTTTGGAGGCACATCTGGGACGACCGATGCACAGGCAATAGGAGCCGGAGCGTTTAGCGTGACATTTACGCAACCGGACACATTCGAGACCATCACGTACACGATGGCAACGACGCATTACAGCAAGATTGGTCTACCATCGCCAAAGAAGGATGGCAAAGCCTTTAAGCAAGCGGTAAGCGCATCTTCTGTGAGCAATAGCGGTGCGAATACCAACGTGCTGCAAACAACTATTACCAACTCGCAGTACGCGAGTTACTAACGAAGTGTTTTCCACATGGCATTCAAACCATGTGGAAAACGTAGAGAACATGGAAAAGGTGGTCTATGGCAATAGATGATGTAGATTTCAAGGCATTGCGTGAAGAAGCGCAAATCAAGCAAGCTCAAGAGGAAATGGAGGAAGCCGGAGCGGTCAATCTCGACGAGGTGGACATAGGCGTAATTCCTGTGGCATTCAGCGAATTCATACCGGACAAAAAGAGCGGCTATCGCGTCGAGACCGTGCATAAAGAGATTCAGTCTCGTGTCCCGATGTGGCTTTTGATTTCGATGTTAGCCAATCAGAAGAAAGTCCAGAAGCTGCGCAAAAAGATTGCGACGACGGTCGAGAGCGTAATCGTCCCAGAGACGATTACGCAACAAGAGCATGATGATATTTTGGCAGACCTCTTAGCGGAGGATGAAACGGTCCTCGACTTTGCGTCATTGACGGACAAGCTCTTTGCCGACGTTTTGAAAGATACGGAACCAATGCTCATCTGGATGGCAAAAGAAGTGCTGAGAGTCTGGAAGTTGACACCTGGCGAACATGACATGACACTGAAGAGATTTCTGCTGGGTCTGGACATGACACAAGTAAAAGGCCTCTTTAGCCTTTTTTTCGGCGCGTCGCTCCTGCAAAAGAAGAGCAAAGCGCGGAGCGTTGGCAATTCAATCAGCGCGTCGTCGGTGGCGGCGGGGGCAAATCAGGAAAACTTGTACCGGACACGACCATTGCCGTAGATGAAGGGTGCGACTGGGACGATGAGGCCATAGATCGGGCGATAGAGACGGCGCATTTGCTGATGAGTGCGGACCCCGACGGGGCGCGTCAATTGTTGGCACAGGCACAGGCGGCACAACGCAAGCGGCGACCTGAGTCCGTCGTATTGCACGGACAGGGGCCATTTGACCCGATGCGATTGTACGCTCGCATGGCTCGTTATTACCGCTTCTCGCATCAGGAGATGGAGCAGATGCACTTCGTGACATTCTTTGGCTATCTGCGAGAGGCGCAAATTATGAATGATGAAGAGAAAGCGGAAAATGACCGCATACGCCACCAGGGTTCTGTGCAACAACACGCGCCGGGGGCCGATGGCATGGGCGTTGATGGCTTTCCAGTGGCAACGCCATATGAAGGCGAAACGGTTGAGATTTAGGCGATGTGGTGAAGAAACGGGTACGGTTCGGTTGAGAAGTGGTTGAGGAGAGGGAGGAGGTAGCACATGGCAGAGGAGACGCTTTTAGAGCTAGGAGCCGATGGCTCTGATGTGCTTGCTGTCCTCGACGAGATTGATGCCTCGATTCAGGCGATGAGCGATGGCATAGATGCCTCCGTGTCGGCAATGGACGAGTCATTTGCGACTCTTACCGCCTCAATGGATGAGATTGCACAAATGACGGCGGCGGGTGCGGCGGCTTTCGACGAGTTAGACGGTGCGCTATCCTCAACTGCTGATGCTGCCTCTGTGGCAACCGATGCGCTTACCAACTTGCAATCGGCTAATGACGCGCTGTCCTCAACGCTCTCCGAGGATACGCAAATTATCAGTAATCTGAATGAGCAGATTACGAACTTGAACGCACAGCTTGACATGTTGGCAACATCCGAAAGCGCGGCGGCGGCTGGCGCGACCGAGGCGGCGGCGGCAGAAGAAGAAATGGCAGCGGGTGCTGATACCGCAAGCACTGCAATGGATGGGTTAAATGCAGCGATGGGACCGCTCATGATGGTTGGGGCCGTTGCAGTCATGGCGGGTGCTAAGTTCGTCAGCATGGGCATGGATGGGCAAAAAGGGGAAGCATTGCTACGCGGTATGGCAGGTGCATCGCAGCAAGATATCAACGCCTTGCAGCAATCGGCAATGGATTTGGGCGTGAGCATGACTGATGCGACCGCCGGATTCTATCAGATCGAGAGCGCGGGATACGCAGGAGCGAATGCCATTACCGTATTTACCGCAGCAACAAAACTAGCAGAAGGCGGGCAAGCAAGCGCGGCAGATACAACGGCGGCTCTCACCGCCGTTATGCACGATTATTCTGCCAAAGCGGGAGATGCGACGCACTACACTGACATCATGACGACGGCCGTATTTCGAGGCCAGCAATCTATGCAAGATTTCGCAACGAGCATCGGACCTTTGACAAGTGCCGGCGAAAACGTCGGTCTCTCCTTTCAACAGGTAGCGGCTGCCGAAGCCACCATGACGCTCATTAATCATTCAGTCATGCAAGACTCACAGCAACTCACCGGACTATTCCAGAGCCTTGACCCTGCGATTGGCGGCGTTGCAGGCAAGGCCGCAAAATTGCACTTGGCTTTCAATGAGGCACATTACGCTTCGTTGGACTTGCTCGGCAAACTGCAATACTTGGCACAGATTAGCGGAGGTACTGGTACGGCGGCGTTCGTCAAACTGACGGGCGGCGTGCGTGGTTCGACGGCGGCTATTGATCTGCTCAAAGGTGGCGCAAAGGCATTTCAGGCGAATCTGGATGCCATGAAACACTCGACAGGTGCGACGGCTAATGCTTTCGCACAATGGCAAGGCACCGTCACGGCTCATCTTAACAAGGCCGGTTCCGCAATGTCGGTGTTTGCCACTCGATTTATGGATGCCATCGGGCCCTATATCAATCCGATCATAGATGGGTTTACCTCAGCCATCGGGGCATTTGCCGATTTCATCACGGGTCATATGGATATCGTCGGGCCGGTGCTGATTGGGCTAGCGGCTATTATCGGGACATTGCTTGTTATGGCTATTGCATCGGCCATACCAGCGATAGCCGGATTTATTGCAGCGACGGCCCCGATTACCTTGCCGATAGCGGCGGTTGCCATCGCTATCTTTTTGCTCATCAAATACTGGAATCAATTGGTTGTGGCGTTGCATCTCACCGGCCCAATCAAGCAACTGAGTCAGTTTTTTGCACAGGCAGGCGCGGTCATCAAGGCCGACTTTGCCATTGCGCTTGCCTGGACATCGGCATTTCTGAAAAATACGCTCATGCCCGACCTTCAACGTGTCGGAGCATTCCTCCAGACAAACTTTTTGTCGGCCTTTCAGCGCGTCTCGGCCTTTGTCAAAGCGGATGTTGTACCGGCCTTTCAGCACGTCGTCGCATTCCTAAGCACCAATGTGGTGCCGGTGCTGATGCGAATCGGGAGTTTCATCGCCACAAATTTCATTCCCACAATGCAATCCATCGGCAGTTTCCTGAAGGCAACCTTTTTGCCAGTATGGCAACAGTTGGTCAGCACGTTCCAAACACAACTCATGCCGATTTTTGCTCAACTTGTCGGTGCATTCAAAAATCTCCTGCCGATTTTTGCTCAACTTGTCGGTGCATTCAAAAATCTCCTGCCTGTTTTTGCGGCTATCGGTGCGATTATCGGCGGCTTGATCGTGGTCAATATCGGCATCATGATTGGCATGGTTGAGGGATTGGCAAAGGCACTGGCAACCTTCGTCGGCGGGTTCGTGACGTGGCTATCCGGTATGATTCAAATGTTTACCGGATGGATTCAAATATTCTCCGGTCTCATCAGCTTTTTTGTGGATTTGTTCACAGGGCATTTTGACAAGCTGGGCGCCGACCTGGGCATGATCTGGCAAGGGATTGTCAACATCTTTCAAGGCGGTTGGAAGATGATACAAGGACTTTTCCAGATGAGCATAGCCACCATCATTTCTTATATCGGCGGGTTCATTCAGGGCGTGATCGGATTCTTCACGCACCTGTGGGATACGCTTGTTGGGCATAGCATCATACCGGATATGGTCAACGGGATTATACGCTGGTTTTTGCAGTTGCATGACCGAGCCATCGCGTGGGTGCAAAACCTTGTGGGCAATGCCATCGCCAAGTTTTTGGCATTCCGCGCTTCCATCATCTCGACCATTTCAGGTTGGGTCACGGATTTCATCAACTGGTTTGTGCAATTGCATGATGAAGCAATCCAAAAGGTTCAGGACTTGGTTGCTCAAATCGTGAGTTGGTTCCTCCAGTTGCACACGCAATCTCTGGCAAAAGTAAATCAACTGGTTTCCGATATAACCTCTGCTATACAAAATCTGCTGAGTCTAGCGAGCGGCTGGGGCAGCGATCTGCTCAAAAACTTCATGGGCGGCATCCAGAGCCAGATGGGCAATCTCAAAGGAGTGGTTGGGAATGTGGCAGGGGCAATCCACAATCTGATCCATTTCTCAAAGCCAAACGAAGGGCCGCTTGCCGATTTCGACACCTATGCACCAGATATGATGTCTCTCTTCTCGACCGGCATTACCGACAATATCAGCAAGGTCAAACAAGCGGTATCAGGCGTGGCAACCGAGCTTTCGCATGGCCTAGCACCACAGCAAACAGCAACGGCTCTCAGTGGAAGCAATGGCAATAGCCTGAATTCGTCGCCTCACACGGCACTCCTGCAACAAATATTGCAGACCTTACAGCAACAGCAACAGCAACAACAGCACGGACAAAACGGATTGGCACCCGTGCCGCCATCATTCTCGCAGACCAATAGCTTTCATCTTGGTTCAGGCGGCCAATATAACACGCAGGAACTGTACCTGATTCTCAATCAGCTAGCCGGTCAAGCGGCAGAATACGGGTCGAGGGGGATATTCTGATGGCAAACTACTATTATGGCGCATTTCAGATCAATGCAAACTCAGCCGGTCTCGGATTTTTCCTCTTATCCAAAAATCTGGACATGGTCGAGTACACGCCATCGCTTTCTGCCATTGCTCGTAGCGATTTGTGGAAGATTACGGGCTATCAGGTCGCACAACGCCACATCACTTGCGAGATACTGGTCGTCGGCACATCACGCACCGATTGCATCGCGCGAAAGGACACGCTCGAGGCGGCGTTGGCTCTGCGGGACCAATCATTGATTATTCACGAAGACTTGCGCTATTGGACGGCCAACGCGATTACCGGCAAAGCCAAATTCGCGGCGGGTTCAGGCATCGTGCAATGCCGTATTCCGGTTGCGTTCATATGTGCCAATCCGTTTGCTGTGGCATCGGCCTCCGCCACACCATTTGATAGCGGATCGGTGGCTTATCCGCTTAACGGAGCGCAATACATCTCGTCAACCTTTGTCGTGACGGGCGGAGGATCGGCCTATAGCTATCCTCAACTCCACCTCATCAACAACACGGCGACGGCACCAACCACGACGCTTACCAGTGCGCTCGTGGCAGGCACGGCGTACACGTCGCTCGCCGTGACAAGCACACCAGCCACCTATAATGCAGGTCAAGTCCTCATCATCATCTACAATTCAGGCAGTCCGCTTTTCGAGACATTCGTGCAAAAAGCAACCGTCTCGGCAACAACGGGCAGTGGCGCAACCAGCGTTCCGGTCAACAGTTTCACGGCGGGTTATTCCATGCCATCTGGTTCGACAACCACCGTAGGAGCTTCTATCGCATGGACAAACGTGCAAGTTGCACAGATTACCGACAATTACACGATAGCCGCCAATACGGCCTCCTCACAGAGTTTTGCGTTATCGGGCGGTGGCAGTGGCTATGTGTTGCCCGCGCTCTTACCACAACTCAATAGCGACTATCTGGACATCTATTGCGACCCGCAAGGTGCCTCTGGTATGGCAATCGTCGCCACGATTGCCGGCATTGCGACCGCGCTGGAGCCAGTTGGTGCATTTCCCGTATTGGAGCCGACTGCAACGGGCTTTGTCGTGTCGATTTCCGCCGATTCCGCACCAACGGTGGATTTCCGTGTGCTATGGACACCGAGGTGGTTGTCATGACATCAAAACAGGCGATTACCTGGGGGCCATTCGTTTCGTGTGGCAGTCTATTTTCTTTAGATGGTGGAGGTGACTATGGCATCGCCGACATTTGACGCGGCCTACGGTAATAAAGTCACCGGCGCCACCAGCAATACCTGGAGTCATACCACCGTCTCCGGACAAAGCAACAAAATTTTGCTGGTCGCCGTTGATGCGGGCGCGTCAATCTCATCGGTGACGTATGCCGGAAACGCCTTGACGCTGCTCGATTCGATCTCCTACAATAGCGGCGAGGTGCTTTCGATCTACTATCTCCTTGCGCCCGTCTCCGGCACGTATAACGTTATCGTTACCGGCTCCTCTTCAACGTACATCGTCGGTGCCAGCGCCAGTTACTACGGCGTGGCGCACAACTCGCCCTTTGGCACGGCGGCGCATACGAGCGGCAGCGGCGCGTCCTCAACCAACACCGTTGCTACGTCCAGTACGAACCAGCTGGTGATCGATATCGTCAACAACGCGACAGCATCAAGCGATACAGCCTCGTCCGGTCAGACCACACGCGAACAGCCCACTGGTTCCGGCATGGCGTTGGGTGACATTGCCGCGACCGGCTCCTCCATGACGCTTGGCTGGTCATTTACCAGCAGCACCTGGGCGCAGATATCGGTCGCAATGAATACAGCATCGCTTACAACTTACGGCAGCAGTATTGCGACGACGACGCTTCCCAGTGCGGGCGCGTTGGCGACGACGACGGGTGGCACGGATTCGGCAATCACGACCAAGATCGGCCTTGCAACCGGCTATGGCGAAATGTATGCGCTCGGCTATACAGGCGCATGGCCTGCATTCGGCAGTATCGGGTCTCCCAGTGGAAACGGCTGGCTGCATGACTCGATGTTGCTCTCTTTGCAGACAATTCTTGCAGGCAATTGGACACCAACACTCAAAATGAGAGCGGGGGCTGGGACACTTACCGCCGATCTCTATGTGCGTGTGTGGGCATTCGATACCGCGAATAGCACCTACACCGCAATTGGCACGATGCTGCTCGCGGCACAAACCATCAATACCACGCTCACCACATACACCTTCAGTGCAACGGCATTGCCAGCATTTTCATTCAATGCCACGCAACGCTTGTACTTCGATGTGTGGCTGAATGTGACTGGCAATGCTGGCGGTGGCTCTGGCAACACTATCAATAACCGACTATCCACGAGTAGCACGCAAGGTGTGGCATCTGATATGCAAGTCGTCACACCTGGCTATGTCCCCAATCCGGCATTGGCAACAAACCCCGCATCGCTCACATTTGCAGCGTCTATTGGAGGTGCGAATCCCGCGGCGCAAAATGACACGATATCAGAGACGGCGGGGACAGCAACGGCGTGGACATCGGCAATTGCCTATGGTTCCGGTAGTGGTTGGCTATCCATTTTGCCAAGTAGCGGGTCACTCGCAGCCAATGGCACGGCAACAATTGTGGTGACGTGTACGACGGGTACGCTTGCCATTGGCACCTATACAGCCGCCGTGACGTTGACGGCAACGACAGGCGGAGCTATTGCCACCATCAGCGTGACCTTTGTGGTGGTCGGACCATCGCAATCTATCATGGATTTGCACTATCAAAAAGTGCAACAAGTCAAGGTCTACGATGTCAACGGGAATTATTTGGGCATTTGGGCCGACGCGCCACTCATCGTGGGATTGAAGGACACCATCAACGCTTGCCAGAGTCCGGTGAAGCTTGTATTGCCACGCAAAATTGATAATTTTGATGGAGTTGGTCAATATCAAAGCGTACCGGCATCAACGTGGGGACATTTTGCTTATGGGACGGGAATATGGAGCGAAGAGGGGCAGGCACTTGTGCGTACCGCAAATACTGTTGTGCAAGGGAATACTGTCCAGATATACCTCTACGGTCCGGGCCTGCCTGCAACGGGATTGTTGAAATTTCAGGGTTACATCGATTCAATCGAACCGACCATCACTGACAAGAATGACGAAGGCGTGACGGTCACGCTCACACCGCTCAACGCGGCTATCGCCGATCATGGCTATGGTGGCACACTGACTTTTACCAGTGTTGATCCCATAGCGATTTTTAATCACTGGTTCAACACGGTCGATCCGCTCACTGGTGCCGGTGTCTATTACAGCGATCCGCTCACGCTCGCGGTCGGTAATCCAACGACATCGGGCTTATCGGTCAATTACAACGTGACGAACCTCAATCTCAAATCCATCTTTGATACGGTCATGCTGATGCTTGGGGATAACTGGTACTGGCGTCCGAACAGCGATAATACAGTCACGCTCAAGCAATTGAGTGCGACACCGGATCACTATTTGCTGCTCGGTCAACATATGCAGTCACTATCCTATCAAGAGGACAATTCGCAGAGGTATAATGTGATATACTTCGTCGGCTCGACAGGAGTCAGTGCGCATGCAGTCGGAGCATCGGCAAAGCCTATTCGACAAGGCGGCATTGGCGAAAAGATTAAATTCCTACAAGATAGTCGCATTACGGATAATGCGACGGCGCAAATCATTGCCAACGCACAGCTTGCCTTGTACGACCAGCCGTTTATCCGTGCCAAATGCCGACTCGTGGATTATCGCGGCGATTCCAAAACCGCATTAGGCATTGATATCGAGAATTTCCATGTTGGCGAAACGGTCTCCATTATTGATGCCCGTGCCAAATCCCCGCAAACGCAGTGGGGCAGCTTTCGCTGGGGGCAGGCACAATATGGATCGTCATCGGGCAGCATCTTTAATACCACGATACCGATTCAGGCGATTACCTACGGCTGGCGCTTCATCGATGTCGAAATTGGCAGTTTGCAACCGTCGCAAGATCGCAGACTGTTCAGTTTGGAGAAAAAATTAAATGACTACTCATTAGCCCAATAGGAGTAAATTTATGGCAGCACTTTATACGGTATCGGCAGGTCAAACAGCAGAGCCGTTGGATATCAACCAACTTGTAAATGTTTTACAGGAACCGAGCGGGGGAACGGAAAGCGGGAGTTTTTTCGTGGCTGGTCCGATTACTGGAAACGGCTATGTTATCTCAAGCTATTTACAGTTGCGCTCGCGGGTGAGTAGCCCGATAAGCA
>VFSW01009922.1_pt1 | contig 13555 bp, 16 predicted proteins | sample 5358111 | NCBI WGS metagenome assembly VFSW01 (sample SAMN11554181, study PRJNA540505) | mine drainage metagenome | isolation source: sediment from site ElyBrook_90M | place: USA: Ely Copper Mine, Vershire, VT | collected 2017 | reverse complement strand
GTCGTGACAGGGATGTAGACCGCGCCACTGACCGGAGGCAGTCCGTAAAGGGTTTCCTTCGCCAGTCCGAAGAATGAGTTAGCAACAAGAAATGCCACGGTTACTCCTTAGGCGGTTCGGGCTGGTTTACTTCGGGGGCTGTTACGGCGCTCCAGAGTCCGTCAGGAGCCTGCGAAAGTTCGTAGGTCTGTCCGGGCACGGCGAGAAGGGCAGACCCGTCCACGTTTGTGTAGACCGTCTCCGTGTGCCCTGTGTAGGTGAACTGCACTTTTTCCTCCGTCGTCCTGGTTCTAGGTTATCCCGTGCGCCTAAGTGGTCAAAACTTCACTGGCGAACACTCGGCACTCGATGTAGGTCTGGGTGTTGTTCTGCGTGCCCATGCGAGTCCGTGGGTAATACGCGGTGATTTCCACGTCAGGCCCACCGTTGGTGAGGTTGCCACCTTCACCCCACTGGAAGATGACCCCCGCGTCTCCGGCGTTCCGGTCTGCTTCAATGGCTGTCGTCAGTCCGTCGATGAACGCGTCCACGTTCGCGCCGGTCGTCTCGGTCTGAGGCTCGTCCGAGAGGTAGATGCAGTTCAGTATCACCTCATAGACTCGGTACTTCTTCCCCGAGGTCGGCCCACCCAACGCCACGCGGGTCTCGCGCTGTGAGGCTAGGTGGACGTGAATAATGCACCCGTTCAGCGAACCGGGAACGTCGAAGAAGTCAGATTCCGGTAAGAGTTTCGGCGGGTAGGCGAACACGTCAGATAGGTTCGGAATCGTCCCGTCCGCGCCTTTAGAGGACAGATACGACGCAATAGCCTGGTGAACTGCCGAACGGCTCACGTCAGGCCCCAATTCAACTTGAACTCGTCGAGCAAGTCGTAACCCAGAATGTCGTCGTCCGTGTAGGCCGTGTTACGAGCCTGGACGAACTCGCCTTCGCCGGTTTCCTGAAGGACGAACCCACCTTGCCCGCGTTGCTTGACCATCGCCACGACGAAGTGAATAACGGCCTGTTTGATGGCGGGGGGAACGTCCGACACGTTCACGCCCGTACCGTGTGCGTACTCCAGAGGGTTCACCAGGGTAACGGTGTTAGACCCGGCGACGTACGAACTGGACACTTGGACGTATTCATCATTCTGTCCGTCCCAAATCGTTAGGTACGTTCCGGGGTAGATGCCGGTCGGATCCGTGACGTTAAGGCTTGTCGCTCCGGCAATGCTTGACGAACTGGTAAAGGTGTTGGGCCACCCGTTGACGTAGGTGAAATTGACGTAGAACTCACCCTCAGGCCCGGAGTTGATGAGTTGGCTCAGAGAGTTGACCGTGTACGACCCGTAGGTCAGTCCAGGGACGACGACGAAACTCTCGCGTTCTATCCAGCAGTTGTTCGAGGTCAGGTTTACCGGGTAGCCGGTCGTCCCGTCAACGCCGTAGTTGAAAGCGACAATTTCGAGAATGGGGAACGCCGGGGGGTGAATCTTGAACCGTCCGTAGCGGTCGGTCATCGTTCGCATGTTCTCGGTGTTTGAGGTGGCGTTGAGTGTGCCATAGCGCCCGAGACAGTAGGAGTCGGCCTTCGATGAGGCCCGGACGATTAACTCCGACAGGGCGCGGTTCTGGGCCTGTTGTGTGCCACCCGGGACGAGGTTGGTGAGGTCGAGAACGGCGGCGGTCGGGGAGAACTGGAGTTCCTGAATCGAGAGGTAGGGCTCAGCGCGTCCGGCCACTAGCGAGTTCGTGGCGACGACTCCCATTATTCCTCCGTTAGATCAGTTGACCCACACTTACCACAGCGGTCGGAAAAGACCGCCAGAAATCCACACTCGCAACGGTAGCCCTTGACGTTGCGGAAGTTTATCCCGACCTTGCCCCATTCACCGGAGCGCACCATTCGTTTTCCGATGTGGTCGGGAACGGTGAACGTACCGTCCTTGCCCTGCTTGATGACTGGGCCACCGTCACCAAATTGGGCTTCTCGTAGGTGCTTGTCAGACGCAAGAAGTTTCATAGTTCCCCAACTGGGGCGAGGGCCATAACTTCGACCCTCGCCCCGTCTGGTTAGTTGTTGATGTTGGTGATGATGCCCGACAGAACCGGAGCCTGGAACACGGCGGTTCCGTAGCTGTAGGTTTGCGCGTCGTAGGACATACCGACCTGCGGGAAGTCCAGCACCATGTTGTCCACCACCGAGCGAACCTGGACGGTCGCGCCGATGTTGGAGTCCTGCCACGGAACGCGGGTGGAGTGGATAATCATCAAACCAGGGGACGCGAAACGGTGGCCCTGAATGGCGACCGTGTCACCCGTCGCGGGGTTCACGACGGAAGCGACTGCGCCACCCGAAATGATGCCGTTCTCACCCGTCTCCAGGTTCACGCGGTAGTTCGTGGCTCCCGAGTTGCCCGACTTCAGCAAATCCCACAACGCGGTGCGGATGCTGTAGGTCGTAATGACCAGGTCAGGACGAGCGGCGTTGGACTGAGCCAACGACGCGAACGCGGTCTCCAGTTCCACAAACGGGCTGGCCGTGCTGAGGGTTCCGTTCAGGGAACTGACGTAGCCGCCCGAAGCCAGGAATTCCGACACCATACCGTTGTACGACACGACAGAGCCGGACGAGGCGTTGGCGATGAGGGTTCCGCCAAACTGGTAGTTACCCACCGATCCGTTGTCCGCGGTCGTCGAAGGCAGAGCCGTGACGGTCGAGAACGTCTTGGGGGATGCGCCGGTCGTGAGAACAGTCGTGCCCTTGTAGTAGGTTCCCGAGTTGTTCACGTAGGTGTTCACCGCAACGGTTCCAGCCGGAATGGTCGGAGTCGTGGCTTTGATACCTTGGCCCGCCGTGATGGTGACGGTTCCGGCAGAGATGGCCTGAGACTCACCCCACGCGTTCGAGAACGTGACGGTGACGGGGGCCGAAGTCAGAGCCGGAAGGCCCGTTCCCGTGGTTCCCGAGTCAGCCGCCGCCGTGTAGGACGCGCCGGTGATGTTCAGGGCCGTGGCGGAAGAGTTCAGCAACGCGTTCTCTTCAGCGAACCACCCCGAGCGCAGGAGGTACAGGTGCGACAGGGCGCGGATGTCCGCGAAGCCCTGGCCGGCGAACTGGTACTTCATGCTCACCTGGCTCTGCAGACCCATCTCGATGTAGGGCGCGAAGAACTTGTCACCGACCTCTGACATGAGGGGGGCGCGGTTCAGGTTCACGCCGTACTGAGTGTTCGCGGTTCCTTCAGAGACGAAGAACGGCGAGACGTTCGCGGCTCCAGCGGTTCGAGAGTTCGAGACACCCGTAATACGCCGGTACTCGAAACCCTGGCCTTCACCCTTGGTGCGCGCCACCGTGTTACGAATCGGCGTGTCGTTCGGGACGAGCGAGAGAACTTCCTGCTCGTAGTCGTACGGGGTCAGAGAGGCGTTGGCAATCGGGGAGTTGCTGACCGGGGCGGTCGAACTCCACTCCTTGACGATGTCCGGGGACACACCAGCCTTGACCATCTCAGCAACCTGAGCGGCCTTTCCGATGAGGCGAGAACCGGCCTTCTTTTCAAAGACGATTTGACCCTCACGGGCCAGGGCGTCTACTTCGGCGGCCTTGCGTGCGAGGTTCTGCTTCAGGTTCTCGAAACGCTCGACGGCGTCCGGGCCCTGGAAGAAGTCGCTCGGCTTGGCGACGATGGTTTCCATGATTCTTGATTCCTTTCGATTATTTGCGAATGGTGGAGGCGCGCTTGCGGAGGTCGGCGGCGGCGCTCAGGTACTGATTGCGCGTGTCGGGGTCTCCGGCAGTCTTGCCAATTTGCTCAAACTTTGCGGCTTTCAATTCCAACTCTTCAGCCTCTGCGCTGTGCAGTTGCTGGTCGTTGGTCGCTCGGAGGGCCGGGCCTCCTGGCGCCGCCATCTTCACCACGGTGTCGAGCGTGGCCCTGAGACTTTCGATCTCCTTTGCCTGCTCGTCCACCAGGGTCTTGTAGGTGGCGATGTCGTCAATCCCAAGCGACTTCTTCACTTGGTCTACGAAATTGGCGGGCTGGTCAGTCGCGGCCTTGACAAGGTCGGGCTCAATTCCTAGCCACTGTGCGGGAATGTTCATGTCGTCGTCATCCTCCTGGGTGAACGGTTCGGTGGTCTCGTTTTCCTCGGCTTCGCCCTCCCACCAAGTGATGAACAGGTCGAGGGCGGTCAGGAGTTCGCGAACGTCACAGATTTCGTTGTCCTCACCGTTCGCCATCTCGTCTAGTTCAGCCACAATCAGGTTGATGAGGGATTGACGCACGGCGGCGAGGTCGTCGGGGTCGTGTTCCATCGTGTCCGGCTCGGCGGCCTTCCACTTGTCGGGCAACACGTCCTGCTTGCCAAGAGCTTCGGCGCGGGCCTTGATGTGGGCCTTGACCTTGGCCTTGTCCTTGGCGCGACCGAACGACTGGACGGCGTTCTTCAGATCTCCCACCGTGCGGATGGGGAACGAACCGTCGGGCAACGCTTCGCCCCTGTCGGCCATGTTGGAACGCTGGCGGTCGGAGTAAGCCTTCTTCTCCGTGTCGGCCTCGACGGTCTTGATTGTCCCTTCCCCGTCGCAGTCCTGGCAGTCCTCTTCGAGCATGACACCGTTTTCACCGGCCACCATGACGCGACCCGTGCCCACGCAGTTAGGGCACTCAATAGGGGCCTCGTCGCCTTCTGCTCCCTCGGCTTCCTCTAGTCCAGCGGCCTTCGCCAGGCTGACCGAACACGATGGGTTGGCCGGGCGGTCTACAAGCGACACCTCGACGATGGTTCCGCCCTTGATTACACCTTCCGGGGCGAGGCTTAGGGCCTTCTCGCTCTTGTCAATCCGCGCGCCCTTAATCCCGATGGAGAACCCGGTAAGCACGCCTTCCTCGACCAGCGCGGCGGCGTCCTTGTCGATGACCTTGGCGGTCAGGTTCCACGCCTTACCCAACTGCTCCAGTTCGATTCCCTTGCCAATGGCCTTCATGGTGTGCATCTCTCGGATGTTGCCGATGTTGAACCACTCGGGAAGGGCGGAGTTCAGCCAGTCGGGGTCTACCCGTTGGTTGTCTAGGTCGAGAGTGTCGTCGGAGGCGATGCCTTTCACGACAACGTGACCGGCCTCGTCCTTTGACTTGACCAGGTTTCCAATGTAGGCATAGCGAACGGTCATACGGTTCCTCCGTGTTCTAGTTAAAGACTAACTTCCTCACTTCGACGGTCAAAATCTCACTGGGAGACGACGACGGTGCACCGGCAATTGGGGTGGGAACCGTCGCACGGCTGAAGGTCGTTCAACCCGTGGGGGTTGGCTTCCTCTTGCTCTTGGCACACATCACACGCATCGTCGTAGGCCAGCCAATCCCACGAGGTTTCTCCCGCGGCTTGTAATTGGTCGATGAAACCGGCGTTGTAACTCGAATTGGTCTCCGTAATGGCAATCATGCTGGACCGCGTCGGGTCGTGCAGGATGTCGTTGATGTTCCTTGAAATAGCGGTCTGGGTCAGGTGGTTCGTCATCCCGTCCACAATTTGCGTGCGTATCTGCCCCAGCGTCGTGTTGTGAATGTCCTTTGCCGTGTTGTCGGCCTCATTCAGCATCTGCTGAAGTCGCTGGCCCATCTTCACCAACGGGACGCGCTGTTTCAGCATCCCTACGGCCTGTTGGGTTCCGGTCTTGCTCGCCTCGGCATACAGGTCTCTCAGGGCTTGGGCAAGCGGGGCCGCGTCAAACGTCGCCAGGGTAGCGGCACTATCGACCGCCGCTGGGATGTTCGCCAACTCACCCGCCGACTCGACCGAACGCATCGCTTGGATAATCCACTGCTCAACACCAGTGATGGCCCCGAGTGCGCTAAGTATCCGCTTGGCGTGCTTATCCTCCAACGCCCGACGCAACAGGTAGCCTGGCAACTCCGTCACTTTCCGCTTCGTCAGGTCTTTTGGGCTATCACCACCCACGGATGCCTTGATGAGCGCGGCTTCTTCAGGGGTGTGGTGCTTAAACACGAACTGTCGGGCGCGGGGCTTGGACATGAACTTCTTGTACGCCTTCACCTCGTCGGCTTTGGCGTCGTCTAGGCCAACTTGCGGCGCTTCGCCTTTATCCGCAGTTTCCGGGGTTTGTGGGACTTGGCTTTCTTGGCTCGGTGCGCTCTCAAGTCCATCCTCCTCTAGTTGTCCCTTCAGGAACGTCACGGCTGTCCCGGCGACGACGAAGGGTTGGTCGGCCTCGGCGAAGTCCAGCAACGGTAGTCCCTGGTCTGCGCGAATCTCGTTCACGGTCTTGAGTCCGGTGGTGACGTAGACCTTCTCGGCCTGTGCTTGGCTGAGCGCGTCCTTGCCTCCGTCGTCTTGAAGCAGGGTGAACGTCACGTCCTTGGTCTGGCCCATGTAGCGACGACCCAGGGAGTTAACGAACTCTTCAACGTATGACATGAGGGGCAACAGCGACACGGTTTCGGCGTTGTCCTGCTCTCCCTCTTGCGCGCCCTTGCCTCCGCCCATTCCGGCTCTTGGAATAACCCCGAGTTGCTGGGCCGAAATACCGAACATCCCGGCGATTCTCTTAATCAAGTGTTCGTCGTAGTTCTCTTTGTAGCGTTCGTCCAGCGTCGGCGCGAAAATCGGATCCCAACCGTCAGGGAGCAACTTGGTCTTGTGCCGGTTCGCCGTCGAGCCCTCTAGGTAGTCGTTGTAGAGGTTCTCGTAGGCCCGCATGTTCGACAACGTGAGGTCGTTGCCTGTGGTCTTTAGGTAGACCTCGGCGCTTGACCCGTGGCGGTACTCGCTGAGCAACCATTTCTGTCGCTCTAGGTAGATGTTGATGAGTTCGAGAGATTGCTCCACCGCCGACCAGCCGTAAACAGTGTGGGAACGGCGGTTCATGACGAAATAGCTAAGTTGGTCGCGCTCGTCAATCCCGTACTCTCCGGCGTAGAAAGCGGCCTGAACGTTCGAGTCGGGTGAGGCCACGAACTCCCCGCGCGGAAAGCCCCAAAGAACCTGTTGGTAGGCCACGTCGGGCGGTCTGGGAATGTCGCCGTAGTTGTCGAGAAGAATCTTGATGGTCGGCGCGTCGATGATGAGGAAGCCGATGACGTCGCCACCCAGGCTCATCTTGGGATAAATCGCCAGCCCGTCATACACGAGGACTTGGAACAGGGCTTCGGTGATCCACTCGCGCCAGCCTCTGTCATTCTGCGGATACGGGTTTTCCCAGAACTCCTGAAGTCGCGCAATCTGGTCTTTGTTCTGCTGGCGGGCCATGTTCGAAGCTTCGGCGTGGCCGACGTTGCTCTCCGACATGATGCGGTTGATAGCGTCACTCGACACCGTAAACGACCACTCAAGTTTTGCTAGTTCGCGCTGGGCGATGGTAATGCAACGCCCCACAATGTCGCATTGTTCGGACGCGGCCTTCAGCGTGTTCCACATCGGCAGACGTTTCGACACCACCAGGTTGTCCGAAATGTCGTACTGGTACTTCCTCGGCTCGGGGCGACCGTTCGGGCCCAGCGGGTCGATGGGTAGCGGAATGAGTGGGTAGCCCGGCCCCATCTGCGAACCGAACGAGTCCTGTGATCTGCCAAGTGCCGCGGCGAGGCTCGGCTGAACGGCGGCGTAACCCTGTGGCTGGTACTGCGTCGAGCCAATCAGCGCCGTAACGGACTTCGACAGCCCCTTGACCCAGGCTGGCGTGTTACTCACCGCTCATCACCTTGTAGCAGTAGCGACAGATTTTTGCGCCTCGTTCGTTGGGCATGTGACACGCTCCGCATAGGTCAGCCAATTCACTAAGAAATCTACTACCCGCGCCTAAATCGGCCAATTCAGCTATGGCGTGCACTAAAGCATCAACCCTGTCCGGCGAGTCTGTGGACTCGTCCGGGTTCCAGGTGAGCATTTGGTCTTCCAACTTGTCGAACTCTCCGACGTGAAAAACCTTGCCTTGTTCATAGAGAACGGCGACCGGTTCGGCGCGAAGTTTCTTCCCCTGCTTGGCTCTCACTTTCTTCACCGGTAGGTACGGATTGACCGAGTGAAGAACCTCGCGAATAATCTCACCGCCCTGGTTGTCCTCGTAGACGATGGCATCTACCTGGTGTTCCTCGAACAGTTGATTGACCAGACTCGCCCAGTTGAACGCCGAGTCACGGCGCGACCAGTCTCCGAGAACGGCGAAAGTGTTGTCGTAGGTCTTTCCGGCCATCACAATTCCGGTTTCGTCTGAGTCCTCCGTGTTGGTCACGGCTGGGTCAATGGCGATGACCTTGCGCTTGAACTCCGTTGCTTCGCCTCTGCGTATTACGTCGAGCGTCCACAGAGCGCCCGGAACGTCCTCAAGCAGTTCGCCTAGAACCTCCTGTCGGTAAAGCCGTGTGCCTTCGAGGGCCTGCAGTTCGGCCAGTTTCTCCTTCGAGAGGTTGTCGCGGTTGTCCATCGTCGAGCCACGGGTAAGGTAGACACTCCCATCCGTGCGCTTCAGGAAGTCTCGTAGGAGTTTGTTGCGTTTCGGGGTTGTGGTGATGATGGCTTTGGGGTTCGGGCCTATTCGTAGGGCGAAACTGATCCCCTCGCTCCATGTTTCGTAGGCGTAGCGCCACTTAGCGACCTCGTCCAGCCACGCGCCCGCCAAGTTCAGCCCTCGGCCAGCGTCGGGGTCGTCGGCTCCGACCATGTGAACTTTCTGGCCCTGGGTCAGGTTTATCTGCCAGTTACTCCGGTTGTAGGTGAAGTCCTTGCCCTCAACCAGTCCGTGACCTCGCAGTGATCTGAGAATCCCACTCGGCCCTTCGACGCAGACTTTGCGAACGTCGCTAAACGTTTCGCCGAACACCGCCCATTCAGTGGGTTCGCCGTCGGGGGCTAGTGGGTTTTTCAGGATTTGGTCTACAAGGTTTTCCGCGCCCGCCCTGGTTTTGCCGAAACCTCGACCGGCCATGATGAGCCAGATGGAGAACGTTCCTTCAGGGAGAATCTGCTCCGGTCGGGCGATGAACCACCAGGGCAACCGAGACAGTTCCCGAAGTTGCTCCTCGCTCAGGGTGTCCATCCATTTGGCTTGTTCCTCGGGCGAGAGGTTGGCGACCCGTTTGGCGAGACTATCCATTTAGCGACTCTAGGAACAGTTCCAAGCGCTCCTTGATGGCCTCGACCTGGATGGGTGCACCGTCCTTTCCGGTCAGTTCGGTTCTGGTCGGGGCGTTCAGTCCCAGCAACCTGGCGCGTCGGTCGGCAATCTTCACCAGGGTCTGAATGGCCTGCAGGACCGGCGCGTCGTCCTCCAGAATCTCACCGTCGAGATCCACCAACTTCCCGCCCGGCGTGACGTGGTAGTGCTTCTTGTCCAGCACCTCGGCCGCCCGGGATTCGAGGTAATCCAGTTTCTTCAGTTCCATCTTCAGGACTTCCTCGGCTCCGTCTTTGGGAATGTCCGCAATAGCGCGTTTGACGGCTTCGTAGGCCCCTTGCATGGTCATTCCTAGTCGTTCGCCAATCTGCTCGTAGGTCAGCATTTGGGAGCGAAGTTGGGCGGCGTATTGGTCTTTTGATACCTGTTCGGGGTTTCTCATCTCAAGTGCCCTGACTCAATCGGAGTATTACGCTCAGCCTACCGGACCGCCCCAACCTTGCCGTGGTAGTGCATGGCAAGGATACGCCTGACCACCGCTGATTTGCTCCGTCCGGTCTCTTTGCTGTCGGCCTCAATCATGGCGAGGAGTTCGGGCTTGATACGAACCACCAGGGTTTCCGTGCGTTCCATTATTTTCCCCTTGCTACTTGTAGGAACTCGTCCCAGTCTGATGGCTTAAAAACGTACGTCGGGGCGATTCTCCCCAGTTCGTCCAAAACGGTTTTCTGCGCCGGGCTCAGTCGGCCCTTCTCGGCTTTTAGCTCTATAAACATAAGTTCGTCGCGCTTCGGATTCCACGCGCAAATGTCCGGGAACCCCTTGACGCTCGCCCGGCGTGAGTCCGGAATTGAATACACGCGCCACCCGTGAAGGTTCAGCACTTCCGTCACACGTTGCTGAAAATCGCGCTCAAGTTCGGTGTATTTCCACTTGGTTCGTCCAAAAAGAGGGTCGGTCATTTGACGATTTCCCAAACGTGGCCGAGTCTCCACGTCGTGTTGCACTCAAAGCAGGTGAAGAAGGCAAACTCCCCGTCTTCCAAGACTTTCTTTTTCGCTTCGCACGTAGCGCACATCACTTCCATCGGTCAAGTTCCCCCGCGTCGGTAATGGTGCGGTGGGCCCGGTTAAACCTCGGGAGTTTTGACGAGATTTCTTCGAGGCGGTCTACGTGGCACTCCGCTTCGACCGCAAGTTCCAAGGTGTAACACGGCCACTGGGCGTAATCCCCATTACCGAAACACCCCTCACAGTACGACGCTCCGTCGGCCCGAATGTGGACTGACTTAATCAGGTCAATCTGTTCCCGCGTCATCCGCCCTCCTTGGTCTGGACAACTTCCCGCACTTCTGGCACTGCTTCCGGTAAACCTTTACAAACACCGTGTCAAGTCCGTAGTCCAGTGTCTCTAGTAAATGTATCACACTAGGCCCGTAGCGGTGTCGGTGTATCACCTTTACCTTTTGACCTTTAGCCGGTAGTAAATCATGTAGTCGGCCCAGTAGCGTCGGCACGCGGTACACCGGCATTTGTGAGATTGGTACGCGTGGGCGGTTCCGTGGGGGATTTCGTCTAGAAGTCGTTTACACATCACGCGTCACCGTGTAGAAAGGCCCGCGCACGTTCGGGGCGTGGCGTTCGGCGGCCTGGCACGCAATCAGCGTCACCAGCCTGTTCATAATCCACTCCACCACTGGGACGGCCACGGCATTACCCATCTGCTTGTAGCGTTGTGCGTCACTTTGCCCCTCCGTCCAGCCGTCGGGGAATCCCTGTAGGCGTTCGCACTCGACCGGCGTGAGGCGTCTGACCATCGGAGCAACTAGCACGGTGGCCCGTGACTCACCGGTGTTGTCCATGACGTTGAGCGTCGGGGACACATCGCGCTCGGCCCACACCTCGGGAGGCAGGTTTCCGTCATCGTCCCTCGCCCCCGATCTGATGACCTTGACGTAAGGCTGAAACAACGTCTGTCCGTTTCCCGTCGCCAGGGTCAGACTCACATTCTCGCTTAGAAGCGGCCCCTTGCCGCCGCCCGGTTTGCCTTCTCTCATGGTCAGGAGAGTAGGGACGATGGTTCTTCCCGAAACTCCGTCGGGGGTTCCGTCGCCCGCCGTCAGGGTTCCGTCAACCATCGGAACTAAGTGATTGGCTCCTCCCGACTCGCCGTTGTTTCTAATGCGACTAAAAAGGGTTCCGGCAAGTTCCTTCCCCGACGTTGGGCTCGGTTCAGCACCCCCCGACAGGCTTTCGGGGATAGCAAGTACGTTTGCAGATGCTCGCCCGTCGTCTCCAAGATGTCCGACAATAAACACACGTCGGCGGCGTTGCGCGACTCCGAAATGTTGAGCGTCCAGAATTGAGTAACTGACCCCGTACCCGAGTTCGACCAACTCCCCGAGAACGGTTCCAAAATCCCGTCCTCCGTTAGACGACAGAAGGCCGGGGACGTTTTCGAGGACGAACCAGCGCGGCCTGAGTTCATCCAGTAGTCGCGCAATCTCCCAGAAGAGACCAGAGCGCCGGCCAGATAGTCCGGCACGTTTTCCGGCAATGGATAAATCTTGGCAGGGGAATCCTCCTGTGATAATTCCTCGCTCGGGAATAAATCCAACTGATCTGAGCTGCTCACCTGTGACCTCCGTGACATCGGTGAAGTGGTGTGTGTTGGGGAAACGTCTTTCCAGGACGCTCCTGGCGTGCTTGTCAATCTCGACGCTCGCCACCACGTCGATTCCGGCCCGAGTCATGGCGAGGTCAAACCCCCCGACTCCGGCAAACAGTGAAACGGCAGTCAGGTTCACTCGTACGTCCTCAGCACTCTAAACCCGTTGCTGGACTTGGCAAACCTCTCGAACACCTCGGGCATTTCGGCCTTCAGTCTCTTGGTGTCAATGGACTCGCGACCAGCCTGAGCCTTGTACGTCACCAGGATGTGTCCGTCCTTGGTCACGGCCTGGGCTGGCCCCATTCGGTCAAGTAAAAGGGCCTTGGCGTCTCTCATCTCCCTGTCGGCCTCATCTGCTTTTTCTTTGGCTCTCTTGAACTCTTGGTACACCTCGTAAAAGTCGTCATCGGCTTCGATTTCGCCCTCGCGCTCGGGCCATTCCTCAGACAAGTCCTCTAAATCGCCCGCGGTGGCTTCGGGGATTTGGTAGTCGATGACATCAAGCCAGAAGGCGTACTCTGCATTTTCCAGCCGGTAGATTTCTCTTTCTGAAAACTCGTGGGGTATTACCACTAACCCGTGTCCGCCGACGTAGCAACAGAACGTGACTGTGTTCACTCCGGTCACTGAGGCGTAGTGGCAACCCTGGGCTAGGTAATACACGGGGACTTGTCCCTTGAGCCAATCTTTCGACGGACGACCGGCAAGTCCCGTGGTCTTGATTTCCAGGATGGACAACGGCACGAAATCGAACTCATCGGTGGTGGATACTCGGCCCGCTGGGTACTTCTCGCAGGGCTCGACAATCCACGCGTCGATGTTGGCGAGTTGCCAGTCGTGGGAACTGGATTGGAGGATGACCGGCCAGGTCACCACGGCTTTGTTGTAATCCTCCGCGAACATCTCTAGGACGTGGGGTTCCATCGCAGATCCGATGCGCGTGGCGGTGTTGCCCTTGAAGTCTGACTCTCCCGTGACTTTTTCGCGCCACACCTGTCGGGTGGTTTTCCACGGGTTCACTCCAAGAACGGCGGAGGCGTCGCTTCCCCCAATCCCGTTAGAGCGCTTGGACACCCATTCGTCGTGGCTCATATCGCGGACGTTGTGCAGGACTTTCATGACAAACTCCCCGAAATACTGAGGTCAAAGTCGTCAATTTCGGGCTCGTACTCAACGGGCTCTTGGCATTCGCACGCTCGGCACTCGGTCGTCTCGCCATCTTCGTGCCACTCGAACGGGTGCGCACACTCGCACACCTCTCCCGTGAAAAACGGGTTTACGTCATCCCAACTGTTCATAATTCCCCTTTCCTCGTTGCGTAATTTACCTTAAGCGTGTGACGTTGTCAATCACCATGACGAACATCCCCACTGATCCGGAACGTAGCTACTTCCCTGGATTTTCCGGGCGACGTAAATCTGCTGGATGGGTAGAGCCAGGTCGGGACGGGGCGCAAACTCCAATCCCCCGTACTTGACCCAGTTCCACAGCGTTATACCCAATCCTCCGAAGTAGAACGGCCCTGGTGCGCTCCAGCGGTCGTGAGTCTCACACCAGGACACACGGCCCCACGCCGACACCACGGAGGCTGAGACGAGGCTCCAGGGCTTGTGTGTGGGGATGTGGGCGACCTTGACGGGGACTGGCTTGGTGGGTGCTTCGGCTGGGTGTGCTGAGGCCACGCCGGTCAGGGACACGATGAGGGCTATAAGGCGTTTCATGGTTGCCTTTCGTTTACATCTTCAGGGTGCAAACGAGCGTTTACACC
>VFSW01009921.1_pt1 | contig 13558 bp, 14 predicted proteins | sample 5358111 | NCBI WGS metagenome assembly VFSW01 (sample SAMN11554181, study PRJNA540505) | mine drainage metagenome | isolation source: sediment from site ElyBrook_90M | place: USA: Ely Copper Mine, Vershire, VT | collected 2017 | reverse complement strand
TCAAAAGCGGGAAGTCACCGCCACGCGACATTCCGTCTGGGCTAAAGCGAGCGGCGCTGTTGGCGAGAATCTGGAGAGTTGCGCGGAGTTCCTCGGCCCGGGCGCGTCCTTGCAGCTCGAGCCATTGCATGACGTCGCGTTTACTGTCGTCGCTGAAGAAGTCGATAATGCGGACGTCCGGGACGATGTGCGCGGCGATGCGCGCGCGAAGTAAGGCCGAGTCGCGTCCAGCCTCGTCGGAATCGCTGAAGATCAGCAGGCCGCTAGCGCCGGAGAAATCCAGTGCGTGCTCGAGCGTAAATTCGGCCTTTGCTCCGCCGGCGAGTGACGTCGCCGTGAGGTCGGTGCGTTTGGCGACAGTAGAGGCTTTCTTGGGTCCTTCGTTCAGGATGATGACGTCCGCTTCGCGTGCCGTTTTGAGGACCACCGGCAGACGATAAAGTAGGGACGGGAGGCCACGCAGGTTGTAGAGATATTTCGCGCTGGGTTCGCGCAGGGCTTGGCCGCTCCGATCGTGCGTCGGCAAACTGATGGGGTCGAGATCATTTGGTCCATACGGGACCGGTGCGCCGGCATCGGCGTAGAAGACGTAGCGGCCGTTGCTGGTGTACCAGCGTCCTTTGGGTAGATGTCGGCGCTGGAAGATGCGTTTGGTTTGTGCTTGGGCACGGGCCTCGTCCTCAGGCAAGCCCGCAGCGATCGCCTCGGGGAAGATTACCGGGTCGAGGCCCTCAATACGCACCTCGTCATAGAGTGTTGCGCCGGTACGATCGTGGAACGGGTAGATGCGGTGATTGGCTTCCAGGAGTTCCGTGCGCGGCTGGTAGACGGCCGCCGGCGTATCGCGTTGTTGCGGCTCGATCAGGTGTAGATCGCGGAGCATGGCGTAGGCGGCGCGGTATCCGTCCTTGTTGTTCAGGTCCGCGAAGCGCGAGAGGCGAATCATCGCGGCCGCCGAGCCGCCGACTTCGCACTTGTGGCAGTAGAAGACGTTGTCGCGCAGATTGAGTGAGCACGAAGGGTTGCGCTCCAAATGGATGGGGCAGTTGACGTTGACAGAGTACCCGCGTGGGTTCACCTGCTCGCCGGTGAGGTGGTTGTAGACTTCGACGATGCTAACGTGCGCGAGAGTGTTCATACGGGTGCTCCTTTAGCGAGAATACCCTCACGATCGCGGGGCGGAGGCGATGCGGAGCCGCGGCGCTGCGGCAGCGGCGCCGTGGTCGTCGGGTGGAGCGTCGTCTGTGGCACGCGGGTAGGTTAGCGGTTGCGGCCCAGGGCCGTGGTGGTGGGATGATAGGATGGCCCCAGGGTTACGCGGGCCCCAATGGCGTCGTTCGCGATTTCGCGGCGGTAGCGCAGCTCGATCGTGTACCCCTCATCCATAACGCACGCGTAGTCATCGTTGCGCGCGACGACGCGGCCATCGCAATCTTCACGCATGGATTGGTCGGCCTGGACGAGTGGTTCGAGTTCGCCGGCGTGCAGATGCGCTTCCATCAGGAGCGGCCCTTCGGTAATCGATCGATTTGATGCCGCATCGCGGGCGCGCGATTGGATTGCGGTTCCTGTGTCGAGGTCGATCGCGATGGCCGCAAGGCGTTCAGTTGCAACCTCCTTGGATCCGTCGATACGCAAGGGCATAGCGATTCTCGCGCGCGCGAGAACGCAGCCCTCGCCGCGCTCGTTTGTGAGGATGGCCAGATGGTGCGGCGCTCGCGCGATAACGATGCCCGAAAGGATCCCAGAGCTTGGCGCAGGTGCCGCGCGGAAGCCGCCGTGTAGGTTGTAGGCGGTTCCGAGCATACTTGAGGCTTCGTCGACGGCCTGTCGTTCGGAATCGCGCGCCGCTGCTGCGCTCGGAGCATTAAATGCATGGTAGGCTGCGATCCGCGCCTGCCAGCGCATCGTTTCGCGCGCGAGTGGAGCGATGGGCGATCCGACTGCTCGCGTGACCTCCTGCGGACGTGCAAAGGCTTCAGGGGTGAAGGCGCGCTCAAGGGCCTTGAGTTCATTGGGCGTGGCTTTGTAGCGCAGATAGAGATCCGCGAGCGCTTCGTGTGCGCGTTCTTGGGTTTCGAATATCGCGATGTCGATGCCGCGACGGTATGCGTCGTCGTCGTTTCGGGAGGCAATCAGGACGCCTCCAAGTTTCTTCACGGCAGCGAGATCGTGGCGCAGCCCTGGGAGCCGCAATGCTCCAACCGGTGGGAGTTGCGTAACCCGCAGTTGCGCGTCGTGTCGCGCCTTGACCGATGCGAAGCGCCAACGGCGGTCGCTGGCATCGTAGGTGCCGCCGAACTGCGTGCGGAGCGTATCGGCGCAAAAGACTGTCCGGAGGTCGCGGAATGAGTAGGGTAGTTGCATGGCGCTACTCGCAAAAGAAGCAAGGGGAGGCAAAGCCTCCCCTTGGTGGTGCGTGAACCGCGGGCGTTAGCGCGCCCGAGCGACGGCTGCTTGCCGCTCTTTTTTCGGCTTCTCGGCGGCTTCGCCGGGCTTTGCGAAGCTCGCGTGCTGGAAGAGCGCCGGCGCCTCGTTGAAGTAGGCGTTCGGGATCACGGCAATGGCCTGTTGTTCGTCAAGGACCACTGCTGAGATCTCCGTGCGCTTATCGACGTGGACGACCGTCCCTTCGCCGCGCGCCGGGATATCGTCGGGACTAAGCGCCGTAGCGTTAGCCAAGCCAGTTTTCTCGGCATTTCGGATGGCGATCCGTTCGACGATGGCCGCATCGGCTGTTTTCTGAGCGCTTGCGTGGGCGATCACGCCGCCGCGTGACATCGTTTCGGCCACGACAAACTCGCCGACCTTGACGGGGGTTTCGCGCAGTTTCTTGCTGGTTTGTTCGGGCGTGAGGCGCACGACTTCATTTTCGCGCTCGTCGGCGTAGCCGGCGATCCCGTCTTTGGCGACGGCGATGATGCGCAGCGCGCCGATGGTCTTGGTGAACGGGACTACGGGAACACCGGGAGCGGCCGCGTTAATCTCCTTGTCCAGGGCACTTTCGGTCGGTGTGATCGTTGCCTTCTCACCGCGTTTGACGGCGTTGAACGTCGCTCGTTGACTCTCGGTGAGCATCGCCTCTTTGGCGTCGATGAAATCCTTGGCCTTGGCGCTCGTGAGCTTCATGATGTCCAGATCGATTGAGCGGTCCTTGTAGCCGAGTTCCTGGAGCGTTGTGACGAGGTCGCGCTCGAGCGTCGTCGCGCGCTTCTTGGCCAGGTCGGCGAGGTCGTAGCCTTCTTGCACCGTTAGCCGGTTAAGGCTCTTGGCATCGACGTTGTAGCGCGACAGATCCCGATCGACCAAGCGGCCGTCTTCGATGTGCTCGCGCAGCATCTCTTGCTTTTTGCGTTCGATCGGCTGGACGAGATTGAGGATGCGCTGCGCGTTCGGGCGGTCGAGCGTTCCCTCGTCCATCGAGAGTTGCAGTTCGTCGAGCGTTGTGTCGTGGCGCGAGAGCGTGTCGTCGTCGATCTTGCCATCGCTGATAGCCTTCTTGATCGCGTTGACCTGCTCCACAGGCGCGACCTTTACGCGATTAACAAACTCCATGCCCTTGTCGTAGGTGGCTTTCGTTGCCGCCATGATACGCAGATCTTGCTGCCGTGATTCGGGGTTGTTGTCGAAGGGGCTGCGCAGCATCGTTTCGAGCCCGACCGGACGCGTGCTGTCGTTGCGCTCGCGCATGGCGCGCATTTCGTCCGTTACATAGCGCGCGTAGTTACGGGGAAGCTCGAAGTAGGGAATGTTCGTGACGATTTCGCAGGCTTCTTCGAATCCGGCCTGGTTGTTATCGCGGAACTTGATGACTTTGTCTTTTGTGTCATAGATACCACCGACTGCCTTTGCGGCGTCGGCGGCAAACGGGGCGCGCTGGTCATGAATGATGAGCCAAGCCTCTCCCCCTTCGGATTTCTTATAAAACTCGGCGGCGGGGGTGCTCCCGATATCGTGCGGGATATCGTATTTCGACATAGTGAGGATCCTTATGGATGCTCGTCACGAATCCGCGCCGAGCGAGTGCGAAAAGGAGAATGGGACAGATGGTTCGGCTATGAATGGGCGATACCTTGCCTATCGGCAGGGGAGCAGCAGGCGATTAGCGGGCTTTGCTCTTCACCAGGGTGTGGCTGCGCCCGGCGCCCACTGCCAGCGCTGGCGCGCGCGCCGGGATGGCAAGGGGTTGGAAAAGCCGCACGGCGGTCCGGAGGCGGTTTGCCGGGACGGCAATAACCTCGCCGCCGCCGGCGTCCTCCCGCAAGATGGTGACGCTACCGGGGTGACGTCCGATTGCGAGTCCCTCGACCGCCTGATCGTCGTTGGCCAGCGTAACTGGCGCGTGCGGCGCGAGCTTACGAGCGGCGCAACGCGCCCGCGCCAGTGCGCTTGCGGCTTCGATCGTCTGGTCGCGGTCGGCGAGCTTGGCGAAGTAGATCGGGTCGTTTGGCCCGTAGGTGGTCATGCGTTGACCCGCCTGATACGGGGTGCTATCAGGGAGGCTCTCCTCGATGTTGCTCGGGCTCTCGGATGCGGCCGCCAGCGAATCACGAAGCGTGGTGACCGTCGACCGCTGCGCCTCGAAGGTCAAGCCTGCTTGTTTTTTGAGCCGCACCTCGCGTTCGCGCTGCTCTTTTTCTTGATGGGTCTTTAGCTTGAGCTGCGCTTCGCGCTCGCGTCGTTCTTTCGCGTTGCGCTCGCCGCGCTCGAAGACCAGGATCTGTCCTTCAAGCGGCGCGTCGTTCAGGCGCGGGGTTGCGGGCAGCGCTCCCTCAATGGTCGCGATGTCGTTCATTGTGGCGTCGGGCCACACAAAATGGCCCTGCTCGAGAACGGCAATGGTGGTGCGCGCGTCGTCGAGGTAGCCGGCGACGTGGTAGCGCGTTGCGGTGATAACGCGCAACGCCGTAGCGTTTTCATCTGGCAGTTCGTAGACGATTGCGCTTGGCCCTTGCGCTTCGCCATCGCTGGATGTCCTTGCCGGGACGGTACGCTGCCGGTCGAGCGGGTCTTTCACGACGCTGGCACTACTGAGGTTGTGGGCCTTGAAAAACTCGCTAATATAGCGGCGCGAGTTCTCCATGTTGTTCGCCACGCGCGTCGCCGGCGACGCCGTAGCCCTGGTGCTAAGGTATTCGGGCTCCTTCCCTGGCTGCGTCTTGCGCCGGCTAAAATATTCCTCAACCCGTTCGTCGGCAAGGAACTCGGTATTGGTGGGCTCTTCAACGCGATCGGAGAGCTTGCTGATGATCTTGTAGGCGTCGCGCTTCTCAAGGGTCGCAATATCTTTATCGGACAGAGAAATGCTTCCGCGCTGATCGTTATTGCTCTCGAGGAGCATCGCGATTTCGGATCTCTGCTTCGGCGTTGCGAGCGACCGCGCATAGCTTAGGAGTGCCCGCCCATGTCGCTCGGTGAGTTCAAGATCCTTATAGATCGCCGTTGCGGCATCGACGCCGATGGGCTGCTGCTCGCCGGCGAGCTCCTCGCAGTTGCGCGGCTCGAGCGTTCCATCGATGGTCGCTTTCACGATTTTGTCCAGGGTCCATCGCGATATCGGCGTGATGCCGTCGGTAAGCTCTTTCGCCTCGGGTTTCGTAAGCGTGCGCTCATCGATTGCGCGGGTTAATTCGGATACGCGCATACCGAGGATCTCATGGACGAGGCCGACGTTGAGTTTGCGCTCGTCAAGCGCCGCGCGCAACTCGCGCGCCGTACGCTGGTCGATACGCAGCGCTTGAGTAACGGCCGCTTCCGCCGAGCGCAACGCTTGCTCACTGACGGCCACCGCCACGGTTTTGCTGGGGTTGTCACGGTCATTCGTGTTGAACGGCTGTCGCGAGACGGCTACGCCCGGAATCTCCGCAAGTGCGTCGGCTGCGTAGTGCGCGTTCTCAATCGGGTAACACGGTAGCGCTTCAATAGCCGCGATAATCTCGCGGATCGCCTCTGCTTCCGTTTCCGTGTTGAACCAGGCTTGATTCTTCTCCGGATAGTGAAAGCTGGCTTCGCGCGCGAGTTCGTCAACCATGAGTAGGCGCGGATCGTGGATGACCGTCCAGGTGCGGCCGCCTTCGCGGCGTTGGAAATGCTTTGCTGCTGTCTTGTCCATCGGTGGTGAGGATCTCCGTTGGAGGCGACGCGATAGAATCTATCGCGAGCGCATGGTTTTCACGATTGGTGCGCGCGCCGGCGCTGGCTGCATGGGAATCGCGCTGAACGCGGGCGTCGCGTTCGTGCAGGTTGCCCGGCCAAGCATCGACTCGATCCCCGGGAGCGCATCGGCGACGATGCCGGCGACGAATCCTTGCATGCGCGCTGCGTCCGCCGCGCCGTTCCAGGGGAAGGCGAGTTGATAGCGGCGGTCATCGAGTTTTCCGATGAGGTCGCCCGGAGCGGCGGCAAAGCTACGCAACTCTGCGTAGAGTCGCAATTCTTCCTCGCGGCTCAGTTCGCGCTCCAGGTCGATTTCAACGATACTGATAGCGTCGTCGATCTCCACGCATGCGCGTTGCTCTTGCGCCAGGGCGTCGCTGTAGGTTTGCGGGTCGAGTAGCCCGGCGTCTTCAGCCGTTCGCAGGCGCACGTCGGCTTCAATAGTCTGCATGCGCGCGATCGTGGTACGCATCTGCGCGATTGCCGCGTCGGCCATATCCAGCTCGGCGGTAAGACGCGCGTCGCTGAACACTAGAGAACCCTGCTTTGGAGCCGAGCGCGCGCGACGCGTCCGTAGCGTTCCGCAGTATCGATCAGGCTTTCCGCTCGCGGAAGGTCGTTAGCCAAAAGCGCCTCGTGCGCTTCGGCCATCGCTGCGCGCTGCGCTTCCATCTCGCTTGGCCGTTCGCTGCTAGTCGTCTCATCGGTCGCCATGGGGCCGCGAGTTCCATCCCAAGAGGACAGTTCCTTCGGCAATCGAACGTCGTATGCATGGATACAACACGGCAAGCGGCGCTAACCGCCGCGGAGCGCATTCTGCGCGACGCGCAGCCGGGGGCGCCCGCGTGGCCGATGGGCCTCATCCCGGCGCCGCCGCTCGATACGCCGATCCCGCTGCCGCCGCCCCGCGTGCGTAGTTCGTCGCGTCCGTCTTTACGGCGCCTGCTATGGGAGGCAACGGGCGTCGTGTGCGATATTTGGGCAAATCTCTGGCTGCGCGCCGCCCTCATTCTCGGGGCGTTCACCCTGACGGTCCTTAGCCTGGTGGCCTTCGTCGCCTATCTATTGTTCAGGCCGTTACAGTAAAGGCGTTCAATTCAGCGAGAAGGAGCAGTAGTGCTCCGGTCCCCAGGTGGCCCAATCGCCAGCCGCGGAGTCGGTCGCGAGGCTTTCCGTATTGTCGCCGCGGGCAATCAAAATATCCAATGCGCGAGCCGCGTTAGCCACGCGCTCTTCCCAATGTGGGTTGACGTCCATGTTCTTATTCAGTCCCTTTTTAATGCGGTGAAGAAGCGATTCGTTTCAGCAGGCGTTGTGCTGATACGGGCCAGGGTCCATCCGCATCGCTGCCGGACGATAAAGGCGAAAATTCGACCCCAGGGCCATAACCAATCGGGGGTTCCCGGCTGCGTGCTCTTGTTCATAGAGGCTTCGTAGGGCGCTATTGGGCGTCGCAGGCGCTCCCTCAGGCGGGTCAAGTGCCACGGCGAAGTGGTGCGCCACCCGACAGATATCACGCACGATCGAACGCCGGGTGGCCGCGAGTTCACTCGAAGCCACCTGATGCTGCGTGGCTCGCATAGCCATTGCCCGGGCTATCCTGCTCGCCGAGGTCACGAGGCGATCGTCGAGGCCGACTGCACGGGCAATTTTCGTAGCCCAAAGAGCGGTTGAGGCGCCGATGCGCCGTTCATAATGGCGGCGAATAGCCGCACGGGTGCAACGGTGCGACGGCCGCTGGAGAAGACGTAACGCAGTAGGGCGGTCTTCAAATGGGTTCATGGGTCCAGTCTATCGGTAGACCGTATGGGTCTTATATCCCATAGTTTCATTAGGCCCAGGCACAGAAATGGGCCGTTTTTTAGCAATTTTGGCTGAAAAGGGCTTAAAAACACGAAAACCCTAGTAGGGTGGTACTAGCCCTCTTCACGTGTCGCTCTTGAAAGGAGCCCTACCTCATGCTTGCCTGGTTAATCGCGCTGGTCCTAACGCTGGCGAATCCCGGTCACGCGGTTCCGCAGCCATTGGACTCTGTCGGAGGCCCGCCAGGACTACAGTCCTCTTCGCCTCTCGCGGCGCCAGCAGCCCAGCCGAGGCCGGTCAAGGCAAATGATTCCGTCGGTGGGCCTCCGGGCCAATAAGCGACGATCTTATGGGGCGCCCCACCGAGGGCGCCCTTACCTTTGTAAAGAAGGACGACCGGTAGCAACGCGCTCATTAAGGATTGTGTGATTTCGACTCGTTCGGATGTGGAGCGGGCGTTCAAGGCTGGGAATTACAGCGATGCTCTAACGCAGCTTTCAGGTCAACCGCAGACGGGTTTTGAAGCCCGTATGCTTCTTGATATCGGTCTGCGGCTACGTGATTGGAATCTTGTCGAGCGCGGCGCTCGCGATCTCGCTAATTGCGGAAGCCCCGGCGATCGTGTCGTCGGCCAGGCCTATGTGCTTTACGCAGGTCGTTCTCGAAGCGGACAAGCGACTGTAGAGGAAATGCCAGTAGCGCACGGGGTGGACAAGCGCAGCGCTGCGGATTTAGCCTATTTGAAGGCGCTTTTCGCGTGGATGGACGGGAATGCCGGCGAAGCGCGATCCGCACTACGCAGCGCTTCGCCAGTAACGACAGAGCAACGCGTGAAAGTGTTGGCGCTGCAAGCTTGGAGTGCGCCCACGCTTCGGCAACAATCAGAGTTGCTCTTAGCGGCCCTAACGCGCGGGATCGAGGGCGGCGTGGACGTCGGCCTCTTGGGGAATATCGCCCACCCCCTTGCGGTGCTGTTTCGGGAACTCGATCTAGCCGAGCTTGCACCACGAGCTGAAGCCTTGCTTACTCAGATTCCGTGGGGTCGCGAGCTGCTGCCCGATCGATTCTATGTTGAGCGCGCGGTTGCATGGGCCATGGCGCAACGCGCCGACTACATTGAGGCATTGCGGTTGCTGGATCGAGCCGCTGAACACGCGCTGACCCCGGCGCAACATGCGCTAGTTGCGACGGATCGAGCACGCATATGTCGGATGGCGGGCGACTCCGTTAACGTACGCGTTGCCGCCCTTCATGCCTTCGAGTCCCTTGAAGCAATCGCATGGGAGCAGCATCTCAACGACGAGCCGTATGCCGTCTATACTGGCGCTGACATCTTGGCGCCAGTTGACCTCGAGCGCATCAATGCCTTGATCAAGCGCGCCGACGCGGCGATGCTCTCGTCTGCGTTAGGTGCTGCGAGGAGTCCCGTGCTGCCGGCGTTTCGAGATCTAGCTCACGCACTGGTGCTGACCAATCGTCCAGAGGTGTTGCGCCTTGCGAGGCGGGCGTATCGCGTATTCCACGGTATCGGATATGACTATCGCGCTGCTAACGCGGCGCTCCGCGCCTACGACGTAAGTGGCGTTGCACATTGGTTGAGTAAAGCCCAATTCGTAGCGCGCAAGATGCCACGTTCAATTCTCGCGCGTGAAGTGGCGCGGCGATCGTCGGTGTTACGGCGTCTTACTCCTCGCCGGCGCGAGTTGCTTGCGGCGATCGCGGAACATCTGACGAATCGCGAGATTGCGACCCGTCTTTCAATCTCCGAGAACACGGTGAAGGAGCACATTCGGGTGCTGCATCGCTTGTTTAAGGTAAGTCGACGCGCTGAGCTAGCTGCGCTCTGGCTAGAGGCTAAAGAGGTCGCGTAGCCTACTCGAACAATGAGGTCTGCCTGCGCACTTCCGCGATTGCGGCGCTAGCGCGAACTTGCTGCCGCTCGATCCGGTCGGCGAGCTCGCGGGTGCGCTCGATCTTCGTGACCGGGACGATCTTGTACCAATCCCGCTTCCCGCGCAAGTGCATGATGCGCTCGACGAGTCCCGCGCGCACGAGTTCATCCCGCGCCGGAATGAGTGTTTTAAACGCGCAGCCGAGCACGGCGATGTATTGCCGCTGGTTCGCTTTACAAATACCGTCTTCTGCCAGCTCGCACATCGCCTGGTAGAGCCGCTGGGCCGGAGTCGAAACGCTGCTCAATACGTCCGCCATAAGCTGTAGTGTACCGCAGCGAACGGGTGTTCGGCAAGTCCATGGCAGGGACAGGTGACGCGCACGAGAACCGACGACCAAATGGCGAGCATATTTGAATACCGCGAGGACGACCCGGCTTTTCAGGAGTTCTTCGCACAGCGTATGGAAATGCGGGCGCTTGCCCTGGCCCACCTGACACGCATCCAAGAGCAGACCCGCACGAGGTTGGAGGCGCTGCTTGAACAAGAGCACGCCGTTTACGACGAGATGCGTCAATCAGCGAATGGTCTTGGGGACCGACTACGCGCGCGCTCGGCGGCCAAGCGTCTGCGTCGCGAAGGGGAGCACGAGATCCGACATACGCTTGAAGCGCAGGCCACCCAGGTCGCCCGTTCGTGGAACCTCGGGAATCCCTCCGCGATGCTACGGCAGGGATATATGGACTACACCCACGCCGTTGCCGACAGCACCGATCGAGGCGCGCTCGATCCGATCTTGGCCGCGCTCCCCGGCGTGCGCGTTAAGCAGCAGGAGGACGGGTGGCGCGTGTACACGCGGCGCTCGGCCCTCCTTGGCACCCAAGAATTGTTACGCGTGCTCGGCAACAACATCATCGTCCGCGGTGCGGACGATGATCGCGTACGCGCCGCCTTGATTGCGGCGAAGCAGCATTGCGACCCGCCCCTACGCATCGAGCGAGGAACGCCCGCGTTTCGCGCAGCCGCGGTACGGATTGCGGCGGAGTTAGGGATCGATCTAGACGGCGTACCGAATCCCGCGGTAGAGAACGCCATAACCGGGGCGCTCAATCAAGCGCCCGTACCCACTGCAGCGCCCGAGAACTCGAACGAGCAACAACCGCCGACCTCTCCGAAGAATGACGAGAATGACGTTGCTCGAGACGAACAAAACGTAGAGCCTACCCCCCGCAGCACGCCTGCGGATATCGCGCGCGCCGTCGCGGCGTCACTACGCGAGGCATCCGGGCGAGGTATGGTGGCCGACATGCTCGACATCGCCGCCGAAGCGGAGTTCAAGGGGACGCTGATGTTCGTCACCGACGACGACTCCGTCGGCGTGCTCGATACAGGGGCCGCGTTTGTAATCGTGCCGGTTGTTGCGGGTGCAAGCGCGCATCTGAATCGAAAGGTGACGGTCGACGCAATTCCAGGCCGTGAGCCCCGCGTGAGTCTCGTTGACGACGTTACCTCGTCCGTAGATGCGCCAGCGCACGGCGAGCCCCGCGACCCGGCCTCGCTGATGCTTGCGCGCCAAATGGTCGAGACGCTATCGACGGATTTCCCAGATTGCCCACACGTTGAGTTTATTACCCCATCGGCGAATGATCTCAACATCGAAGGCGACGTCGTCTGGATCTCGAGCGTCGATCCGGGCCTTGGTATTGTATATAGCGGGAGCGAGCTTGCTGTGGTTCCGCTGCAAGCCGGCCTCGCCGCAGGCGAGCATGTGCGTATCTGCGCAGCCGCAGGCGCGGCGCCGCTGGCGGAAGCGGCTCCGCCCGGCGAGGGTCAAGCATCCGAAGTGACGGCTGCGCCTTCGCCGAAAAAAGCGCCGCGCAAGCGGACGTCGTTATCCCGCAAGCGCTGAGACAAATGCACCAGCTTTCAGGGGCTGCATCAGGGGATCGCCGGCGCGGACCTACGGCGTTTACTCAAGACCTTGCTCGCTTAGTTCGGCGCGAACGCGCTGTGGAACAAGAATGAGCCGCGCGGGGCACTATTTAATTGCCCTCGCCTCTGCGGTCACGATCGCAAGTTTGGTGCCGACGCTTCCCGGCGTGGCGCTGGCGATCGGCGTGCTGGGAGGAGGCAATCTCCCTGACGACCTCGAGTTTCCCTCGCGCCCGAACGCCGATGGTTCTCTGCGGCCGACATTAATACCGCACCGCACGATCACGCATTTCCCATGGTGGTATGTAGCGGCGTTTTTGTTGGCGGCGTATTTTCGTACGCCGTTGGCCCTTCTTGGTGCGGGACTCGCACTTGGCTCTCTTATTCATCTTTTGACCGATAGCGTATCGCCGCATGGAATACCCTTGCTGTCGTTCTCGCGATCGATGCGCCCGTGGTTCGTTGTTTACAAATCGCGCACGGCAAGCGAGTGGAGGCTCATCCTACCGTTCGTAGGCCTAGCCTTTTTTACCGCCTATCGCGCTTGGCCGGTATTTCTCACGCGCGCTCCCGATGTACTTCACGGGTTATTGGGCTTATACGCACAGTTGTGACATGACGGGCCACTCTGATTCGGGCAGCTTCACGGCGCCGTGCGAAGGTATTGATAGAGGGCCTCTCTGCTAATCCCGGGCTCGCGGGCGATCGGCACCTTCTTGTCGCCGGCGTCGACGCGACGTCGGGCGTCGGCCAAGCCGTCGGGCGAAAGGACTCGTTTGCGGCCGCGATAGACGCAACGCTGCTTGGCGAGGACGATACCCCCACGCTTACGCTCCCGGATCAAGGCTCGCTCGAATTCTGCGAATGCGCCCATAACTGACAGCATGAGATTCGCCAACGAGCGCTTCTCCGGAAACGGCCAGCATCGCCACGTTGTTGGGGCGCGGCGCGCGAGGCGTCGCGCCATACATGCCACGATGCTGCTTGGCAAACGCCCGATAAGCGTTCACGATCGCGGGCAAGCCCGCCGCGCCGCTTATGATGCAGGTGTTCGCGATGCGCTTGAGCTAGAGCGGGCATTTCTTTGCGCGCGCATCATATCGGCAAGATCGCCCTGCGCTCTTTGCCGGATTGCTTGCTGCGGTGAAGTTTTTCGGCGGTTTGCCACGTGTCGCGATTTTCGACAACGCCAAGACGGCGGTGAAACGCATCCTGCGTGATCGCAATCGCGAGCAGAACGAGCAATTCCGCGCCTTTTGCGGCGCGCCACGAATTTACGCAACGCGGCTTCGCTGATCGACAGCGACCCATCGTATTGCTCGCACACAATCACCCCGATGCGCTTGGGTCACCTCCATGCAGAGCAAGCCAATCGCTTCGATGATCGAGAGGCCGTGGGTTGCGAAGAATCTTCCGTCGTGAAGATTTGCCCAGGCGGTAACGCACCACTACGCCCTACCGAGAATCCGACGCAGACAACGGTCACCTCGGCGAACTTTTTGACGCGTGCGTATTCACGCACGCACGGCGCCGGAAGCCACTCCGGTAACGGCCGAAGCGCCTGTACTTCGCGGGCAAAGCGCGTGCCTATCAGTTCGCGATGTGCGCTATGCTCACGCCCGAGATTGGCGCAGCACAACCGCTCCAGATCGGCATTGAGTTCCTCGATACTGGCGTACGACGGGATAGGCCGAAAGAAGTTGTCCTCGATGTACCCCATCGTCTTTGCCCATGCGGAGGCGGCTGTCGTTGCCCGTAACATCGCAGATAGTTGG
>VFSW01009920.1_pt1 | contig 13559 bp, 13 predicted proteins | sample 5358111 | NCBI WGS metagenome assembly VFSW01 (sample SAMN11554181, study PRJNA540505) | mine drainage metagenome | isolation source: sediment from site ElyBrook_90M | place: USA: Ely Copper Mine, Vershire, VT | collected 2017 | reverse complement strand
CGCGTCACATTAGTCCTTCGGAAATATTGCGCCCGGATTCAGGGGTTTAAGCAGGTCCCCCGGAGATGGCGGGGGGAGAAGGCCTTACTTTGGGCGCGTACCGGAGCCATGAGGGAGCCGCTCGCATCCAAATTTCCCGCTTGTACAAACCTGCCCGATCCCGCCACCACGACCCGCCCGCTCACCTGGAGCGAACTTCCACCCGGCAGCGATCTCCCTCCACGCTTCGGGATTTCGTATCGTCAATGATGACGATGACGATACTGGCGGCCGTTTCCGCGCGCCTGGCAGCCTCCTGCCTGGCAGGGGGGGTGCAGGGGACGGTGCAGGAGGCGGCGTCCGGCTATGCGCTGTCGCGCACGTCGGTGCGCCTGGTGCCGGTTCCTCGCGCGGACAACATCGGCCTGGCGCAGATGCAGCAGCGCACAGGCCCGGTGGGGCAGTTCGTGTTCTTCAACGTTCCCGACGGCTATTATTTCCTGATCTCTACGCGCGACGGTTATTTCCCGGGCGCGTACGGCCAGAGGCGGCCCAACGGGCAAGGGACGCCGATTCTGGTCACCAAGGATTCAGATCTGTTCGCGCAGTTGCGGATGCATCGCAAGGGCGCCGTCACCGGCCGCGTGCTGGACGAAAATAACGTCGGCATTCAGGGAGTGCCGGTGGTGGCCTATCGGTCGCGCCTGACGCTGCGGGTGGCGGTCGAGGGCGAGTCCGACGACCGCGGCGTATACAGGATTCACGGCGTGGATGCGGGGAAATACTGGGTGCGCAGCGCCACGCACACGCTTGACGACGGGAGCGGCGTCCTGCCGACGTTTTCACCGGGATCGCGCGAGGTGAGAGAGGCGCGCGCCTACGACGTGCGCCTGGACGACGACACTCCGGACGCCGACGTGCGCGCCGAGTTCGGGCGGCTGTTCAACATCAGCGGTGTCCTGCAGTGCACCGAGGGCACGGCGAACGTGACGTTGACATCGGAGACGCTGCACCGCGTGACGCAAGCGCCCTGCCGCGAACAGTACAGTTTCATCGGGCTGGCGCCGGCGGCTTACGAGATTTCGGCGGAGACCACGAACGGGAAGGAATCCGGCTTCATCGAGCTGTTTGTCGACCGGACCAATACATCGGCCACGGTGGCGCTGCAGCCCGCGCCCACGGTGACGTTCGAGGTTCGCAGCAAGGGGTCGGGGAGCGTGCTGAACACGCCGGTCACCGTCACGGGCCGCCGTCAGGATCTGTACGATTCGGGCGCGGAGAAGCAGATTTCGACGCCTCGCGCGACGCTCGCCGCCGGGCACTGGGAATTGAGCGCCAAGGCGGGGCCGAATCAGTACATCGACTCTATCGCGAATCCGTTTCAGGTGCGGCGGGAGCGGCCGATGGAGAAAGCGGTGGAGTGGTTCGATGTCTTCATCGAAATGCGCGGCCAGGCGCGCATTCAGATCGTCGTTGGCGACAAAGCGGCGCAGATTGCTGGCACCGTCACCAAGGACGGCAAGGGGGTTCCCGGCGCTCCTGTCTTTCTGTGGCCCGATTCCGAAGACGGGCGGAGGTCGCTGCGGGGATATCAGACGACGATCGCCGACACGGAGGGGAAATACCGGTTCACCGGGCTGCCGCCGGGCGATTACCGCATGCTCTCGACCTACGACTTCACGGAGATCGACGAGGCTTCCTTGGATGAAGGGCTGGCGATTGGGGTGCGCGCGCCGGAATCGCAAATCACGACGGCGGATCTGGGGCTATGGATCGCGCCGTAAATCAATGCAGAGCGAGGGTTCCGTTTCCGTATGATCGACGCCGGCTGAAGCCGGGCGCGGCAGACTGAAGTCCGCGCCACCCCGGTTTATTTGCGGGCGCCGCGCTGCGGGCTTTTCAGCTTCGACTGGCGCCGCTTGGCGGCCTTGCGCTTGGGTTTGGAAATGATGAACGTGCCGCTACCCATGTATTCGGCCTTGTAGAGCTTATCTTCTGCCATGAGCTTTTAGTTTAGCGTATCCGTAACCGGAATGTTACTGTGAAGAGGAATGGCCGCCCGTCTCGTCCTGCTGGCCCTGTTGGCCTCGCTTCTTCCCGCGCAGCAGAAACCCGCCGAACTGTTCCACGAAGTGGACCATATGACCGCGGCGCTCTCCGAGATCACCGGCTGGACGATCAAGCGGAAAGTGCCGGCGAAAATCATCACCAAGGACGAGTTCCGCCACCAGGTGGAAGCCCGTATGAAAGGCTCCTCCAATCACAAGGAACTGCGCGCCGAGGAATTGACGCTCAAGATGTTCGGCTTCATCCCCCAGGATTTCGACCTGGCCAAGGAAACGGTGGACCTGGTGAGCGAGCAGGCCGCGGCGTTTTACGACTATTCGAAAAAGCGCCTGTTTGTAGTGGATTCGACCTCAGATGCCTCCGAGCAAAGGGTCGCGCTGGTGCATGAACTGGCGCATGCGCTCGCCGATCAGCACCATCCGCTGGGAAAGTATCTGCGCAAGGACTCGCCGGACGACGATGCCTCCACTGCGCGCGAGGCGGTGATGGAGGGTCAGGCGACCTGGCTCACCTGGGCCTATGTTTCCAGACGCAACGGAGGCAAGGCCGAGGTATCGCAGGAGATGATCCAGAAGCTGACCGACAACACCAACTCCGACGATCCCGAGTTTCCGGTGTTCGCAAAAGAGCCTCTCTATCTGCGCGAATCGCTGGTGTTCCCCTACGACGAAGGAATGAAGTTTCAGGATGCGGTGTACCACCGGCTGGGCCGGACCGCCTTCGACGAGGTTTTCAGCCGGCCTCCGCGCAGCACGCAGCAGATCCTGCATCCGGATGCCTATATCGAGGACATCAAGCCCGAGGATCCGGAAACCCCGGCGCTCGACAAGAGCATCGCACGGCAGTTCCGGCTTCTGAACGACGGCAGCGTCGGCGAACTGGACCACTCCATGCTCCTGCGGCAATATGTGGGGGAAAAAGAAGGCCGGGAGGCGGCCAGCGGCTGGCGCGGGGGTTCCTTCCGCCTATACGAGAATAAGCGCGACAAATACACCGTGCTGGCGTACGCCTCCGACTGGTCGACGCCCGAGGCGGCGCGGCTCTTTTTCACGCTCTATCAGCGCGTGATGAAGGGAAAGTGGAAGGAAATGACGGTGACAGAACGCGCCGCGGATCGTCTCACCGGTACAGGCGACTCCGGCAAGTTCGAACTGAGGGTATCCGGAACCGCCGTGACGTTCATTGAAGGTCTGAGGTAAGATCGTTTCATGCGGATTCCATCGCTTCTGTTGGCCTTTCCCCTCGCCGTACTCTCCGTTTCGGGGCAGACACCGGCGCCGCGAAAGGCGCCTGAATTCACCATTACCGAAGGATCGGGAAAGCAGAGCCTTCTTTCGAGCTATCGCGGAAAGGTGGTCGTGTTGTCGTTCATGCTCACGACGTGCCCGCACTGCCAGGCCGAAAGCGGCGTGCTCACCAAGCTGCAGGGCGAACTGGGCCCCAAGGGTTTTCAGGCGCTCGGCGTGGCGTTTAACGATAACGCCAATCTGCTGGTGAACAGCTTCGTGGAGAACTTCCATGTCGGCTTCCCGGTGGGATGGGCCAACCGCGATGAGGTGAAGAATTATCTCCAGTACGACGACAAGACTCCTTGGTTCGTGCCGCAGGTGGTGCTGATCGACCGCAAGGGGATGATCGTGGAACAGAGCGCCGCCAAGGGCACGGAAGAATTGCAGAAGGAAGATACGCTTCGCGCGAAGATCATGGCCCTGCTGGGCCCCGCGCCGAAGACGATGCTGAGAAAAGCGGGACAATAAAATGCGCCGGATCTGTGCGTTTGTCCTGCTGGCGGCGACCGCCCTGGCCGCGCCGCCGGTGCCGCGGAAGTCGCCCGAATTCACCATAGTCGAGCCGGGCGGAAAACAGTCCCTGCTCTCCTCCTATCGCGGGAAGGTGGTGCTGTTGGGATTCTTCGCCACCTGGTGCCAGCACTGCCAGCATACGGCGCAAGCGTTCGGGAATCTGCAGCAGGCGTTCGGCGCGGAAGGCTTGCAGGCCGTCGGCATCGCCATTAATCCCGAAGCGTCCAATGAAGCCGTAGTGAGGGAGTTCAAGACCAAATACGCGCAGAATTTCCCCATCGGGCGCAGCGCCGCCGACAACGCCCTGAGCTTCCTGGGGCTTTCGGTGATGGAGCGCTGGGTGTATCCGCAGGTGGTGCTGATCGACCGCAAAGGAATGATCCGCGAGCAGAGCGACGCCAAGGGCACCGCCGAATTGCAGGATTTCGTCGGACTGCGGCCAAAGATCGAGGCCTTGCTCAAAGAGCGGTAGCGTACTCGTTTCCGGGGTCGAGCGTGATGGTGGATTGCACGTCGAATTTCTGAAACTTCGAGTTACGATACTCCGTCCGCACCGCGGGCTTGATCACCCGGGCGAACTGAACGTGGCCGTCGACCGCGCCGGATACGACGAGCCACGCGTCGTTGATTTTTTCGTACTCCCAGCAGACGGTAGATCCCGGGGCGAACATCGCATGGGGGCCAACCACGGTGAAGACCTCCCTCACCACGTTGGCTCCGTCCTGCTCAACCCAGTATTTCCGCTCAAAGCTCATCACCTGCCTTTCGTGGGCGTTGGCGGGAGCGCGGCCCGCCTTCGGGGTGCATAAGAGCACCCAGGTCTTGTGCCCGCGGACCTCTTCGTCCGGCAGCAGGCGAGCGTCGAAAAGGGTGCGCAGATCCTTATCGACGCCGCAGCTCCCCGATTTCTGGAGCAGACCCTGGCGGCGAGGCTTTCGGCGCTCCCCGGCGGTTTCTTTCAGCCTTTTGTCCTCCTTTGCCTGCTCCTTTCCGTCAAGCGGCCGATCGTTCCGGGCGACGAGTTTCTTGTAGGCTTCGCCCTCCACGAAAATCACCTCGTGCGTCTCCGAGCGGTCCTTTTTCGGCTGTCCCTTGTCGAAAACAAAGTAGTCGGCCTGTTCGACGTACGTGTACTGGTTCGCCTTCCCGGCATTGGCTTCGTTCGCCGCGAGGAGGCGCTCGACGACCTTGCCCGCGTCGTCCGACGCGGCCAGGGGAAGTGCCGCGAGAAGGATCGCGAACCGGCGCATAACGGAAAAGACGCGCGCCCTGCCGCAATCGTTGCAATTGCCCAGGAGATTTTATGTATACTATTCGAACGTCTCAAAAAGGAGAGATCGCGCATGAAATATATCCGCCTATTCGTACCCCTAATACTGCTCGCACCGCTCGGCCTGGCCGACTTGACTCCGCAACAGAAAACCTCCGATTTCATGCAGCTTGCCGCTCTGTATGACATCAATTACGCGCCCTACGAGCTGAAAATCCAGCTCTACAACTTCGATTTATTAAAAATTCAGCCTTGGCTTGCGGAGGTCGCGCAGACCACCAACGACGTTCAGTTTTACGACGTTTGCGTCCGCTACGTGGCCAGCCTGCAGGACAGCCACGACGAGTTCACCATCCTGTCCGACTACGACGCGTGGCTGCACTTCGACGGCGACCTCTATGACGGTAAATTCCTGATCGACTATATCGACAGCTCCTATCTGCCCGCCAGCACGTTCACCTTCAACATCGGCGACCAGTTAATCTCGCTGGACGGAGTGGCGGTGGCGGACATGCTCACCCAATACGCGCCCTACTCGGTGAACGGATCGGCCAATCCGGTGAGCCGCGCGAGGCTGGCGGCGGGAACGATCACCGAACGCTATCAGAGCTGGTATCCGTTGGCATCCGTGGGCGCAAGCGCGACCATCGTCGTGCAGCACCAGGACGGAACCATGGACACCTACACGATTCCGTGGGATGTTCAGGGAACGCTGGTCACCACGGCCGGCATCTTTCCCACGCCGATGAGCAAAGCGTCCGCGGACGTCCGCAGGGAACGCGCAGCGCAGCGCGCCGGCCTGAACATGAACGTGCATCGCCGCGGCACGCAGCCGTATCAGGGAACACGGCCGGTGAATCCATGGCTGCGGGGCGGCGTCGATCGCTCGTTCATTCCCATCGCCACGGATAATACGCCCGATCCTGAGCCGCCCGCCTACATGGCGCCCCTCACAACGCTCACCACGATGAAGGCGGCATCGCCGGCGTTCGCCCTCAACAGCAGCGGTTTGTTTCCGTTCGACAGTCCCTATCCGGTGTTCAATCCGCCCACGGGATTCAAACTGCGCCTGGGCGCCCGCAGCACGGACGAATTTCTGTCCGGCACGTTCCCGGCAGGCACCGGGACCATGGGATTCATCCGCATCCCGACCTTCGCGCCCACCAGCACGAACGCGGCCGTGGCGCAGTTCGCAAACGAAATTCAATATTTTCAGGCCAACACCGACGGATTGGTGATTGACATCATGGCGAACGGCGGAGGCTCGGGCTGCTACGCGCAGACGCTGGCGTCCTACCTGATTCCCTTCACGTTCCAGGGACTGACGCAGCAGATCGTGGCGAACCTCACGTGGCAGGTTTCCTTCGACGGGGCGCGGGTCAACGCGATCAACAGCGGAGCGCCGGCCTGGGTGGCGCAGTTGTACTCGGTCTACCTGACCGCAATCCAGCAGGCGCTGACCTCGAAGCGCGCCATGACGGGAGCGCTGCCCTTGTGTAACGCCACGCCGAGCACCCCGCCGGCCACCTCAACGTCAGGCAAGAACCTGGCCTATACCAAGCCGGTGCTGGTGTTGACCGACAATTTCACGCTCTCCAGCGCCGAGATTTTCGCCATGTTCCTGCAGGATAACCAGCGCGGCACGATTTTCGGCACGCGCACCGACGGAGGCGGAGGCAACGTAGTGAGCTACGACCAGGCCACGGCCTATTCGCAGGGCAGCACGCGCGTCACCGAGGGGTTAATCATGCGGCTGCACCCGGTGGCGGCCAATGGATTCCCGTCTCTGCCCTATTACGACAGCGTCGGTATTCAGCCGGATATCGTGCTGGACTACATGACGGCAAACAACCTGGCGACGGGAGGCGCGGATTTTGTCAACGCGGCCATCGCGGCGATCCAAACGCTAACTGGCAAGTAACCGAAGTGTATTGTGGGGCGGGCAGGCCGGCCGCCCCATAGCGAGCTTTTGCAGGAAATATCGTTATTAATTCCCCGCAATTCTGGGGTACACTCGAAGTAGAGATGCGATCCAACGCTATTCCGGTATTGCTCCTCGCAAGCCTCGGGGCCTGGGCGCAGGACGCCACGCCGGTTCCGAAACCGGACGACGCCTCCAAGCCTGCCGTGAAGACGTATCAGGTGGAGCCGGGCACGCACATCCCGCTGAGCCTGATCAATAGCGTCAGCACCAAGCACGCCGCCGTGGGCGACCGTGTGTACCTGGAGACCGTCTTTCCGATATTGTCGGGCGGGCGCATCGTGATCCCTCCGGGCAGTTACGTCATCGGCACCATCACCAACGTCGTGCGGCCGGGCAGGATGAAGGGCCGCGGCGAGTTTTATCTGCGTTTCGATTCGCTCACGCTGCCCAACGGCGTGACGCGCGATTTCCGCGCTCGTGTGTCGCAGCTCGATGGGCGCGCCAGCGAGGAACTCGACCGGAATGAAGGCGCCATCAAGAGCGAAGGCAACAAATCCGGCGATATGCGGACGGTCGGCGAGACAGCCGCGGCCGGCGCCAGCATCGGCGCGCTGGCGGGAAGCGCCGCGGGCGCAGCGGGAATCGGCGCTGGAATCGGGGCCGCTGCCGGAGCCACTGCGGGCCTGGTCGGCGTCCTGATGACGCGCGGACCGGAAGCCGTGCTTGCCAAGGGCACGACGATCGAGATGATGCTGGACCGCACCGTGGCCTTCGACGAATCGGACCTTGATTTCGCCAATGCGCCGGGCAGGCGCGTGTCGACCTCCGATGGCAACGGCCCGCTGCCTAGCCACAAGAACCAGGCGCAGCCCCGCCGGTTTCCTTAGGGTCTAGACCCGATCCCCACTGTGGTATTGTGCACGTGTGGATCGTTCTCGTCCAAATCAGGCTCCCCAGGCCCAGCGGAGCACCGCCGGCGCGATTCGATTTTTCTCCCTGTTCGGCACACCCCTGAGCCTGCACTTCAGCTTCATCCTGCTGGCTATTGTGGTGATTGCCCGCGATTTTTCCGGCCATCAGACCACCTCCACATACACGTGGTTCCTGGTTGGCATGCTTATCAGCGTCCTGCTGCATGAAGCGGCGCATGCGCTGGTGGCGAAGCTCCTCCATGTGCGGACGCTCGAGGTGGTGATGTTCCCCATCGGCGGATTGCCGCGCATGGAGCGGACGCTGAAGCCGAGCGAGGAGATCTGGATCTCCGCCGCCGGGCCGCTGGTGAACGCCGTCATCGCGATGGCGTTGTTCGGATACCTCTCGGCCACGCATCAGGCGGCCGCGATCAACCCCAGCGATCTGATGACGCCGAGCGACGTGAATCTGCTGGGACTGCTGGCCTTCGGGAACCTGCTGCTGGTGGCCATGAATCTTCTGCCGGCGTTTCCCATGGACGGCGGACGCATTCTGCGGGCCCTGCTTTCCTACATCCGGCCCGAGGACGAGGCCACGCGCATCTCCGCCTGGATGGGGCGTATGCTGGCCATCTCCATGGGCCTGTACGGCCTGTTCGCCGGCCTGTTCATGCTGGTGTTTTTCGCGCTGTTCGTGTACCTGGGCGCGGCCATGGAGTTCGCCGCCGCCACGGGGCGATCCCTGACGCACGGCATCCCGGTACGGGGGGCCATGGTATCGGAATTTCACACGCTGGAGCACGGCAAGACTATCCGCGACGCGGCGAACCTTCTGCTGGCCACCTCGCAGCAGGATTTCCCAGTGGTCCACGGCGATCAGGTGGTGGGCCTGCTGGGCCGCAACCTCCTGTTGAAGGCCCTGGCTTCCGAAGGTCCCGATGCCTACGTGGCCGGCGTCATGGATCGAGACTACCTGTCTCTTGATCCGAACACGGACCTGTCCGACGTCCTCCCGCTGATGGCCCATGCCGGCCGCTGCGCGCTGGTGATGGAAGGCGAGAAACTGGTGGGCTTGCTCACCACCGAAAATCTCTCCGAATTCCTGCTGCTGCGCCGCTTTGGAATGGAGCCGGGGGCGTAAGAGGAAGCCAGCAGCCAGGCGCCATGGCGGCACCGCCGCCGTATTGTCCTCTAAAGCATTACAATAAACCCGAGTGTCCCTACGCGACCGATTTGAGATCCTCGGCCCTAAAGGCGACGATCAGGCGCGCTCCTTCGAGGCGCGCGAGATCGCCACGGGCCGGCCTGTGCTTGTGCATTGGCTGCCGCCGAACAGCCCTCTGCTCGACAAAGTCGACGCGCTGCCTCCGCTGGAGCGCGGGCGCGTGATCGATCGCGGCGAGGAGGCGGGCGAAACCTACCTGATCACCGACCGGCTGCCCGAGTATTCCGGTTTCAGCGAATGGCTGTCGAAAGCGGCAAAACCCCTGAGCATGGGAGGAGCGTGGCAGGTGCGGCCTCCGGTATCTCCCCCGGCGAGGCCTCCTTCCGCCGACACGCAGTTCGTGAAGCTGTTCGACGATCCGCCGGTCCCGTCGACGACACTGCCTTCCACGCCGGTGCTGACCGACACTGGTCAAGTGACGCTGAAGATGCCTCCGCCTCTTCAGGCCGAGCCGGCGTCCGGACCTCCGCCCGCGGCTCCTCCCCCGTACCAGAACGAGCCCGGCGAGTTCACCCGTCAATTCGCGCCCGTATTGCGACCGGCCCCCGCGCCCGCTCCGAAACCGGAGCCGGCTCCTGCGCCTCCTCAGAACGCGCCCGGCGAGTTCACCCGGTTATTTCAGACGCCGATGCGTCCGGCACCTGCGCCTGCACCCAAGCCGGAACCGGCCAAGCCCCAAAATGAACCCGGTGAATTTACCCGCCAGTTCACGCCGGTGATGCGGCCTGCGCCATCGCAGAAGCCGGACCCCGCGCCAGCGCCGGCACCCGCGCCGCCGAAGAACAACCCGCCGGGCGAGTTCACCAGGCTGTTCCAGTCGCCGATGCGCCCCGCGCCTCAGCCTGCCGCGCCGCCTGCTCCGCCGTCCGCGGCCGCTCCAGGCGAATTCACGCAGATGTTGCAAGCGCAGCCTTCGGGCCCGCCCGCTCCCGCCGCGCCGGCTCCTTCCGATTCAAAGCAGGGAGAGTTTACGCGCTTTTTCGAAACTGCGATGACGCCGCCCTCGCCGCCCGCCACCCCGCTTGCTCCGCCGGTTCCTCCCCGCACCAATTTTCAATCCGGCGGCGGCGGCGAGTTCACCCAGGTGTTTGGAAAATTGGACCTTCCCGTCCCGCCGGCCGGGCCGAGGTCTGTTTCGACGACCAGCACGCCCGCGTTTCAAGAGGAGCCCCTTCCCACGCTATCCTTTGAGAAGGCGGCATCGCCCGCGGCCCCCGTTTTCCCTTCACCGGGGATTTCGACGCAAGTTCCGAAAGCGCCGGGCGATTACACCCGCCAGTTTTCCTCGCCTGCGCCGCTGACCTTCGGACAGCCCCAAGTGGCTTCGCAGATTCCGCGCGGCCCAATGTCCGTGAACCTCCCGCCGGTGGCGATTCCGCCGGTGAAGAAACGAAATATCCTGCCGTTGATCCTTATCGTAAGCGCCGTGTTGCTGCTGGCGGCGGCCATTGTTGTGTATGTTCTGACTCGCCCTCACCGCCCGTGACGAAACTTCGTCACCCGTTGAGGGTTCTTAGAAAACAGGAGGAAGGTTTTGGCAATTTCGAGGAAGCGCATGGGACGGTTATACTAAAAGTACCTCGCGCATGCGATTTTCGGTCGACGCTCACGCTATCGGTTGTCACCTAACGGGGAATGAAGTCTATGTCCGCAATCTGCTGAATGAGTTTGCGCGGCTGGACCGGTCCAACGATTTCATCGCCTACGTTTCCAAGCCCGGCGCCCATTTGCAGGTGCCGCAAACGGTGGAGACCCGGCGTGTGTCGGAAAACCCCTTTCGCCGGCTGGGGTTTGACCTGCCGATGCGCCTACGCTACGACAAGCCGGATCTGCTGCATGTGCAATATACCGGGCCGATCGCCTGTTCCGTTCCTCTGGTCGTCAGCGTCCACGATGTCAGCTACCTGGAGCATCCGCAATATTTCACCCGGTTCCGCGCCGCGCAGCTTCGCCTGACCGTCAGACACACGGTGGAGGCGGCCGCGCGGATCCTGACGCCCAGCGAATTTTCCCGCCGGGCGATTTTGCGCCATTACAAACTTGACGAGCGGAAAGTGGTGGTGGTTCCCAACGCCGTCTCCAACGCCTTCCATCCCGTGGATCGCGAAGCCGCGGCCGAGGCGGTGGAGGAGAAGTTCGGCATCCGCGGGCCTTTCGTGCTCACCGTGGGCGATCTGCAGCCGCGCAAAAATCATTTGGGTTTGCTGCGGGCTTTTGAGCGATTGATTTCCGGCCACCCGCACCTTCCTCATCATCTGGTTTTTGTGGGCAAGGAAACCTGGTATTCCAAGGTGCTGCATCGCGCGGCGGAGAAATCGAGCGTGGCTGGACGTGTGCACTTCACGAACTTTGTCGAGGATCCCGACCTGCGGCAGTTTTACGGCGCCTGCGATCTGTTCGTATTTCCTTCGTTCTACGAAGGCTTTGGGCTGCCGATTCTGGAAGCGATGGCTTGCGGACGCGCCGTGGCCTGCTCGAGCGCGACGGCCATGCCCGAGGTCGCCAACGCGGCCGGCATCCTGTTCGACCCGTATTCGGTTCCGGAAATGGCCCGCGCCATGGGAGATGTCCTGCTCGACGAGGAGATGCGCGTTCGCCTGGAGCGGCTGGGCACGCAGCGCGCGGCTTCGTTTACCTGGGAGCATGCCGCGCAAAGCACTTTGGACGTCTATTGCGAGGTTGCGGGTGTGAGCAAGATTGTACCGGAACTGAGCGTGCGCGCGTCGTCATCCTCATGAAGCATCTTGCCTTTCTCCTCTGTCTTCTGCCCGCCTCCGCCGAGACCCTTCGTTATTCGATCAATTGGGCCAGCGGCCTGAGCCTGGGAGAGGCGACGGTCCGTTCCGATAGCGGTACGGATGGTTGGAATTTCGAAGTCTCCATGGATGCCAGTATCCCCGGCTTCGCCCTGCGCGACGATTATCGCGCCTCGGCAAGCGCGGATTTGTGCTCCTTCGAGCTGGACAAGAGCCTGACGCACGGCCCTCGCAAGACCGAAGAAAAGATCACCTTCGACCAGCAGAATCACACCGCCACGCGCGAGACGCAGGGCGGCGGCGGCAAGACGGATATGCAGGTGGCCGCATGCGCCAAGGATGCGCTGACGTTTCTCCAGTTTGCGCGGCGCGAATTGGCGCAAGGCAGGCTGCCTCCGCAGCAGGCGGTGATCTTCGGCGCGGCGTATCAGGTGCGATTGGAATACACCGGCGCGCAGCGGATCAAATCCGGCGATCAGACGGCCGACGCGGACCGCATTGTGGCTTCCATTAAGGGGCCCGCGACCAATCTGACCGTGGAAATCTTCTTCGCCAGGGACGCCGCGCGGACGCCCCTGCTGGCGCGCATTCCGCTGGCGCTTGGCTCGTTCACGGTGGAACTCATCCGGTGAAACGGATCGCGTTCTTTTCGCCGCTGCCGCCAGCCAAAAGCGGTATCGCGGATTACTCCGCCGTCCTGCTGGATCATCTGCAACGTTTCGCCAGCGTGGAAGCGTTCGGCGAACGGCCCGTGCAATTCGACCCTGCCCGCTACGACGCCATCGTCTACCAACTTGGCAACAATCCCTATCACGCGTTCGTTTATGAAATGGCGATGGAGCATCCCGGCATCGTGGTGCTGCACGAGGCCAATCTGCATCACCTGATCGCGGAGCTCACCATCCGCCGCGGCGATTGGGACGCCTACGTGCGCGAAGTGGAGCTCAACGCCGGCGCGGAGGCCCGCGATTTCGCCGAGCGTCATGTCCGGACGCTCCAGTCCGGACCCAATTACGATATTCCGATGCTCAGGCCGATTCTGGAGCGGTCGCGCGGAGCCATCGTGCATAGCGCCGCAGTCGAGGCTGAATTGCGCGCGCTCGGCTACGAGGGGCCGGTCGAGAAGATTCCGCACGGGGCCTGGATCGTCGATGCGGACCGCATGGCGTATCGCGGGCGGCTCGGCTTGGATGAACGCGCGCCGCTGATCGGGATTTTCGGTTTTTTGAAGCCTTATAAACGGATCGCCGAGTCGCTGCGCGCGTTCGCCCGGTTGATCCGCGTCGTGCCGGAGGCCCGCATGGTCCTGGTGGGCGAGGCTCACCCGGAATTGCCGCTCCATTCCATGATCGCGGCCCTGGGCCTGGAAGCGCATGCGCGCCACATCGGCTTCGCGCCCATTGAGGATTTTAACGGCTACCTGGGCGCTTGCGACATCGTGCTCAATCTGCGCTATCCCACTGTCGGCGAGTCCAGCGGTACGCTGCTGCGCGCGCTCGGCATGGGCAAGGCCGTGATCGTTTCCGGCGTCGGATCGTTTCGCGAGTATCCGGACGAAATTTGCCTGAAAGTCCCGGTGACGCCAGCGAAGAGGACATGATTTTCGAGTACTTGAACCTCCTCGT
>VFSW01009919.1_pt1 | contig 13559 bp, 8 predicted proteins | sample 5358111 | NCBI WGS metagenome assembly VFSW01 (sample SAMN11554181, study PRJNA540505) | mine drainage metagenome | isolation source: sediment from site ElyBrook_90M | place: USA: Ely Copper Mine, Vershire, VT | collected 2017 | reverse complement strand
GAGTTTGCCCTGGGGTTGCTGCGGCTGCCTCCGCCGCGGTTCTGGCGCGGGTATTTGCGGGACCGCCTCGCTCAATTGGGGCGCGGGCACGGGGAGGCTCTGCTGACGCTGGCGTTTCTGCCGCACCAGGGAGCGATGATGCTGGACGCGGTGGGCCGGACGCTGTACCGGCGGCTGTGGAGCGGTCGGAAGCTGCTCGAATGGGAGAGCATGGCGCAGGTGGAGACGGAGGCGGGCTTCCGCTGGAACCTGCCGACGTTGTATCTGTTCGGCAGTTCGTGCGCGGCGCTGGCGTGTCTGGCGCTGGCCGCGAGCCTGCGCGGCGACGCGGCGGTGCTTTGGGTGGCGGCATTGTGGGCGATGGCGCCCCTGGCGGCGGCGATTCTGGACGAGAAGCCGGCGTGGAAGAGGCGGGCCGAGCGGGCCAACGTCGAGTTTCTGCGCGACTCGGCGCTGCTGACCTGGCGCTATTTCGCCGAGTACGGGCGCGAGGAGTGGCACTGGCTGGCGCCGGACAACGTGCAGGAGGACCCGGCGGTGGCTGCCACCCGGACCTCGCCCACCAATATCGGACTGCAACTGGCGGCCAACGTGGCCGCCTTCGACTTCGGCTATCTGATGCTGGGCGAGACGGTGCAGTCGCTGAACAACATCCTGAACACGCTCGGCGAAATGGAGCGGCACCGCGGGCATTTCTACAACTGGTACGACACGGTGACGCTCGAGCCGCTGGGGCAGCGCTATGTCTCGACAGTGGACAGCGGCAACCTGGCGGCGGCGCTGGTGGTGGTGAAGCAGGCCTGCGAAGGATTCCGCAAGCAGCCGGTGGTGCGGCCGGCGGTGCTCGAAGGGCTGCGGGACCATTGCCTGCGGCTGAGCAACGTGTTGCCGGCCAGCGGACGGAGCCAGGGGCTGGTGAGCCGCATGGAAGCAATCCAGCGGCATCTCGACTACCGCCCGGACGGCCTCTTCGCCTGGGAGGGGCTGCTGCGGGAGGTTGCGGGCCTGGTGGCCGGGCTCGAGAGTCATGTGGAGTGGCTGTGCCAGCAGAAGGAAGCCGGCGGCGCGGGACAGGCCGGGGAGCTTCGCTACTGGCAGGCGGCGCTGAGCCGGAGAGTGCAGGCGGCCCGGAGCCAGCTCGAATCGCTGGCGCCGTGGCTGGGCGAGAAGTATGGAGACGAGATCCGCGCCTGCGGCTACATGGTGGAGTTCGAGCCGTTGATGAAGCTGCTCGAGCGGACGCCGAGAATCCATCAACTGCCGGCGCATTACGAAGCGATCGACCGGGAGGTCGAGACGATGCTGGACGCGCAGGGGCGGGTTTACGGCCCGGCCCGGGCGATGCTCGAGAGTTTGCGGTTAGAGCTGCCGCTGGCGCGGGCGCGGTCGCGAACACTGATGCGCATGGCGGAGCGGCAGAGCAAGCTGTGCGCCAGCCTCGCGGCGGAGATGGACTTCCGGTTCCTGTTCGACTCGAGCCGCCAGCTTCTGCGGATCGGTTTCGACGCCGCGACGGGGCGGCTGGACGAGTCCTGCTACGATCTGCTGGCCTCGGAGGCGCGGACGGCGCTGTTTTTCGCCATCGCCAAGGGCGACGCGCCGTGCGAGAGCTGGTTCCGGCTGGGGCGCAAGCTGGTGACGGCCGAGGGCGAGCGGACGCTGCTGTCCTGGAGCGGCACGATGTTTGAATACCTGATGCCGCTGCTGTTCATGAAAAATTACCCCGGTACCCTGGTAGCGGAGAGCTGCGCGGCGATGGTGCGCATCCAGAAGCGCTATGGGCGGCGGCGGCGGACGCCGTGGGGGATTTCGGAATCCGCCTACGGGGCGCGTGACAGCGCGCGGAACTACCAATACCGGGCCTTCGGCGTGCCGGGAATCGCGATGCAGGCGGGGGCGGGCGAGCGCCTGGTGGTGGCGCCGTACGCCACGATGCTGGCGCTGATGGTGGACCGGGCGGCGGCGACGGAAAACCTGCGCGCGATGGCGGCGCGGCGGTGGCTGGGACGGTTCGGCTTCTATGAAGCGGTGGAGTTTTCCGGCCGGCGCCTGGACGGGCGGGCGCGGACGGAGGTGATCCGCTCCTACATGGTGCATCACCAGGGAATGTCGCTGCTGTCGCTGTCGAATGTGCTGCTGGAGGACTGCCAGCGGACGAGATTTCACGCCGATCCGCTGGTGCGGGCCACCGAGCTGCTGCTGCAGGAGCGTGTGCCGGCGATGGTGGAAGGGGAAGCGCTGGAGACGCCGCCGGTGGCGGTGGACGTGTACGGCGACGCGGACCTGGCCGGCGAATGGGCGGCCGAGCGCGCGAGCTGAGCGCGGGGCGGCGGACAAACTGATAAGATGCTGGTTCCGGGAGGATCATAATGAACCGAATTCGCGCCAACGCAATTGCCCTCGTGGCAGCGATCGCCCTAGTGGCCGGCGCCCCCGCGGCGCGCGCCGGGGAAAAGAAGCTGATGCACTGTTTCGCCTTCACTGTCGTGAGCGGGGCGAGCCAGAGCGACTGGAACGATTTCTTCAAGAAGACGGACGCGCTGCCGTCGAAGATCCCGGGCGTGACGAAAGTCTGGTACGGGAAGCTGGCGCGTCCGCTCGATGCGGGCGGGGCGGAGCGGCAGTGGGGCGTGTGCATGGAGATGAGCGACGAGGCGGCGCTGAAGGCCTACGGCAGCCACCCGTATCACGCCGAATGGATGGCCGCCTATGGCAAAGTGCGCGTGCCGGGCACGACGACGTTCAACATTCTCGGACAGTAGAAGCCGGTTACGGCAATGCGCCGGTGACGGTGCCGCGGCACCGGCCCAGGCTGATGCGCGGGAGACCGGCACGCTGGCAGTAGCCGGACAGGGTCACCTCGTCTCCGTCTTCGAGCCAGGCGCGGGATTCGCCCGTGGGCAGCGCCAGAGGTGAGCCGCCGGCGGCGATTTCGAGCAAACAGCCGCGGGCATCGGGCGCCGGGCCGGAGACGGTGCCGGTGGCCAGAAGATCGCCGGGCTCGAGATTGCAGCCGTTCGAGGTATGATGCGCCAGAAGCTGGGCCGGGGTCCAGTAGAGATGGCGCAGGTTCGAGCGGCAGATGAGCAGGGGGGCAACGCCGGAGGCGCGCATCCGGGCCGAGAGAATGTGCACTTCGAGCACCGCGTCGATGGCTCCGCGGCGCTGGTCTTCTTCGTCGAACAAATAGGGCAGCGGCGCCGGATCGCCGGCGGCGCGCGGCGGGGGCGGCACGCGATATGGCTCGAGCGCTTCCATGGTGACCACCCACGAGGAAATGGACGTGGCGAAGTTTTTCCCCAGGAACGGACCCAGCGGCTGGTATTCCCAGCGCTGGATGTCGCGGGCCGACCAGTCGTTCAACAGGCAGACACCGAAGATGCGCGCGCCGGCTTCCGAGATAGGCACGGAACAACCAAGAGCGTTTCCGGGCCCGGAGAAGAAAGCGGCTTCGAGCTCGAAATCGAGGGCGCGCGAGGCGCCGAAGGAAGGCGGCTGGCCTGGAGGGCCGGGGAGTTGGCCGCAAGGACGGACGACGGGGACGCCGGAGAGGACGAGCGAGGAAGCGCGGCCGTGATAGCCGATGGGGACCCATTTGTAGTTGGGCATCAGAGGCTGATCGGGGCGGAAGAGGCGGCCGACGTTTTCGGCGTGGTGGATGCTGGCGTAGAAATCGGTGTAGCCGCGGATGAGCGCCGGAGGGTGGAGAACGGCATCGGCGAGGGGCGTGAAGGCGTCGGGCAGGCGGGCGAGGGCGGCGGCGCCGGGGCCGTTTTCCGAAAGCAGATCGGTGAGGCGGGCGCGCAGAGCGGACCAGGCAGCGGAGCCGAGAGCCATGAGAGCGTTGAGGGCGGGCTCGCGGCCGCCGCGGTCGAGCGCGCCGCCGCGGCCGGCGAGACGGCCGTGGCGGGCGGCGGCGGCGAGGGCGAGAATGCGGCTGCCGAGGGCGACGCCGGGGCGCGGCGCGGGCTTGTGAGGCGGGTGCGAGAAAACGCCGTAGGGGAGATGGGCGAGGGGGTAATCGGCGTCTTCGAGATTCGCTTCGGCGATCCAGCTTCGCGGCGCGGGGTTCACAGCAGGCCCTCCGCCTGAAGCCCTTCGAAGGGCTCGTCGAAAGAGCAGGAGCCGAAGCCGAGCGCAAAGGCGGCGCGGGCAGCGGCGATTTGCGCGACGTCGGTGACGGCGTCGCGGAAGCGGACAAATCGCGGACCGAAGACAAAGTCGGCGGGCGAGACGGCGTCGAGAACGCAGGCGAGCGAGGACTCCGTCATTCCTTCCCAGGCGAAGGCGGCGGCGAGAAAGAGGTTGACAAAGCCGTGCATGACGGCGCGCGGAGAAGAGGGTTCATAGGTGAGGGGGAAGGAGGAGCGGAAGGGATGGTGCAGGCCGGCTGTTGCCTTGAAGGGGACGCGGAGGGCGGCGGCGCGGACGAGGAATCGGGCCACTTGCGCTGTGGTAGGAATGGCTTCGGGGGTGAGGCCGCCGGTCCGGATTTTGGCGCGGAAGCGCGTGCCGGAGAGCATTTCGAGCAGAGGCGTGGGATCGGGATCGAGAGGAACTTCGAAGAAGGCGGAGCAGTGCTCGGGCACGGCCGCCATGGCGAGTTGTAGCGAGGATGGGTTGGGCGCCTTGGCTTCGACCGAGTCGATGAGAAAGCGGCCCGCTTGGGCGCGTTCGAACTCGGCGGCGAGGGCGAGCGCGGCGGCGATATCGGGGCCGGCGAGCAGGCCGATGCGCCAGGCGGAGGCATCGGACGCGGCGGGGGGCGCGGCGGCGGCGAGCTCGGCCAGGCGCGGCGCCGGAACCAGAAAGCGTCCCAGGGCGAAGCGGAACGGGCCGGCGAGAAACCGCGAATAATTGGCCGCGGCGGCGGGCATGGATTCAGCGGCGGGCGGGAACAGGCCGGCGTAATCGACAAGGCCGGAAAGAAATGTTTGCAACGTGGATTTCATATAATTCGCGGCACTTTTCCATTGTGCCCGGATACGGGGTCGGGTACAATCCGCACAGAAGACCATGGCCAAGCAAACCAGGAAAGCGCGGGCGGGCGGCGGCAGCGGCAGGCACTCGGGCGGCGGCAGCGGCGGGCACTCGGGCGGCAGTGTGGGCGGGCGCACGGGCGGCGGGGCTTTGGACGGAGGCCGTTATTTCGCCGATCCGGCACCATCGCCGCTGGACACCGGATTTCAGACGCCGGTGACGGACGAAGTCTATTACCAATATCTGGTGAAGATGGCGCAGCCGGTGCCGGCGCCGGCGCGGACGCCGGTGATGGGGCTGGACGAAGTGCTGGGGGCGGGCGCGTCGGCGGCCATTGAGAAGACAGGCCGGATCGTGTTTCACTGCGCTGGGGATACGGGTCCGGTGAAGGGACCGGAGTCGCTGAACGGCGTGGTGGAGGCGATGATGGCGGACTTCGGCGACGCTCCGGCGGACCAGCCGAAATTTCTCTATCACCTGGGTGACGTTGTCTACAATTTCGGCGAGCCGGAGTATTATTACGAACAGTTTTACGAGCCGTTCCGCGATTATCCGGCGCCGGTTTTCGCCATTCCGGGCAATCACGACGGGATGGTGTACCAGAGCGGCCGTTACACGACGCTGCAGGCATTTCAGGCGCAGTTCTGCGCTGCCGCGCCGGTTCATCCGGCGGAAGCGGGAGGGCTGGCGCGAACGGCGATGACGCAGCCGGGAGTGTATTTCACGCTCGAGGCGCCTTTTGTGACGCTGATCGGGCTATACAGCAACGCGCTCGAAAATCCGGGCGTGATTTCGAGCGAGGGAGGGCGGTATCCGCAGGTGAGCGACGATCAGAAGACGTTTCTGACCGCGGAGCTGAAGAGGGTCAAGAACAAGCCGGGAGCGGTGATCGTGTCCACGCACCATCCGCCGTATTCGGGCGACGCGCGGCACGGAGGCAGCCCGGTGATGCTGAACGAAATCGACGCGTGCGTGCAGGCGGCGGCGTTCGCACCGGACGCGGTGTTGAGCGGGCACGCGCACCTGTACCAGCGATTCACGCGGACCACCGGGACGCGGGAGACGCCTTACATTGTCGCCGGCACGGGCGGCCACGGGCTGCAGAAGCTGCACGTGCAACCGGGCGGAGCGGGATTGCGGACGCCGGTGTCGAACAACGCGGGCGATGTGAAGATGGAAAAATATCTTTCGGTATACGGGTACCTTCGGATCACGGCGTCGGCCGACACGCTGATGATCGAGTTCCTGGGCACGGGCGCGGGCGGCTCGCGATCGGCCATGGACCGGGTTGTGGTGAACCTGAAGACGCACCGGCTGAGCGGCGCGTCGATGCCGTTGGCCAATTGAGCCGGCGGGCGCATCGGCGGGCGGCGGGGCTGTGGCTCGGGATGGCCTTGTTGGCCGGGAGTACCGCGCCGGCGCAAACCGGCACTCCGGCGCTGCGCGGGGGCACGACGGTGGTGATCGATCCGGTGACCGTGCTCGACGCCAAGGGCGAGCCGGTGAGCGGGCTCGGGCCCGGGGACTTCCGCCTCACCGACAACGGAACGCAGCAGGCGTTTCGCATGGACACATCCGACACGCTGAACTCGCCGATTGCGATGGTGGTGATTGTGCAGACGGCGGAGTTCTCGGCCGGGGCGCTGGCGAAAGTGCGGAAGGTCGGCAGCATGATCCAGCCGCTGATCACCGGCGAGCGAGGGCAGGCGGCGGTGCTCAGCTACGACGAGGACGTGAGGGTGGAGCAGGAGCTGAGCTCGGACGCGTGGCTGTTGACCAAAACCTTCCGGGGCTTGAAGTCGCACGGGAGCGGCGAGGCCCGGATGCTGGACGCGGTGCAGGCGGCGATGGGGATCCTGGCCGAGCGGGAGGGCGAGCGGAAGGTGATCCTGGTGATCGGCGAGGCGAAGGACCGGGGCAGCAAGAGCAAACTGGAGGACGAGCTGACGGGAATCGAGCGGGACGGCGTGATCGTGTACGCCATCACCTATTCGGCCTACGCGACGCCGATGACCGCCAAGCCGTCGGACCTGCCGCCGCCCTCGGGCGGGACCGGCATCCGGGGGGGGCTGATGGAATTGGGCCGGATGGGGAAGGCGAACGCGAGTGAGGTGCTGTCGGAGGCCAGCGGAGGCGAGCGATTCTCCTTTGCCGGACAGAAAGTGCTCGAGCGGAGGGTGACGGAGTTGGGGGCGCATTTGCACAGCCAGTATCTGCTGAGCTTTGCGCCCGGGCCGGCCGCGGCTACGGGCATGCATGCGCTGCGGGTGGCTGTGGAAGGGCATTCGGATTATCGCGTGCGGGCGAGGCAGGGCTACGTATGGCAGGGCGAATAGGTAGGACAAGGGTAGGGGTTGGCAACGCAAATGCAAGTGGAGAATATCTCGCGGGGTTTTTTGAGGTCCGGCCGATAGGCGCGGGCGGAGGGAAGGTATGGGGAAATCATTCTCGTTCTCATTGTTCCGAGTTGCAATCGCCGTGGGCCTGCTGGCAACCTGTTTGCCCCTAACCGGTGATAATCGGCCGGCTTTTGACCGGCACAGTAAATCTTTTTACGCCGATCCGGGGGTGGTGGCGTTTGTGCGTCCGGGTCTGGTGCTGAAGATCACAGCGGCGCGGATCGCCGGCGATGGGACGATTTCGGCAGATTTTTCGTTGACCGATCCGCAAGGTTTGCCGCTCGATATGGCGGGGGTTTACAGCGGCGGGACGGTTTCAGTCAGCTTTATCGCGGCCTACATTCCCAAGGGCGCCACCCAGTACTCGGCGTATACCACGACGGTCCAGAAGAGCCCGATTACCGGCAACAGCGCCACGCAAGCCTCGACCGACCGTGGCGGAGCGTTCGTCAGCAATGGAAGCGGGCAGTATACCTATACGTTCCACACCAAGGCTCCCTCGGGCTACGACCCGACGGTGACGCATTCGGTGGGGGCTTACGCAACGCGCGACTTAAGCGCATTCAATCTGGGCACGCAATACGCCAACGACGTATTTTCGTTTGTGCCAAATGGCGCAGCGGTGACGGTGGTGCGGGATGTGGTGGAAACTCAATCCTGCAACCAGTGCCACGATCCGCTTTCGGCGCATGGCGGGGCGAGGCAACTGACCCAGCTTTGCGTCATGTGCCACACGCCGCAGACCACCGACCCCGATACCGGCAACACGGTGGATTTCAAGGTGATGATCCACAAGATTCACATGGGAGCGAGCCTACCGAGCGTGCTGGCCGGCGGCAAGTACGAGATCATCGGCTTCCAGCAGTCGGTGAACGACTTTTCCACCGTGGTGTTTCCTTCCGATGTGAGGAACTGCACCATCTGTCACACGCCAACGGCGAAGCAGGCCAATAACTATTTGACGCAGCCGACGCGGGCGGCCTGCGGAGCCTGCCACGACGACGTCAACTTCGCTACTGGGGCAAACCACCCAGCCGGAATTCAGACTTCGGATGCCAACTGCGCGACCTGCCACACTCCGCAGGGACAGCTGGAGTTTGACGCCTCGGTGGCCGGGGCGCACGTGATCCCGGCGAACTCCAAACAAGTGGCGGGGGTGGTATTTACCATACAGAAAGTGGACAACGGGCTGGCCGGGAAAAATCCGACGGTGACGTTTACGGTGAAGGACAAATCCGGCAATCCGATCGCGCTGTCGACGATGGGGCGGCTGTCGCTGGCGCTGGCCGGGCCGACCACCGACTACTCGACCGAGATCAGCGAGACGGCGACTTCGGCTCAGGGAGGCAACGGAGTTTACACCTACACGTTCAAGAATGCGATTCCGGCGGCGGCCACCGGGACGTACGCCATCGGCATCGAAGGCTACGTGACGCGGACGGTGGCGATCGCCAACAGCCAGACGACCTCGGTGGAGGATGCCGGGCTGAACCAGGTCAGTTATTTCTCGGTGGATGGCTCGACGGTGGTTCCGCGGCGGGCGGTGGTGGCGCTGTCCAATTGCAACGTGTGCCACACCGCGCTTGCGGCGCACGGAGGCATGAGGAACAATGTCGAGTACTGCGTGTTCTGCCATAACCCAACGGCGACCGACGCGGCGGTGCGGCCGGCTTCGGCGGGGGCGGCGCAGGGCATCGATTTCGTGATGCTGGTGCACAAGATTCACCGGGGCGAGAACCTGGTGAACGGCTACACCGTGTACGGCTTCCAGGGGTCGATCAACAATTTCTCCGGAGTGCAGTTCCCGGGCGACCTGCGCGACTGCGCCAAGTGCCATGAGAACAACTCCTATCAGGTGCCCTCGGGCGGGACGCTGAACGTCGCCAACCCCCGGGGCTACATCAATCCGTCGCCGCCCACCGCCACGGCGTGCCTGGCCTGCCATGATGGCCAGGATTCGGCGGCACACGCGAAAGGGAACATCAACCAGCTCGGCGAGGCTTGTGTGGTTTGCCACGCCAGCGACGCGGCCTACTCAGTGGACTTCGTGCATGCCCGCTAACTTCCTCCAGCGGGCGCTGCTCTTAGTCCTGCTGCTCCCGCTCTTCGCCGGGGCGCAAGAGCAGCAGCAGGCCGCGTCGTCTCCTTATGCCGGTTCGGAGGCCTGCGCCGGGTGCCATGAGGACCTGGCAAAGGCCTTCGGGCGGAACGCGCACGCGCCGCTTTTAAGCGGCAAGTATCAGAAAGGCGAGAACCCGGGCGGATGTGAAAGCTGCCACGGCCCGGGCGCCAAGCACGCCAATTCCGGGGATCCGGCCGATATCCGCAATCCGCGGCACCTGGCGGTGGGCGAGGCTAACGACGTTTGCCTTGCCTGCCACCGGCAGCAGACCGGGCGGACGGATTTCATCTCCAGCAGCCACGCCAAGAACCAGATCGGCTGCGTGGCCTGCCACTCGGTTCACAAGGGAGCCGAGGCTTTGCGGCCGCGCAAGATCGCCTCGATCAACGAAGAGTGCTCCAGTTGCCACGCCACGCAGTGGGCCGAGATGCACCGGCCTTACGCGCACCGGGTGGCGCAGAACGGGATGAGCTGTGTGGACTGCCACAACCCGCACGGGACGCCGATCGCCAAGCCGCTGTCCACCGCCTTCGGCAACGACGTGGCGTGCCTGAAGTGCCACGGCGATCTTCGCGGGCCGTTCGTGTTCGAGCACGCGCCGGTGCGGCTGGAGGGCTGCACAAGCTGCCACATGGCGCACGGGTCGGCGAATCCGAAAATGCTGGTCCGGGCCGATGTGCGCTTCGTCTGCCTGGAGTGCCATGCGAACCTACCGTCCTCTTTCACCGGCAAAACCAATAGCGTTTTGGGCGGCGTGCCGCCGGCGTTTCACGATCTGCGCAGCCCGCAGTTTCGCAACTGTACGGTCTGCCATGTGGCAATTCATGGCTCGAACGTAAACAGGTCCTTGCTCCGATGAGGCACCTACTCGCGGTACTCATTTGCCTGCCGCTGGCGGCGCAGGATTCCCCGGCGCCTACGGACGCCCAAGCCGCCGGGACGGCGAAAGCCGCGCCGGCCAAGGCCGCCGACACCGGGAAGCAGGCCGATACATCGAAGCCCGCCGATACCGCCAAGCCCGCCGATACCGGAAAACAGGCCGATACATCGAAGCCGGCCGACACCGCCAAGCCCGCCGACACCGCGCAGAGCGCCTCGCCGGCGGTGGCCGCCGGCTCGACCCAGGGCGCCGAAACCCAGCCGGCCTCCGAGGCCGCCATGACCGGCGACATCGACTTCGGCTACCGCTGGTTCAGCGGCGCCGGAGGCAGTTCGCAGGCCTACCGGACACTGATCAATCTGGGCTCGGGTCTGAAGGTGTTCGAAGCGGACCTGTCGCTGCTCAACCCCCACGGCTTCCTGTTCGACCGCATCGATCTGCACGGCACCAACTGGGCCGATCCTTACAACACCGTGCGCATGGACGCCAAGCTGAGAGACGTCTACGCGCTGACGTTCGACTACCGGAGCATCGCCTACTACAACTTCCTGCCCAGCTTCGCCGATCCGACCATCACCAACGGCGCCTATCTGGATCAGCGGGCCTTCGACCTGAATCAGCGTTTCATCGACGCCGACCTCGAGTTCCGGCCGGGCCACCACGTGAAGCCGTTTCTCGGTTTCACGCACCAGTCCAGCTATGGCACCGGCATTACCGATTTCACCGTGACGTCCAACAGCTACCCGGTGGCCAACCAGATGCGCACCAGCACCGAGGACTACCATGGCGGCGTGCGGCTGGAGTACACCAACTGGCATATCACGCTCGAAGAGGGCGGGGAGACGTTCAAGAGCGACCAGGCGGCCTACAGCTCGAATCTGAACTACGGCAACAACCTGACGCCGATTCTGGGCCAGCAGCTTTATCTGACCGGCCTGAGCCAGGCCTACGCCGCGCGCGGGGACGGAACCTACACCCGGGCCTCGATGACGGCGACGCCGTTTTCCTGGATGAACCTGTCGGGGAGTTTTTTGTTCTCCCAGCCCAGCACGAACGTGGTTTATTCGGCCAACGGCGCCGGGAATTTCGTCGACCTGGCGACGCTGACCTTCAGCAACACGGCGCAGAGCTACCTGCTTTCCGACGCCGAGCAGCCGCACGTGACCGGAAACTTCAACGTCGAGCTGCGGCCGTTCAAGCGGTTTCGCATTGTCGAGAGCGTGGTGACCGATCATCTGCACGACGCCGGCGGGGTGAACGGCGCCGGGCTGGACTATGCGCGCCAGGTGTGGAATTTCAACGAGACGGAAACGGACCTGTTCTACGATGTGACCAAGCAGATCACGCTGCGCGGCGGCTACCGCTATGTGTGGGGCGACTCGATGGTGCGGGCGCCGCAACTGGCCTCGGACCTGGTGCTGGAGTCGGGCCAGCTCGGCAGCAACGTGGCCATCGCCGGCATCAGCTACACGCCTACCAGCAAATGGAGCGGGCACCTGGACTTCGAGGCCGCCTCGGGGCTGCATTCCTACTTTCCTACCAGCCTGCAGAACTACCAAAAAGAGCGGGCCAACATCCAGTACAAGCCGACCGATTCGCTGCGGCTGGGCTTTGACTCGATCTTGCTGAACAACCAGAATCCGTTTGGACTGAACGGCTACTATTTCCGGGAAATGGCCGAGACGATGACCGCGTTCTGGGCGCCGGGCGGGGGCAAGAAACTGGCCTTCACGGGCGATTACACCTGGTCCTACATGCGCTCGAACACCGACTACCTGGTGCCGCAGACGCTGTTGCCGGCCTTGTCGCTGTACAAGGAATACGCGCATACCGGGAGCGCGTCGGTGGACTTCGGCAATTCGTGGCTGAGGGCGAACCTGGGCGGGTCGCTGTTTGTGTCCTCCGGCACGCGGCCGACCTCGTTCTACCAGCCGCTGGTGAGGATCTCGGCGCGGATCAACAAGCGCGTGGAGTGGACCGCGGCCTGGCAGTGGTACGGGATGTCGGAGCCGTTCTTCGCCTACGAAGGTTTCCGGGCGCACACGATCTCCACCGGACTCCGGATCAACGTCGACTGAGGGCGCGGGCCGCGGCGCCCTATCGTTCCAGGGCCTGGCCCTCACTGGGCCGCCGGCAGCCGCTCGTTCCGGCCCGCGGGCGCGGGCGCGGATGGGCAGCGCCGGAGAGAGCGCGCGGCCGGAAGCCGGTGGCAGAGTCGCGCGGGGGAAGCATCTCACAACTCCGAAGTGCAGGCGGTTCCTGACGCCTCCGCGCGCGCTGCATGCGGCAACGCCCGCGAGCAGAAGCCTCCCGGCACCGCCGCGCGGCTGCATGCGGCAACGCCGGAGGGCAGGAGACTCCCTACACCACCGCGCGAGGCCGCTCCGGTTGGCGCCGGAGAGCAAGCCGAACTTGCCGCGCTACCGGCCCTTGCCGTCCGGGGATTTGGTTTCCGCCGCGGGTTCCGGGGCGAGGCCCAGGCCGCTGAGGATCTTGGGCGAGGATTCGTCCATGGCGATCAGGTTGTGACAGGTGCCGCAGTCCTGGCCCATGGCGCGGCCGCCGGTGGCCTTGAAGCGGTCGTCGTGGCAGCGGAAGCATCCGGGCGCATCGGTGTGGCCGAGGAAGTTGGCGTGCGTGCCCCAGGTGACTTTCATGTCCGGGAACACGTTGCGGGCGTAAATCGCGGCGGTGATCTCGCCCAGCCGCGCGATGTCGCTGCGGCGCGTTTGGGCGAGGCCGGGTTGGCTGGATTGATAGAACGCGGCCAGCCGCTCCGGAATCTGGCGGGCGGCCTCGTCGCGGTTGGGATAGTCCGCCTTTAACAACTGCATGGCCTCTTTTTTGGCGAAAGGAAGGTCGGCTGGAATGTCGCCCGCGGAGAAGGCCGCGTCGAGCGCCCGGCCGGGCATCTCAAACGTGTGAGCCGGGCGGTTGTGGCAGTCCATGCAATCCATCTGGCGGGTGGCAAGGGCTCCGTCGGCCGGCTTGTCGGAGGCGGAGTAAACGGTGGTACGCCCGGCGTTGGTGTATTCGATGCGGCGGACGTCTTCGCGCTTGTCGCCGTTGTAGGCGTAGCGGATGGAGACGCCGGCTGCCAGGTGGGCGCCGTGAATGCCGCGGCCGGTGGCCCCGCTGCCGACGTTAACCAGCAGCACCGTCTCGGTGAGCGTATTGG
>VFSW01009918.1_pt1 | contig 13560 bp, 23 predicted proteins | sample 5358111 | NCBI WGS metagenome assembly VFSW01 (sample SAMN11554181, study PRJNA540505) | mine drainage metagenome | isolation source: sediment from site ElyBrook_90M | place: USA: Ely Copper Mine, Vershire, VT | collected 2017 | reverse complement strand
CGCACGGCTGGCGATTGCCATCACGCGGGGCGTCGGGAGCATGTGGGCGGCCTACGCCTTCGCCCTGCTGGCGCTCATCTCATTCCCTGCCGCCATCAGCTCGGGCGACCCCATCATCATCGTGGCGTGGATTGCCCAGACCTTCCTCCAGCTCGTGCTCCTGCCCGTGATCATCGTGGGGCAGAACGTGCAGGCGGAGGCAAGCGATGCGCGGGCAGAGGCAGACCACCGGACGCTGAGCGCCATCCACCGGCTGAGCGGGGAGATCCACGAGATCAACGAGCGGCAGACGATGATGCTGGAGGAGATGCGTGCCCCCAGTCACTAACGCGGCATACCCCGGCGACATCTCCCTGACCATCGGGGCCACAACCTACGACTTCATGCTGGTCACGCCACCGAACGAGTCGAAGCAGCTTGACATCGAAGAGGTGGCCACGCCGACAGGGATCTTCGAGCTCAGGCGCATCAACACACCGGACGTACTGACACACCAGGACTTTGACCTGAAGCAGGACGTGCCGTGGTCACAGAACACCTTCGTGGGCGGCGCCGGGCAGTTTGAGTTCACAGACAAGACAGACGAGATCAACTATCTCTGGTCCAGCGGGGTAGTCACCCATACGGATGGCAAGGCCTACTTGCCCAAGGTTGAGACCCAACTGTCTTTCAACAGCTCCATCACTAACTTCGCCGGGAATGGCTATGGATGGCGCTACCCGTATTGTTCATACATGAGCGGAACAACGAGGTACGACTTCTGGGCGGACGGCACCGTGCTCTACCGCAGAACGACTGGCGCGTGGGCGGCGGTTTGGACAAGTGTCAGGGGTAATATTACTGACATCCAGGTAATCAATGGTAAGTTATTCATAGCTACACCGTCAATGCTGGACGCGGATACGCCAAACAACACGGCGTACTGGTATCAGTCGGATCCTACGGCAGCGGCAACATGGTCGCCCACTGCCATGACGAGTGTCACCGGGATGAGCGATGCCCTCGGGAAGCCAAGTTTCTTCCTCCAGGTGCGAGGCGAGACATATGCATTTGTCCAAAATAACCGGGTACTGTTCAATGTAGACCCAACCGCTAATTCATGGGTTGGCCCCATAGACACAAGTCTGACTGTTAACGGGGCCAGCCAGATAAGTGGCCCTCCCGGTGGCAGCACAAACCCTTTCATCAATGTGCTGGCGGTAAACAACTTTATCTTTGCTTTCAAGCAAGAAGGTGTCTACAGCATCGATGCGAATCAGGAGGTTCGCGAGGCAGTCTGGCAGTGGCATGACAAAGTTGGATTGATGAACTTCAACTTCTCGGCGTCAGCAAACGGACTGGTCTATTATTCGATGTCACCGGAAATCTGGGCGTATGACCCGGTAAATGGCAAGAATGCCCCGATTGGTTTCGCAACGCAGGCAGGGTTCTCAGTAGTTCGTATAGAAGGCCTGGCTGCAAATAACAAGAATGCCTACATCCTTGCCACCGTCACAGTACCATATATTGGAACCAGTGGAGCGGCGGCGGAATATTGCGCCCTGTTTCGCACATGGCAGACATCGGCATCAGCGTGGCAATTTGAGATAATATGGAGCGCCACGGTCAGTGCAACAGAGAAGTATGCGGGGCTCACAGCCCTGCCTGATGCGACAGGATTGGGCACGACCATCTATTTTGTGGACTTCACGAGCACGGGCGCGCCACAAACGATAGCCCTCCCGTCCAACTACGACGAGAGTACGACTGGGGGATTTGCCGCCTCGGGTGATCTCTACATGTCTGTCTGGCGCACCGGCTTCCCAAACTTTACCAAGCGCTGGGCGTGGATTGGTGTGACCACGGAGAACGTGGACGCAAACAACACCATCCGCGTGGACTACTCGCTCGACCTTGGCACGACCTGGACCACACTGTCCACGCTGACGGCAAGCGGGCTGAAACTCCTGGACCTGACGGGGCAGAACAGCCAGGCCATCATGATCAGGTTCCACTTCGTCTCACAGAACGGGACGGTGACCCCGGTACTCAGGGTGTTCGACCTGCACGGGCGCCCACGTTTCCGCTACCTGCGGCAGGTGAAGGCGGCCGTCCGGGTGGCGGACTACATCGAACTGCTGAACGGCAAGAAGTCCACCGACACAGCAGCGGTCATCAAGACCAACCTTGAGACGCTGCGCGGCTCTGATTCGAGCATCACCTATCGTGACTTCGTTGGGAATCAATTCCTAGTCGGGATTGACCTTGTTGGTTACAAGCCAACAAGGCACGAAGTACCAGAGAGTTCTTATGAGCTTGAGGCCCAGATCCAGATGTCGGAATTGGGTTCAGGGACATGAGTGCGCTTGCTGATGTGATGGACACGCAATACAATGGGCATGTGAAGACGTGTTCGGTATGTGCCCTGGTGAAACCCCGCACCGAATTTTACCGTAGGGTGGCTAGCCCTGACGGACTCGCCCCCCTCTGCCGGGAGTGCTCACGCGCTAAGAGTCGCGCCTACCAAGTGGCACACAGGGATGAAGCTCGTGTTCGCCATGCCGCGTGGCGCGTCGCCAACGAGGAACACAATCGCCTAGAGCACCAGCGGTGGTATAAAGCCAACAAATACCGACTGTCGGAGGAGTACAAGCAAAAGTACGCCACCGACCCAGAGTACAGCAAGATCAAGGCGCACGAGTGGTCAATGGCGAACCCTGAGCGGCGCGCTGCCATTCGGAGAAAATGGCGCGAGACACACTCGGCTTCAGCTATTGCTGCCGTAAGGCGTAGGCAAGAGAGACTGGCGGGTGTGCCTGTGGCGGATTTCACTGACGAGGAGTGGCCCGCCGTGCTTCGGGAGTTCAACCACTAATGTGCATATTGCGGAACTCCAGGCAAGCTTGAGCAGGACCACGGTCTACCGCTTTCGCGGGGTGGGTGGCATACAGTGGCCAACATCGTTCCGGCTTGCCGTAGTTGCAACGCGAGCAAGGGCGCCAAGACCCCAGAAGAGTGGATGGGCTAATGGCGCAGTCGATGCAGGACCAGATCAACGAGCTGAAGGCGATGGTAGCCGCCCTCACGGCTGGCCTCGGTGGCATGACCATCGGGCCGGGGATGATCAGCGGGGACATGATCCAGCCGGCCAGCATCATCGCGGGCAAGCTGAAGGTGCAGAACCTCCAGTCCGTCTCGGCCAACACCGGGGCACTCAAGTGGAGCGACGGCTCCCTGCACACCAGTGGCGCCAGCGGGGCCATGCCCAACCCGACCAAGTACTGGACCATCACTGACGGTACGAACACCTACTACATCCCGGCATTCAGCAACTTCTCAGCATGGACGGCCTAACTTGACGGACCTTACCCAATTGACCGAGCGCGACATCCTGATTCGTTTGGACTCGAAGTTCGACATGATCGTCGGGCGCGTGGAGGCGCTGGAGGCAGCGACCAAGACGCTCTCGGACTGGAAGGTGGCAAGCGAGGCGATGGCCAGCGGGAAGGGCGCGGTATGGAAGCTGCTGGGCGGGATGCCGAGCCTGGTGTGGGCCGTGGTGGCAACCGGGGGGATGTTGTTTGCCTGGTTTCATTGACAGGAATGTGAGTATGGCTCACAATAAGGTGTGGTGAGAAGCATATGCCGCGTTACCAACATGCTGTCTTCGCACTGGTACACGCCACCTCTGCTGTTCTGGCTCTCCTTGTCGGGCTCCATGTGGTTGCGACATTCCACCACTGGAGGCGATGGCGATGAGTGACACCGTTCCCGTTCCCTTCACGCTTGATGAGCTGTGGACCATACAGGGTGGCGTGCGGCACGAGCAGGGACAGCCGTGGCAGGGGCTCTGGCCCACCACCTCGGTGGCACTCAACGATGACATCGCTGCCGGGATCGTCTTCTGCCTGGACAGCCAGCAGGAGTTCTGCACGCTGCTGCTCAGCCGGGGCGACTGCTTCCTCATCGACTACTGCATCAGCAAGGACTTGAAGGATGCGACCGGGAAGCCGGTCGGCAGGCACATCCTGACGAAGACGTTCCGCGCCCGCCAGGCGCTTGCCTATGGCGAGCTTCCCACTGTGGATGAACCAGACGACGACGGGAAAGCCGCCCGCCTGAACACCATCAGAAAGGCCTACGAGTAATGCCAGTTACAACGCCAGTCACCACCCCCACCATCGCCCCTACGACCAGCCCGACGCCGTACTGGGAAGAGCACACGATGCCGGAGAGGATTTGCCCCCAGCAGACCAGGGAAGTCGCCAGCCCCGATGTGATGCCCTGATGGTCTGGGAGATGTTCTTCGGAGTGCCTGACCCGGAGTTTCGTCCAGTGGCTTTTGCACCGAACATCACCGACTTCCCGACCGGGCGCCGACTGCGCTGCTTCGTACGGCTGGCCCCGCAGATCCCTGCGGGCATGACCGCCGTGGAGTATCTCGACAGGGCGGAGAAGCTGCGCGGGCTGGCGGATGTGTACGGCTCGCTGTACCTGCGGACGAACGACGGGCCGCCGATGCTGACGGAGCCGGACCCGAACCGGCGACAGTCCAACCCGGCCCTCAACCCCGGCCTGATGGACCTTGGCTACGAGATCCTGGAGGACATGCAGGAGGCGACCGAGGCCCACTTCGAGGGCAAGCCCTACGCGGGCGTGGACGAGGGGATTGAGCCGGTGCCGGACGAGCATGTAGAGCTCGTCATCTGGGCGATGCAGCGCGAGTTGAACCGGGAACTGCGCTACTCGCGCACGGCCAAGGGGCCGGATGGCTACTCGATGCGCCTGCCCGCTGTGGAACTTAAGATTTACTCGTGGCCCATCCTGCGCGCGCTGGTGGAGCGCCGGCGCCTGCGCTACCAGCAGTTCGGCATTGGGCGGCACGAATGGGAAACGGGCCGCTGGAGCCTGTGGCAGGTGCCGCTGGACCCGGAGTACCGCAGCCGTCGCGAGGCGCGCGGGCTGCCTGAGCGCAATGACGCAATGAGGCCCGAGTGACTGACGCGCACGACCAGCGCACGACTGTCCGCCTGCTGGAGCACTTCCCCCCTCACGAGACCCGCAAGGGTGACCCGTATTACTTCACCTTCGAGGCGATGAAGCGGAGGGCCAAGAAGGCTGGGCTGGACAAGTGCGCGGTGTGCGGCGCACAGCCGGTGGAGTGGCACCACACGTATGTAGAGTTCGCGCTTCAGAACGGCATCGACGTTCAGAAGTTGAACGAGGTGTATGGCCTGCACCTGGACGACGAGAGCTTCAAGGCATGGGTGGAATCACCCGGCAATGCGGAGCCCTTGTGTGTTCGCCATCACCGGGGTTCGGAGGCGGTTCATTCGCTGCCGGAACCCGTATGGAACGCAATCAGAACATGGCGGGATGACCTCCCGCCGCCAGCAGAGGTAGTTCACTAATGGAGGAACTCATGAGTCAGGCTCACGATTATGGTGAGGCCGAAGAGAACGACATCCGGCGCGACGATCATCTCGAAAGAGAGTTCGGTGTCACCGGGCGCGAATTCCAGCGTGGCAGTGACAGCTACGCGGAGATGTCCGGCCTCCGGCTGGAGATGATGCGGAAGAGCTTCGCTGACAGCAGCGAAGACCGTGCACGCCGACTGGCCGCCGAGGATGTCCTTGCTGGCCGCGAGGCCGAACTGTTCAACGAGCGCATGCTGAAGAGCATCGCCGAGCGCGGCATGGCCGAGCGCACCAAGGAAGACGACCGGGTGGCCCTTGAGGACCGCGACATCGTTCGTTTTCGAGCTGCATCTTTCGGTCAGGTTGCCACGTCTGCGCTGGAAGGCCAGACGGCGACCGTAGGCGAGGAAGAGCAGGAGAACGTCCCGGATGAGGAGCACCCGATGGGTGCTGACGCCAGCGGCGGCGTGAAGGCCTAGTACCGGAATGACCGCTTCCGCCGCGCCTTGCATCACCCCACGTCTGCCAAACACACGGTTTTCGTGCAGTGCGTGTGGGCGCGGCTGGAGTGGGTTGGTGGAGTGTCACTGCGCTCGCTGTTGTGCCCACTTCACCAACGTCACCAACTTCGACCGACACCGGACAGGCAGTGGCTATGCACGCCGCTGCCTGGACCCGGAAGAGATGAGCAAGTTGCCCCGGTTCCACGAGGTATCCGGGGTGAACGGCTCGGTGTGGTGCCAGGAATGAGAGATTGGTTTCGGACCCAGTGGAATGCCCTCCTGCTGACGGTGACCGCTTGCAGGCACCCGCTGCCCCACCGGCACTGGGTCCTGTTCGGCTCCAATCCTAACCACGCCGGGGTGCTCTGCACGAAATGCGGGAGGCTGCTCTGGTGGTAACAGAAATGATTTCAACCCCCAGCTTCTCTGTATGCCCCGTGTGCAAGAAAAGGATTATGGCCTTCTCGCTAGAGACTGTTCTACAGCACCTCTGGGACGCTCACGGGCTCGAATGGTGATAGGGGCGGTGTTCCGATGGTGAAGATAGAGAACCTAACCAAGGCTGACCTTGAGGAACGTTGGGCAGGGATCCTGAAACGAATCAACGAAGGCCCAGAGGATGGCTTACCACACGAATACCCACAGTATCGCGGCGACCCCATGCTCCAGAGAATCGGCGGCACCTCCTACTGCATCCACTGCGGTCAGGGCAGTTCGTGCTGTACGCCGGGGACGCGGTTCTGTCCCGCCCGTAAGAAGCCGGAGCGGCCAGAGGTACTGATCTTTTGAGGCGGATGTACGACTCCGTGACCGCTGCCAATATCCCGGCTGATGCGGAGCTCGTGGCGGGTTACATCGACGGGATGTACGCATGGTCGGAGGCGGACTGGGCGCGCTGGGCGCATGTGCCGCAGGTACGCATCGCGGTGTTCGCCAGCACCAACGACGGCAACTGCCTTGACGTGGAGCAGGGGTGCTCGGCGCCCGAGGATGCACCGGGCTGGGTCCATCGGCGCCGGGAGGCTGGCGCTGACCCCACGGTCTACTGCTCGGAATCCCCGTGGGCCACGGTGCGCGCGGCCTTCGCAGCGCAGGGGGAGCCGGAGCCGCACTGGTGGGTCGCCAACTACAACAAGGAACTGACCATCCCGGAGGGCGCGGTCGCGCACCAGTACTGGGACTTCGGACCCTACGACTCTTCGGTGGCCGCCGATTACTGGCCAGGAGTGGACGACATGACCCCGGAACAGGCAGCCCAGCTTCAGGCTGTGTATGAGTTCATTGTCGGGCGAGGGAACCCGAAGGGCGCCGACGAACTCGCGAAGTGGAACGCGAACGGCAACTCCCTGGTTGAGGGGTACGCCCTGCTTCAGCAGGCGCTTGCCGCTGCCCCAACGACGGTGCCGGACCACAAACACACGATCTCATGGAAGGACCAGACCGAGGGCGTCATCCGTGCCTGAGACCTTCCCCGTGCAGTTCACCGCGCAAGAGTCGTGGTTCATTCAGCAGGCATTGCCACACCTCCTGAAGGAGGACAGGTTGCCGGGGCTGGAGAGCCTTGCCACGCAGGTGAACGACGGGCTGGCCTTCTGCTACGACACGTCAGAAGAGGAGGCAACCATCCTGCTTGGCGAGGACGAGTGTCGTCTTATCCAGGCGGTGATACGCACCACGATGTTCGACGTGGAAGGTCAGCCAATAGGGCGGGACATTCTGCTCAAGTCCTTCCGCGCATCGCGGGCACTACGAACTGGCGAGTTCCCTGTTGCTAGTACAGATGGGCCGCCTCTCACGAAGGAGCAGACGTTGCGCCTGCTGGCCTTTCAGGAGGTTTTCCCCGATGAGTCCACCACCCCCGATAGCTGATCTCCCAGAGCGTTTCTGGGCGAAGGTTGACCAAGGCGCACCGCCGCCCGATTACAACCCATCACTTGGGCCATGCTGGCAGTGGACAGCATGCGTGAACTGGGACGGCTACGGCATCTTTCTAGTTGGCCGGAGTCCAAAGCTTGCCCACAGACTCTCATATATTGCGACCAAGGGTGCTGTCCCTAGCGGACTAGTCCTCGACCATCTTTGCCGCAACCGCGCCTGCGTGAATCCAGAACATCTAGAGCCAGTTACAGACAAAGAAAACTGCAATCGCGGCTTGGTCGCGTACAGTAACCATATTCGCGGCCTAGCAGTAACACAATGCCGTCGAGGTGGTCATCCGTACGACGAGAAAAATACCTACACGGATAAACGCGGCAAACGGCAATGTAGGCAATGCCACCGCGAACGATTTATGGAGCGCAAGGAGGCGGCTCGATAATGGCACAGAGTCCACCTCCGCTCATTACCGATAAGTGTCACTGTGTAGTCAAGAACATTAGGCACAGGCTTGTGTTCGGCTGGGGCCAGCAGTACTGCGGCTACTGCAAACTTCCCATCAAGTGGGGCCACGGCAGCTTTGACTGCTTCAAGCGAACGGATGGGCGCGAGTGAACTACCGAATACCAGAGTATATAGAGCCGCCGACACGCTGGAAAGATGACGACGTGTTCCTTGAAGACCTACGGGCATTCGTGGCTAAGAAAGGGACTACAACAGAAGCAGAGTTCTACCGGCTGCTGCTAGCGAAGGACGCCGAGGTGGATGAGTGGAATGCCACCAATTACTGGCGTAGGTCCATATGACCAAGGGTGAAGAGGTGCTCCGCCTCCGCAGCCTTGGGCTGAGCAACAAGCAGATTGCCGAGGCCATGCACATGCCGGTGCCAAGCGTGCGCCGGCTGGCGAGTGAGGCGAAGGCGGCGAAGGCTGAGCCAATGCGGCATAGCGAGCAGTGCGTGACGCGCGATTACCGTGCATGTCGTTGCTACTCCGAAGCGAAGGGAGAATTGCCAACCCTGGACGAAGAGTTAGTTGCAAAGCTGGAACAGTACTCTCGCGACCGCATTCAGGAGCACCTCGTCAATGAGGCCCTCCAAGAATGGGCCGCTGGCTTCAAGTACAACCCGGAACCTCAACGCAAGGCGAAGCACGTCGTCATCCCGGACACACAGGTCCGGCCCGGAGTGCCAACCGAGCACGTGCTCTGGGCTGGCAAGTACATCGCTGACCAGCAGCCGGACGTGGTTGTCCACCTCGGGGATCACTGGGACCTCCCATCCCTCTCATCGTACGAGAAGGCCGGGTCGAAGTGGTTCGACGGGCGCACCCTGCGCGCTGATATTGACGCCGGCAACGATGCCCTCTCTCTCCTCATGGAGGGGATGGGTGACTTCCGGCCAAGGCGGCTGGTGATGCTCCGGGGCAACCACGAGGACCGCCTGACCCGCGCCATCAATGACGACCCCGTGAAACTGGAGGGCCTAGTCGGCTTTCAGGACTTCAACGACGTGAGGCTGGGCTGGGAAGTGGTGGACTACCAGGTCCCCATCGAGATAGACGACCTCAGCTATTGCCACTACTTCTACAACCCCGCCAATGGCAGGCCCTACGGCGGGAACGTGGACACGATGCTCCGCAACATCGGGGGCTCGTTCGTGATGGGCCACAGGCAAGGCCTCAGTGTTGGGCGCCGGGAGCTCCCGAACGGGCGCACGCAGCGCGGCATCGTGGCCGGTAGCTTCTACCAGCACTGCGAGGAGTACCGGGGGCCGCAAGCCGCCTTCGAGTGGCGTGGGATCCTCGTGCTCCACGAGGTTGCCAACGGCAACTTCGACCTCATGGAGGTATCAATGAATTACCTCCGCAACCGCTATGGAAAGGAATCGAACTAATTGTTGCAGCCGTTCTGTTCACAGAACCGGGATGACGAAAATGGCAACCCCGCAGGTGGGTTCGTCACCGGAGTCGGCCTTACTATCACTTGGCAGGATGGTCCGCTAGGGCACGGTCCTGACCGCGTAGAACCCAACGGCGCGTTTGTGGAGACCGTCATCGCAGCCGTGGTCCAGCGCATCGAATACTACAACGCTGGGAAGTTCCGTTGCCGCGAGAACTCCCTTGCCATCACCCATCTCGAAGAAGCTCTTCACTGGCTTCAGGCCCGCACAGCAAGCCGCGAAGCGCGCGGCGTGGAAGGAACGCATCAGGCATGACTAAGTTCAAAGGCTGGCGCACCCTTACCCTAGGGGTGCTCGCCATGATTGGCGCGGCGGTCCAGGCCGGCACCGGGGTGCTGACGCCGGACCAGATGGCTATCGCCACGGCGCTGCTCGGCGCCCTCACGGTGGCGCTGCGCGCCATCACCAACACGCCGATGGGCCAGGGGGCGCCGAAGGCATGACGGAGCTCTCTAGCTACCCCGGACTCACGCCCAAGCCCACCAAGAGTGAGCGCATCGCCGACCTTGAGAATGCGGTTGGCCAACTGCGGGCAAGCGTCACTTCCCTTAGGACCGCCATCACCAGGCTCGAAGAGTTGGCCCACGCCCCCTGCGCCGGGCCGCACTACATCTACCAGCCGTACACGGCGCCGGGAACCTACCACTGGCCGAACACCAACAGCCCGTGGACCTGCAAGATGTAGCACATTGAGAAACCCATATACCAAGACATGCAGCAGGTGCCAGCGGGAACTCCCGTGGGAAGACTTCCACAAGGGTAGTGGAGAGTTCAAGCTTGACTCACTTTGCAAGCTTTGTCGGAAGCATGCCTCCCACAAACGCATCCTTGGGGATGAGCCGGACTACGGCCAGATGCTTGAATCACAAGCTGGCGGCTGTGCTATCTGTGGCGAGCCACCAGCCGGCAAGGCGCTAGCTGTGGACCATTGCCATTACACAGGCCGTGTTCGCGGTCTCCTTTGTTCTTCGTGCAACATAGGCTTAGGGATATTCCAAGACAGCCCGGACCTACTGGAGCATGCTGCTCGCTACCTCAGACTGGTTGGCCAACAGACCGCCTAGACCCATTGTGGCCAATTTTGCAGGAGCCCAGATTCACGTCTGGGCTCTTTGCTTCTCTGCTGGCCCCGAAGACTCACGGTCTAGTGGAGTGAGTGCCCCTCACAACCACTGTGATTTGAATCTAACTTGACACCATCCTGTGAGCGTGGCACCCTAACTTGTGTAATCGAGCCGGGGTTGTACACATGACTGACGCCTTCCTTGAAGACACTATCCAGTCCTTCGAGATCCATCTCCAGAGCCGTGGGCGCTACCCGCGCACCATCGAGTCGTATGTGGTGCCAACACGGCGCTTCTACGAATGGCTACCGGGAGTCGGCGAGGCGGCCTTGCGCGCCGTGAGCATGAATGACATCGAGACTTACCTGGCTAAGGGTCTTCGCTCAACCAGGGGGGAGGAGCTCAGCCCGGCCAGTCGCTCCTACCACTTCAAGGGGCTCCAGCAATTCTGGAAGTGGTATTCCTCACTAGAGGAGATCCCAGATCCGATGTACAGACTGCGTGCCCCCACTGTTCCCGAGACCCACAAAGACCTCGTGTCCGTTGACCAGGTTCGCAAGGTCGTGACCTATCTCGACAAGCAGAAGCTATACCGAGACGCGGCACTTATCTCCCTTCTAATGGAAGATGGCCTACGCATCTCAGAAGCTATCAACTTGCGCTGGACGGATATTGACTTCAAGGCAATGGAAGCCACGGTTACTCTCACTAAGAACCACCAGGTTCGGATCATCCCTTTCGGACCCCAGACAGCGCAGCGGCTCGACATCCTGCACAGGAAGCGCAAAGACAGGGTTGTTCCGTGGGTGTTCACTTCGCGTGGAACAAGGCAACTGACCAGGTACGGAGCCTACTCTTCCATCAAGAGGCGCTTCCAACTCTTCGGGCTTGATGGTATCGGCCCCCATGATCTGCGCCACTCATTCGCCACTGCCTTCATGGACGCCAACCCGGATGGGGAAGCCACCCTGATGGCCGTGGGTGGCTGGAACAGCGTGACGATGGTGCGTCACTACTCCAAGCAGGGGCGGGACAGGCGGGCTATTGAGGACTTTCGGAAGCGGAGTCCGACCTGGAGGCTGTAAACCCGCACGCCTCGGCCAGCCTGCGGAGCGCGTTCAGAAACCTCACGTCCAGGCCGCTATCGGGGTCGATTTCCGTGAAACTGAGCACCACATCCCGTGCGGCTTCGAGCAGGCGGGCGTGGGCGCGTTTTGCATTACGCTCCTCCTCGCAAATCTCGCACTCACACTCCCAATCCGTCTCGTTCATCCCTGCCCCTCCTCGGTCGGCTCCCAGGGGATGTCCCTAAGAACCACCTCCTCGGTCGGCGCGGAGGCGGCACGATCCTCGAATGCTGCCACGAGCCCGCAGTTACATGGGAACTTGAACCGCGTCGATGCAGAGTGCGAGCAGGACGAGCTGTGTTGGCCGAATCGAGCGAGCGCTGTTCTGAATCGCAAAGCCTGACGGTCCGCCCTCTCCCGCGCCTCGTTGGCGGCAGCGAGCCCTGCCTGTAGGCCAGGGACAAGGTCAGCTATGTCTGCTGCTGCGTCGCGCTCCATCAGCGCCTCGTCCCGCTCGCGCGTCAGGGTGGCAACTCGCTCTTTGGTTGTCTCTTTGCCCTGTTCGTAGCAGGGACAGTCGTAGATGTTCGGCTCGCCATCCCATCCGATGTTCCCGACGAACCCCCTGTCCTCACACCGAGAGCAATGATTCCTCAGCCGCTCGTTCTCGGCGCGGAGGATGGCGATGATGTCGTCTGTTCGGCGATTGCATTTGTGGCAAAAACCGAGGGCGAGCCTTTCGTGCTGGCACTCGCGCGGCTCAGGGTCGTGTTCGCCAGCAGCCCAACTCTCGCGCACAGCAGCGCGCCACCGTCGGACTACCTCTTCAGGCTTCAGCTCAGGTTCCTTCGCCACGCCCCTACTCCTTCCCGCCCGCGTCCAGGGCGGCATCGCACTTAGAAGTCATATTGCTCAGTCGCCTGACAGGTAGGGCACCACATCAACAGGCTTGCTTCTGTTCGGCGCAATTCCACCCATTGGTGTATATGCTTGGTCGCCAGCAGCTCGTCGCAGAGGGCGACGATGCGGTCGGGGGAACAGGTGGCGATGTAACGGCTCTCCGCATCACGGCACCAATCACACGCCGTTTGGCCCGGCCAGTGCTGACACTGCCTGCCCCAACTCCAGCTATCGCCTACCGCCTCCGCCAGCGCCCGCAGCGCCCGGATTTCGTCGTTATCCATGACTACCCCTTCCTGTCCGCATTCCGAGCCTCGTTCAATGCCCATTTCGCCGCCAGCGCCTCATCGCAGAGGGCGATGTAATCCTCGGTTCTCACACTGATGGTACTCAGCCGACCGAGTAGGCGATCGTCACGCAAGAGTCCAGCTAGTCGCGCCCGCAGCGCCAGGATTTCGTCGGTGGTCATTGTGTCACCTCCGCCAGGAGTTCTGGCTTGATGTAGTAGCCGTGGTGGACGACGCCCACGATGGCATCCTGCCCGTAGCGCAGGCGGATGGCCTGGATGCGGGTGGCGACCGTGGTGGGAGCAAGGCTCATCTCCCTGGCCAACTCATTACCACTGACGACAGCCCCATTGTGGCGGATAAGGATCCGGAAGACATCAACCCACTTCGCCGGCAAAGGCTCTTTCGGCAGGTAGTCTGCTGCCTGTACGTTCTCATACTGGCACACGGGCAGTGGGCACTCGGTACACTTCGGAGAGACGGAGCAGCCACGGTAGGGGTGCTCGGG
>VFSW01009917.1_pt1 | contig 13561 bp, 18 predicted proteins | sample 5358111 | NCBI WGS metagenome assembly VFSW01 (sample SAMN11554181, study PRJNA540505) | mine drainage metagenome | isolation source: sediment from site ElyBrook_90M | place: USA: Ely Copper Mine, Vershire, VT | collected 2017 | reverse complement strand
TCCGTGATCTACCGATACATCCCGGAAATCCTGACGCAGACGTTCATCAAGAACGGCAAGACGGCTGCGGAGAAAAAGCAAATCCGCCAGGAACGGGACGCGGAGTACGAGGCGGCACAGATTGCCGGCCGCGAACGGCGGCGGGCGGCCGGAAAATGAGTTACGGAAAAGCCACGGCCGCACCGACGCAGATCACGGACCTGATATTCATCGGCTCCAACAAGCACGGACGCGATTTAGCGGTAAACAATCCGTCCGGCATCCGAGCCGTCTTGAATGTCGGGGATCGCAGCGAATACGCGAAGGCGGATTCGATCGATTACAGGCGCATACCCCTTCTGGACTCGGGGCCGGTTTTCCGGGACGAGCTAGTGGCCTGCCTCGCGTTCATCTACTACCACGTCAATCGCGGATCTCGGGTGTTGATCCACTGCAACTCGGGAAGAAACCGATCCGCGGCAATAGCCATCGCCCATTTCTTGATCTCGGGTCAAGCACGGGATTGGGACACCGTCTACAGATACGTAAAGTCCAAGCGGGAGTGCGTCGGCGTGAGGGTAGCGATAAGAGTGAGTGTTCGGCTCGCGATATTAAATAGGAGGCACTAGGAGACGACATGAGCGTTCGATCAGAATTCAAAAGGATGTGGGGCCGGGGGCTGACCTACGCGGAGATAGCCAGGGCGCTCGGCGTGACGACGCGGTGCCTCTACAAGTGGCGCGTCGAGCTGAGGCTGGCGAACCGCACACGCGGCCGGAGGAGGATGTGTTCTTGCACGACTTTGGTCTCTGTATCCCCACAGTAACTAGCGATTTTTCCGCACCGCCAAAATCCCAGTAAGGATGTAGAAATCGCGTGTCCTCGCCCCAATTTGTAGCTCTTCATAGCGAAATTCCAACTACGGTTTGCCATTTGTAGAGAGGGAAACCGAAATGCCAATACAGACACTCAAGGAAGGCTTGCACGCCACAAAGGCAGAATTCTTGTCCCGGCTGGTAGCGGTGCTCGCGGACCGCACGGACCTCAGCCAAAAACAGATCGGCAGGGATTTCGGTGTGTCCGAGTCTTTCGTCAGAAAAGCCGCGAGACGATTCGCGGTCCCGCGCCGAAAACGCGGACCGAAGCCAAAGCGCTATACGGCGCTCGAACCGAAAGGGAGAACGCGATGACGGAACCAGAAATCAAGCAGGAAAAGGTGGCGCGTCTGAGAAAGTCAGTCGCGAAGAAAGAGAACTCCCTCGTCATCCAGATCATGGAAAGCGACTGGTATGACTTCAACCCTAGCCGAAGATTCCTATTGCTGATCATCGCGCTGGGACAACGCACCAACCCGGACGCCTACCTGCCCGACGATATGCCGGACTATATGAAGGAAGACAAGTGCCTCGGCTGGTGCGACTCAAGCCAATGGCGTCTGGCTATCCGTCGCGGCAACTCGGAGTCTCAGGTTCAGAAGGACATCAAGCAGTTCCGTAAGGACGGCGTGGTGCAGGCTAGGGGCTGGACGGACGAGAACGAGGCGGAGCACCTAATGTATAGGATCGTGCCAGAAGTGATCGCTGCGCACAAACGCCCCAGCCAGAAGAAGAATGTCGCTCGTCCGCCGCGCTACAAGAAGAAGGCTCCAAGCCGTGGGCAATTCACGTCCAAGAACCAGCCCAAGAAACAAGAGTTCAACCGGATTGAGGATGAGGATAATGCTTAACCACCCAACGGCAACTCACGTGTTACCCAACGGCAGTTCACGTGTGACCCAACGGCAACTCACGTGTAGACCCAACCGCCACTCACGTGTGGCACCCAACGGCAACTCACGTGTTAGCGGGCACCACCTCACGTGTGCCGGACTCGTGAGTTGCCGTTGTAGCACAGATATAAAGCACAGCTTCTTCAGCGCGGCTTTAAGTTCTTCAGGTTTGATTTGCAGCTTTGATCTACAGCACAGCCAAGCATCTTCTTGCGCCGCTTCGCGGCGCGAGGGAGTTCGTGCTGGTTGTTCTACTTCAAAGACAGAGACAAAACTATGAGGCGTAAAGGAACCGTACTATTTGATGACACTAAGGTAGTACACCCTGTGGTTGAGGATGCGAAGCGAAGTCAACGGCAAAAACAAGAACTAATACGGTTGCGCCGCGAAGCCCGTCCCGAGCGCCCGCTCCTGAACAAGGATCGCTATCCCAACCTCTACGCCCAGTGGCTCGCCGGGAAGGAACGGGGCTACACCAAGCTGCCCAACTGCCCGGTGTGCCGCGAAGCCGTCATCCACTGGAACGAGCCAGCGCACGAGTGCCCCGGCTTCAAGCCGATGTACGAGGAGCACGATCAGGAATGGCACGACCGCAAGGACGCCGAAAGGGAAGCCATCCGCGAGGCGAAGCGGGGCAACGGCATCTACTGCGACGGCTGCGGGGAACTGGTTGAGAGCGAGGACAACGCCCGTTGGCACGACGAACACTGCGAGCGCGACTCCGAGTCCGACTCATGGCGCAGCCATCACATCGCCGTCAGCGGCTACGAGGACGACCTATCCGGCTACGAGGATGAGCCGGAAGACGACTATTGCGAGGATGATGTAGACCCGATGTGGGAATAGGTGCGAGGGAGACGACGATGGCTGCGACTGGAATGAGTTTCGCTATGACGCAGGAATGGAGGAGCAGGCTGCTTCGCCCCCGGCTTGTCCGCGAGGACGTGTACATCCAAGACATGGAGCCGGACGAGGTGGAAATGATCCACAAAGCAATGGAGCGGGGCCTCAAGCCCAGCGGATTCTCGGTCGCCGGGAACACCTTGGTTCTCAGGTTTGATCGGAACGAATCACGGAAGCCTTCGCAGGAGGAGTGAGCGATCGGGCGAATCCGGCTCACACAATCTGGCGTTTTATTGGGTCGCTCCTGCCTCTACGAGTATTTGAACACCGTCATTGAGGTGGGATTCTCTTGCTTTCATCAGTGCAGTTTTGCCTTTGTCATCTCGATCTTCGAGTCGTATGCCTTTCGCCTTTACCAAGACTTTGAGCTTTTCAAGTTCATTATTTGCGGCGGCCATAATAAGCGGGGTTTCGCCATCGTGACCTCGGGAGTTGATGTCTGCGCCTGCTCCGATTAAGAGTTTGGCGACAGAGCCCGAGACGGTCTCCACCAAAGCTGTTTCGTTATAGTTGTCCCGGATTTCGAGATTAATGTGATGACGGATCAGTTCTTCGACGGCCTCGTCTTCAATAGTGAATAGCGCGGTTTGTCCGTCCCACCCCTGTGCGTTGACATCGGCTCCCGCATCCAATAGTAATTTGATCACAGCATCCCGATGAATCATCGCGTCCGGGACTTCGGCACGTTCTCTTCCCGCGTCGCCTGCATAAAACCCGTCATCCCCACTGGCAGCACTGAGAAGAGCGGTTTGACGTCGAATGTTCTTAGCATTCACGTTAGCCCCGCTCTTGAGCAGGAGTTGCACACATTCTGGATTGCCAGAAGCAGCAGCGGCCATAAGTGCGGTGTCACCATATTTGTCTTTTGAATTGCCCCGTAGCCCAGACGCAAGAAGTAGTCTCACGACATCGGCATTGCCACTGCCCGCTCCAAAAATCAACACGCCGCGACCGTACTGGTCAATGGCATGGGGATTTGCGCCCGCTTTGAGAAGCATCGCAACCATGTCCGGCAAGCCACGGTCGGCAGCAAGCATCAAAGCCGTTGCGTCATAAGGTCCACGGTGCTCTAAATCAACTGGATTGACAAGAACGTCACGCACTAGAGCAGTGTCGCCGTAAAGTGCGGCTCGGGGCAAAGCCTCGGAAAGCAATTCCTTACGGGAAGCAGGGTTGCGTGTTTCTGCCAACAACCCAGGAACGGTGTCACTATTACCAGTCACCCATTGCTCGGAATGAGAAAATTTTAGGATCGCTTGCTGAACGCTCTTTAGAGCCAAAGGTATCTCTATGTTAGAGGCGATGGTCTTCTGCGTACTTCCTATCTGGATCGAAGTAGACTGGCTGCCAACATCATTGGCGCTGACTGAATAATCGTCGCTGAGCGAAAAGAAATCCGCTTTTCGAAATGCTTCAATCAATTGCTGGATTTCTTCGGGTTCTATGCGGCGCTGGTGTTTTCCCTCGACAACAACAAATCGAGTGCCGTCGTACACGACAGTGCCATTACCACTAACGCGCAGCTTAATCCAGCCATCGTCGTACTCCATCACGACCGATCCCATATCCGCTATTTCTGGAAAAGGCACCGATGGAGTCGGAACGTAAAGTGAAAAGGAAACAACTGCGTCCACAAGAACGTCAGCGGGTGCGCCACTTAGTTCGAAGGGTCGATAACGATACTGCTTAACAGCATCAATGGCTGACTGTATTAACAATGGGTGACCGGACAATGGATCGACGCGAACGACTGCACCGCTCGAATCGACTTGCAGCGTCAGCCGGACATCACCTTCTATCTTGGCGGCCTTCGCTAGTGGCGGGTAGGTTGGCGGCTTGTGTTCAATCAGGTGTTGCTGAGCCTGATCCAGCGGTATTGTCAGAAGGTTACTCACTCTTTCGGGTAGAGATTGACTCGTTTGCGCAATAGCACAAGTGCCAACGATGGCCACTACTGCAAAAAGTCGAAGGCAGGATTGCCACGTCATCTTCGCGGTCTACCCCTAAACTGCATTCATGATAAACCAATGGCGGACCGTTTGGGCCATGTACTGGTAAGTTGTCATGCGAGAGCCAGTTGACGATAGCCCCGTTCCATAGGACTTGGCCAATCACCTCATACCGAGTAGACTTCCGTAAACACCATGCGCCCATGCCCCAATGACGCGTTTGAGTGGATTCGGACCGGGCGACAGAAGTTTCCCCCACGCGCTGATTCCAATTGGAAAGGCATCTCTGTTTCGGGTCTCATTCCTAAGAAATTTGAAGCTTATGCAAAAATTTTGCATACAATCGACGCAACTTACGAAAACATCGACGCCCCTCTCACGGAGCGCGAGAATGAAATTCTCAAGATTCCGAAGTGCAACGTACTACGGTCATTAGTCGAGAAGCTTAGACAGGAATGCCAAGGGACGAGAATCCGGTGGAAAACCTTAGCTCAATTGATAGGCGTGCCGTTTCAGACCGAGATTTGCCACGAATGGTTCCGAACGACTATGGGTGAGCCGAGTTGCTGGCCGCGACTTCTGGTTGGCCCAAGTGAGGGTTTCTTGAACGCCAAGGAACTCCCCGAAGTCGTTTCCATCCTTGACCATTTTACGCTCAGTCAAGATTGCTTCTTTCGTTTTTCTGAAATAGCGTTCATCGCTACAGAGAAGCAAATCCTGTATCGTGGCGCTCTCGACGAACTGTCACAATTCCTAACGGACGGAAGGTATCAATTGACGCCAGAATACTGGTGGCCGTCCGACCACAGTTGGTGCGTATGTAGTGATTACGACCTCGATTTCACATTTGTGGGCGGCCCAAAGGAATTGATCTCTACGTTGTTAAGTAACGCGACCCTTGAAGTTCTTGAGGTCACAACTGAGACTCGTGTCGATAGCTTCGCCCCAATTCCAAAGTGAAGGTCATCTTTTGCAAGTCGTGCCGGGATGTGGGATTCCCGCAAATCCCAGAACTCGCTACTCTTGGTCTCATAGGAATCGGCCCCACCAACACGGTGGTGATCCCTTGTGCCCTCCGACCACGAACAATTCAGTAAATCCAAAATGGTTCTGCCAATTGTGATTGAGTAGATCATTGCGACGTTACGAATTACGTTGGGGCTGTAGGCTCCATTAGCAACTGACTTGCGAGTTTTAGTTCTCGTGCCGCCGTTTAACAGTTCGTCAACCCTACCGCCGTAACCGACGAGGTTCGCGCCAATCCCGCTTATTATTCTAGTGTGAGATTCGGGAGCGTATGCACCGGGATAGAGGCGGCTTCGGTGGCATGGGAGCCGCTCGGCTGGAAGGCTGCGTGGTACAGCCAGTTCGACCCTGAACACAACTACAAGCGCTGGCCAGACTTCGCGTCCGCCGTCCTCGCGCACCGCTACCCGGACGTGCCCAACCTCGGAGACATCAGGAAAATCCATGACAACGAGACCTTCAAGAAGGAAGAAATCGACATCCTCGTCGGCGGGACGCCGTGCCAGAGCTTCAGCCTCAACGGGTTCAGGAAAGGACTGCGCGACCCGAGGGGAGCGCTCGCGCTCAAGTTCTGCGAAATCGCGAGGGACAAGCGGCCGCGATGGGTCGTCTGGGAAAACGTCGCTGATGTCCTGTCATCGGGAGGAGGACGGGATTTTGGTTCCATCCTCGGGGCACTGGCTGACTGCGGGTATGGTCTCGCCTACCGAGTGCTGGACGCGCAGTTTTTCGGTGTCCCCCAGCGCCGCCGCCGGGTCTTCGTCGTCGGGCATCTCGGCGATACTGGAGCCAATCGTGCCGGGGAAGTACTTTTTGAGCGCGAAGGCGGCTTCTGGGATGCTGCGGAGGGCGGTGCGCTGGTGCGGGACGAAGCATCCCTCACTGTGGAGGCTTCAGGGGGCCCTGCGGTGTATATGCATATCGAGTCCTCCACCGAGCGTTCGCGGTGCCTCCTCGCTTCCGGCACGGGAAGAAACATAACCGCCGAGACGTTCATTATCCAGAACCTACCCGAGCGCGGTGCCTTCGACGCCTCTCTTGTCGATGTCAGGAAGCTGACGCCGCTTGAGTGGGAGCGCCTGCAAGGATTCCCCGACGACTATACGATGATTTCGTGGCGCGGCAAATCCGCCGAACGCTGCCCTGATACGCCACGCTACAAGGCGCTCGGAAATTCGATGGCTGTGCCCGTGCTGCGCTGGATCGGCGAGCGTATCATGTCGATAGAGGGGCTTCCCTGCACCGAGGTGGTGCTACCGCCCGACCCGGAAACGGTCGCCAAGGGACTCAGCGACTCTGAACTCGTTGAAAAGTGCGTGCAAGGATTCCGGACGCTCAGGGAGATCGCCCCGTACCTGCGGGAGGCACGCGACCGCTTCGCCCAGCCGGGACGCCGCGTTCCCGTTCCGGGCAACCCGACTTGGACGGAGTGGGTCGAGACGAACCTCAACGTCACCGTGCGGCGCGTGCAGCAGCTATTGAGCGAGGGTACGGAACCTCGCGAAACAATTTCGCTAGGTTCCAAGCAGAGGAAGCTGCGCACCGGAGACTGGCGCGGCCTGCTCAAGGCGACCGAGCGCAGAAACGCGCACGTGTTCGGCTCCGTGGAAGACCCCAAGCGGCTTGCTGGCACGATCCGCAATTTCGCGCAGGGCATAGCGGATCGGTACTCCCAGCCGGGCGGCAAGCTGGTCGTGTCCGTGTCAGTGGAAACCCGGAAGTAAGCCCCGGCTAACCCCGAAGCGCTCGCCGTCGTGCCGTTGCCGACGCCTCAGGAGCGCCGACGCCGCGAGGTCATGCTGGCACGACTGATGTTGCTCGCGACTGACATCGTTCTTTCAGGCGAGCCGCTTGGGCTGAAAAGGAAGACCTCGATGACACCGGACGCTTTTCTCGACACCTTCACTGGCAGCATCTACTGCGACCTTCAGGCCCGCCCAAAGCGGCCTTCAGATGAATTCTCGCTCGTTTCTCCTGGCACAAAAATCCCCGGTCAGGTCAACGTGGATTCAAGATTTGACACTTGAGTTCTGAGCACAGGTCTTGTATTATTCCGCGGTCCCCAATGCCGCAAAAGGGAGTGTTTCTACTCAGCCGGAAACACCATGAGCGTCAGCGCTCCAATTTCGGACGGTGCGGACCCGCTTACCGTTGCCCGGAAAAACGGCAATTCCCCCGACGTGTGGAAACGTGCGCATCTCGGAGTTCCAGGGACCGGAACTGTCTTTCCTCGCAATTGCCACAATAACAGTGATTTAGCCCACGGACTTGCCGTAGACCCCAACTGGATACGAGAAAAGCGTGGGGTGCGCGGTCGTTTTGTCTCGCCGCATGACGAAACCGCGATAACCCTTCGTGCGGCAGCGGCTTTCGAGGCAATTCAGGCGTGCGGTCATGTGCCCGACTTGCTCGGCTGCTGCACCTGCACGCCTTCGTGCGCCGGGCTGTTGGTGAAATGGCATGGACGCTGAGGCTCAGAACGATTTGCAAAACCCGGCGTGGAGACAGTCCAACGCCGCCTTTTGAACGAGGAGCAGCCAATGACCGTTGCCGATCAACTTTCTGCGAGAGTCGATCAAGTCTTAGGTGAGGTGGAGCGAGAGGAATCGTGGAGATTTCTCTTCCGTCCGAGCACGACTTCCGAACAGATCGAGGAATTGCTATCGCAAGTCTTTCTTCGAGTCTGGTGGTATCAGCCGAAGACGACGGAGGCTGGCTTCCACATGTTGGGACGTCTACCTAAAGCGGAAACACAATTATTGAAGTCGCTGTTAAATCATAAAGCAGAAGAGGCATCCCACGGCGAATGGGCACTTCGAGATTTCTCACTCTTGGGAGGCAGCAAACAGGAAAAGGCCGCCCCTTTGTCCCCAGCGTGTTTTGCCGTGGTGGGAACGTGGTGGCTAATGGCCAACGAGGAGGACCCGTTCGGCTACTTGGGGGCAGAATATCTCTTTGAGGAATTGACAGTACGAGTGTGTTCAGTTCTGCTGCCGCTATTCAAAGCAAAGGGAGTTCGGCTCGAAAAGATCGGTTTTATTACGGAGCACGCGATTGAGGACATCAAACACTCGAACCTGATTCGTCATTGGATTACCGATATCAGCGAGCGTTATCCACAAGCGGACGAGTCGATGCTCAGATGTTTTGATTATTTTAATCAGGTTTACCCAATTGCTGTTTGGCGAGAGGCATACGATGCTGTTCGAAGTAAAGAGACAGTGCCGCGAATGTAGATGAGTCCGAATGAGGAAACGGTTTGACCAACGGTGGCCAGTGGAAAACGTCAAAATCGCCGATGATCCGCTGATACGCGAGCAGATTTTTCGCCTTCGATATGGCGTCTATGTGGAGGAGATGGGAAAACCATACCCCGGAGCGGACCACCGGAGTCATTTATTAACAGACAGTCTTGATTCAACGGCGATACTGCTCTACGTCACGAACTCCACGGAAAAAGTTATTGCGAGTGTTAGATGCAACTATGCCGCTGACGTTAAGAATGTTGATGGGCTACATCTTCAACTGGCTTCGTTGGAGCCACCAGTCGAGCCGCACGTCACGGTCTGCTCTCGTTTGGTAGTCGCCAAGGAATTCAGGAGGCAACGAGCTATTATCCATTCTCTGCTCTGCGCGATGTACTCTTGGGGGCTTGATCACGACATCCAAATAAACCTCTGCCATACGGCTGAAGCGCTGGTGCCATTTTTTCGGCGTTTGGGTTACGTCGAGAGTGGAGCAAAATTTCTCGACGAGCACTCGGTGACAATTCAGCAACCGATGAAACTCCACGTTCTAAATCTACAACACCTAGCGATGGTGAAGTCCCCGTTTGCTATGGTGCTCGACCAACGTTTGCGCAAAACGGCTGAATGACCATGAGAATCGTCCTGATCACAATGGCGGCGGCAACATTTGTCATTTACTGGGTCTGGATGAGATGGCGGTTTTTCAGGCCAAATCACATCCACCCCAGGATGCGAATGCTGAGTATCGCGGCCGTAGCGTCAGGCGTCCTTCACACGTATTATCTGGCGAGCGTTCAGTTGAACGAGGGTTTCGCGGACTTTGGACTCGCGCTGTACATTTTGGCGCTAGGCCTGTTTGTTTGGTCCGCGATCACCATTCGTGGCAAGGAATTTGCCCTTGCGTATTCAACCAGTTCACCGACCTCACTTGTGGCGAGAGGCCCTTATCGATGGATGCGTCATCCCTTTTATCTCGCATATTCAATGACGTGGGTCGCCGGAGCGATCGCATGTCGAAGCCTCGTGCTATCAGGCACCGTTGTGGTAATGCTCTGGTTCTATATCGGCGCGGCGAAACAGGAAGAAGGCCAATTCCTTACTGGGCGGCTACGTGAGGAATATCTGGCATACAGAGCAGAGGTGGGTATCTTCGGGCCTAAAATTCTGAGCTGTCGGTTTCGGCGAGGAGAGACACAGCGATGAACACCGCCGACGAATTCAGCAGGGACATTCACACTTCCGCTTGGCATTGCAGGTTAGAAGACCTGCCAATCTCTTTGCGGACCCAAATTCGCGGTCTCTTCCCTGTGCGGAGGCGGTGGAATATCGTCGCCTTGCTCTTTCCCGCAGCATGGATTCTGAGCATAGTGGCCATGGAAAAATGGCCAATTCTCCCAGTTCGCATCGCCGGGATTCTGATTATTGGAGTGTCGATTCAAGCGATGGCGATCGTCATGCATGAAGCGTTGCATGCCAATCTCTTTCGGCAGCCCCTCTGGGATCGCTGGATCGGATTCGCGATGGCGGTTCCAGCCTTCTTCTCGTTCACAGCGTATAAAGTCGCCCACTTAAACCATCATCGCTACACGCGCATGGACAGGGATCAGGATGAACTACCGAACATGTGCCGAAATCGGCGGCAGTATGTTGCATTGTATTATGCATGGTTTGTTATCGGCACATTCCTTTACTTCTTCATCGTTCCGTGGAAGGCTCTGCGGATTGCTCGATCACGGGATCGCTCTAGGATTTGCACCGAATATTTTCTGATGTTCGTAATCTATGCGTTCGTTGTTTCACTCGCTGTTCGCTCTGGGCATTTGATCTCGTTGTTCTGGTATTGGCTCTTTCCCGCGCAAGTTGCAATTTTTCTGTCAAACGTCAGGGGTTTAGCCGAGCACCTAGGTACCGACGGAAGCGGCGATGCGCTTTCTCGGACACGGACCGTGACGAGCAATAGATTGGTGTCGTTTCTAATGCTGAATCTGAACTACCACTTGGAGCACCACTTGTTTCCAGCAGTCCCTTGGTATGCATTGCCCAAGGTACACCGAATCCTACAGCCGATTTACCGAAACAGGCAGCCGGATGTGCGACGGTCATATCTCCTGTATGCGCTCGACAGTCTCCGGCGCGGACCAAAGGAAATGTCGGAATAGTCACTGGGGGCAACGCGTGCCTTTCGAAGTCACCGTCATCTCACCGTGGAGTAGTCATCTGCTTATGAGTACCTTTGTTCTCGTGCATGGTTCTTGGACCGGCGCGTGGTGCTGGACAAAGATAGTTCCTCTACTCGATGGCGCTCGACATAAAGCGGTTGCCGCCGATTTGCCGGGGTACGGGGGAGACAGGACTCCCGCTTCCGAGATTTCCCTCGAAAGCTACCAGCGGTGTGTTTCCGATACGATAGACAGGCAAGCTGAAAGTGTAATTCTCGTGGCGCACAGCATGGCGGGGATCGCGATTAGTGCGGCTGCGGAATCCCAGCCGAGTAAAGTGCGGGCGCTGGTTTATATATCGGGGTTTCTTTTGAAAGATGGGCAGTCTATTTTCGAACTTCAACAAACCGATCCACAATCCTTGCTAATGAAGAGCGTGGAATTATCAGCCGATTCGGCAACATCGACCTTGAAAAAAGAGGCCGTACGAGAGTTGTTCTTTTCAGACTGCCCCGATGAGACAGCGACCTGGGCAAGTGGCCTATTGCAGCCCGATCCTGTTGCACCTATTCTGACGCCGATTCATGTCACGGCGGAGAACTTCGGAAGAGTTCCACGCGTGTACATCGAATGCTTGCAAGACAAAGCGATCTCTCCCCAATTACAGAGGCGGATGTACGGAGCGACTCCGTGCGCCAAGGAGCTGGGATTGAATACCGGGCATTCGCCTTTTTTTGCTGCACCAGAAGAACTAGCCGACGCGCTGATATCCGTGGCTTCTGGCTTCTAGCAAACCGGGGTGGATCGAATTGGGCCAATTACTCATAAAAGCGATCACATTAGAGCGGAAGGAACGGGTCACCCGTGGGATATGCAAACGTGCAGAGTAACGGTGGACCGGTGCAGACTGCGAATGGGCCGATGCCAATCTCATAGGTAGTCATCTTCGCTAGCAGTGAATCTCCCAATAGATTTCCCGGACCGATACTCCCGCCGTACCTCCTCGAATAGTTCCACTTTGCGTCTTCTGTCCATCGGCCCCACGTCGATTCTGCTGACAGGTTAGTCCGTCCGTAGATGTACAGTGTGGGCCAATTCAAATGCGCGAAGTGAGCCAGATCAGCGTAGCGAAATCATGAAGGGTAGATTATGTTCGCTGCAAATACTGTGCCGAATATGCCCATCAAGAAGGATGCGCCGCTTGTCCTCGGTCTTCCAGACACATAGCGGCTGTAGGCATCCCTGCTCAAGAATTTGCGCCTTGAGCAATTCAAATTCTGGCGGCGACAGGGGGCAATCAGCGATTGGAATTCGGGATCAATCATCAGTTCGAGGTTCACGGACACAGATTAGAACTGCGGGGCACTGCGGGCCAACGTGAACGATTTCAAGAGTGGTCTATGAGTCAACGAGGCACTAGTTTGAGTGCGAGGGGATGCGCTCCGCAGGTAAAACCTGCTTGGAGCGTCCGTGCATCATCGGTCTTTGCTTGCTCTCGTCCTGCGACTACGCCCCGCCTTGATTCTCGCCTCCCGCGTCCTGCCGTCCACGCCTCCTTTGTCCCAAAGCGTTGAGCGACATTTCTTCGAAGGGCAATTGGGCGGGTTCTCCGTCTCCGGTATCCACCTGTGCCCGCACACGTCGCAAACGGCGACCCGCATTCTCGTCCAGCCCATGCAGCTATTATACAGCATTCTGTCCACAGGACATAATAAGCTTGACGCGTAAGGCAAAAACCACTATAGTCTGTCCATTGGGCAGAATACAGTCTTCTGGAGACCCCAGTTGAAAGCAGCCATCTATGTCCGTGTCAGCACAGCCGATCAGCACGTAGAAAGCCAGCTTTACGATCTCCGCGAGCTTGCGGCGCAGCGTGGCTTGGAGGTCGTGCAGGAGTATCGGGATTGCGGAGTCTCGGGGAAAAAAGCAAGACGTCCGGGGCTGGACGCGCTCGTCGCGGATGCGCGGCGGAAGAAATTCTCCGTCGTGCTTGTCTCGGCGTTTGACCGGATCGCGAGAAGCGTCAAACATTTCCTGCACGTCATGGACGAGTTCGACAGTCTGGGCGTTGTTTTCATCTCCCGCCGAGAAAACATAGATACCAGCGGTCCGATGGGGCGGCTCTTTTTGACCTTGATCGGTTCGATCTCGGAGCTTGAATCATCGCTCATCCGTGACCGTGTCCTAGCCGGAATGCGCCGGGCGAAACTGGACGGCGTGAGAATGGGACGGACTCCAATGAACCTTGATCGGGCAGCCGTCGTCCGCGACAGACTGAGCGGGATGACGCTGACCGCTGTCGCGAAGAAGTGGGGCATTTCCCGCAGCCTAGTTTGCAAGCTGGTTAAGAGAGCGGGGGCTGGTGACGAAGGCTCCATGCTGCCGCCACCCAGTGTTGTTGATTCCGTTCGCGTTATGCAGTCGAGTTCAGGCGAGGGACGCTGGTGACGAACTTATAGAATCGTCACCGCCCCGCACCCTTTCATAGGAGGTTCCGTGATCAGTGCCCTAGTGCAGGCGATCCTTGAG
>VFSW01009916.1_pt1 | contig 13562 bp, 10 predicted proteins | sample 5358111 | NCBI WGS metagenome assembly VFSW01 (sample SAMN11554181, study PRJNA540505) | mine drainage metagenome | isolation source: sediment from site ElyBrook_90M | place: USA: Ely Copper Mine, Vershire, VT | collected 2017 | reverse complement strand
CCCGGCTCATCTCCGATACTCGCTTGGCTCGGGCAGCGGTTCCAGACCTCGCCCCGCGAAGCTTTCCTTGAATTCCCGCATCAGGGCGTCGTGCACCAGGCCGTTCGAGGCCAGAGTCTCGCTGCTGTCAATCTGAAAGGGAGAGCCGTCGAAGCGCGTAACCTTGCCGCCCGCTTCCTGCACCAGCAGGGCGCCCGCGGCCGTGTCCCAGGGATTGAGATTGAACTCCCAGAAGCCATCGAAGCGTCCGCAGGCCACGTTGCACAGGTCGAGCGCGGCCGATCCGGCGCGGCGTACGCCGTGAGTGCGCAGCGTGATCTGGTGATAGAAGTGAATGTTGGGGTTCTTGTGCCGCTTGTGGCTGGGAAATCCGGTGGCCAGCAGGCATTCCTTCAACTGCGCCGCCTTCGACACGCGGATTACCTTGCCGTTGAGCTGCGCTCCCTTGCCCAGTTCGGCGCTGAACATTTCGTCCCGCGTGGGATCGTAGACGACGCCCGCGATGCGGCGGGAGGATTGCCCTGAACTCTTCTCGATCGCGGCCCGGTGTTCCAAAGCCATGGAGACGCAGAATACTGGATAGCCGTGGGCAAAATTCGTAGTGCCATCCAGCGGATCCACATACCAGCGATAGTCGCTGCCCTGATCGTTCAGCCCCTGCTCTTCACCTAGCACGTCGTGCGAAGGAAATTGTTGCGTGATGCGCTTGCGGATCAGAACCTCAGAAGCCCGGTCGGCTGCGGTAACGAGATCGGCGTCTCCCTTGTATTCGATCTTCAGTCCCTCGTGGAAGTAAGGCATGAGCAACGTGCCGGCTTCGCGGGCGATCGCCGTCATGGCGGGCAGAAAGCTCTCGGGATGGGGGGCAGCGGATGACATTGAGTTATCGGATTCCGGCTTTCGGCTGACCGCTTCCGGAAATCCCGACAGCGCTGAGAGGTGGTTCGACGCCGGCCAGCCGAGAGCCGGACGCGGGTTCACTTCCTTTTCCCACTATCCTCCGCGATGTACATGATCTCGTGCTTAAAGATGAAAAGATTGGGCGCGCCATCCCGGGTTAACCGCACCATATTCTTGTCGTAATATTCGATCCAGCCATTGACGGTTTCGCCATCCATCAGTTTGACCGAAACGGGCTTCTGCTTCTCTCCCAAGGCCTTGAGAAAAGCAGCCTCTTCCAGCGTATCCTCCGGCGGAGGCGTCCGGCTGCGTTTGACCGCATTAGGATTTCCTGGTGCAGGACGGAAGGGCATGCAGGCATTGTACACAAACGGCGAAAGCGACCCACGCGCCAGCACGGGAAGCTGAACCAACGACCCGAACATCTGGTACGCAGTCTCTAGAACGAAAGGCGCAGACCCCATTCGATGGTACGGGGCGCACCCAGGCCGAACACGCCAGTTCCCGCTCCGACCCGGAACGGAGTTGCGCCCGCCGTGTTCGCGACAACACTATTGATGGAGCCGGCGCCCTCGTTGAGCCAGCCGGAGATCGCTCCCGGAGGCAGATTGGAGTTGCCGAAGTTCAATGCATTATAGAACCCAACATTCGGTTCGACGGTGAAGCGCTCGGCGAACACGTGCCTCCAGCTGATCCGGAAATCGGTTGCCTTGAGCCAGGGAAATACCAGCTGGCTGTTGGATGCCGTGCTAACCTGCGGGGCCACAGCGCCGATTATTTGCATGACGGCTAACGACTCCGAAGGGCTCCCGAAGGCGCCGCTGTTCTCCAGAAGTTGCCCAGCCGGGGTGGGCTGGCCTGCCGTTGTCGTGTTGTACTTGCTGATAGCGGTATTCAGTCCTCCAACTGAGAAGTCGCGCATGAATGATCCGTTGGTGGTCCCGGGCAGCGGATCGCTGTAACTGCCGCTTCCGGTGAAATCGGTTTGGAAGATCTGTCCGCCCGTACCCGTGTCCCCGACGATTACTGGACTGGCGAGCGGGCTGTAGAAATGGCCAATCACGCCGAGGCGGAAGCCGTACCGAAAATCGAAGGTTCCACCGAAGGAGAGCTGGTAGCTTCGATCAAGCAACGAGGGTCCCATGTAGCGCAGTGGATTGTCGTTGTCGGAAGCCTGAATGACGAAATCCTGGTCGCTGGCCCCTACCGGGTTCGAGGGAGCGGCATTGCCCTGGAAACCCATGGGATTGACGAATCGTGAGAAGGAAAACGCCATCTGCATGTTTGCAGCCTTTATTCCCGGCATGGGGTTGGCCACATTGTCCACCAGCTTCAACTGTAGCGCGTTGTAAACCGACCGGCTGACCGGCTCCAGGAACGACATCTGGCCATAGTTAGGATTGGCGCCGCCGAAAGCACAGCCATAATTAAGCGGAGTGCCTTTAGGGCCGAGCGGGCCCGCGATGGGAGGCACGGCGTCAAAGCAGGAGGATCCTGCATCGAGCGGGGTCCCCAGGCCGAACGCCGTAAACGTCGAGATGGTTGCCGGATTGGCGTAGGTGCTGGACCCTACGGTTGTCGTGCCCGCCAGGGGGGCACAGCCGGCGGTCGGGTTGGCCGGGGATTGAGGCGTAATGGCGGCCAGGAGCGTGCTCTGACCGCAATAGGCGATGGTGTTCGCGACCGCCAACTGGGCCGAAGTCGGATTGAAATAGCGGGCGGCACCCACCTTGTTGATATCGACGTTGAGCAGAGCCCGGGTTTCCACGTTGCGCAGATAATCAGCGCTTAAGATCAGGCCGGGCCGAATCTCGTGCTGAAATCCGACGTTCATCTGGATCGCACGCGGGGTCCGGTAATTGGGGGCGAAAAGACCGACGCCGCCAGCGGTATTGAAGTTGGCTCCCGCCGCCAGCAGTGTGCCGACATAACTGGGGTTGGGCGCGGTCAGGCTGAAGGGCACCATCGATTGATACAGGGTCTGAAAAGCGGCCAGGGCGGGAGCAGCCTGCGCGATGGTTTCGGCGCAGTAATTCGTGTTTCCGCCGGGCGACGTTGGATCATTCGGTACAGTGATGGTGCCGCTGGGAACCGGGACGGGTTGCGGCTGTCCGCCAGCGCAAGCCAGCGGGGTCGCCAGGAATGCGCCTTTCGGTTCACGGAAAGGGCGATCGAAGAGAATGTTGTTGTAAATCACGTTCTCGTAGTAGAGACCCGCTCCCGCGCGAATGACCGTCTTACCGGTGCTGTTGGGGTCCCAGGCCAGGCCCAGCTGCGGCGCGAGGTTCAAGTTCGGCTGAGGGATTCGATTGCCGTATCCCGGAAACGCATTATTCAAGGGCGCAATCGCTCCCAGGTCGCTGTCGGTGCGGCCGGTGTCGCGATCCCAACGCAGTCCGGGCGAGAGGGTAAAGTTCGGCCGAACTTTCCAGGTGTCGCCAAAGTACAAAGCCGTTCGGTTATCTGGACCGAGACCGCCGGCGGGGAAACCGAGCGCCGGGTTGGTCGTCGAAAAGCCCTGGCCGTTTCCAACGATCGCCTGGACCATCGTGTCGGTCGTGGGGTCTGTACCGGTGCCGGCGAAAGGGGTGGTGCCGAATACCTGGGGATCGGTCTTGAAGAAGATGGCAAAACCGCCGCCCTGGATATGGTTCCAGCTTCCTCCGAAACGAAGAATGTGCTTCCCCATGACCTTGCTTCCGTCATACTTGAACTGGTGGTCGCTCTGCGGCGTGCTCTGCGGAGCCAACAAGTTCGGGCCCACGGTGAAGCCGCCGATATTGATGCTGACCGGGTAATTGGCGAACGGGAGATTGGAGCCGCGGGTTGCGTCTACCAGCTGGTTCTGAAACTTCAGGTAAGAAAATCGAAAAGTGTGACTGAGGCTGCCGCGGTTGAGGTCCAGCCCGATCACTTCGTTCCGAGTGTAGTTCTTGCTGTTATAGACCTGGAAACTGGAAGGAAAGAATGTCGCGTCCACCGAATTCTGGAAGTAATTGAATCGGCCGAACAGCCGCGCGGTGTCGCTGAGGGAGTAATCGAGGCGCCCCATGACTTCTCCCTCTTTAAAGGGAGCCGGAAAAGTGCCCGAGTAGGCGGCGAAGGGGGCGACTTCGGCAATCGGCGCGGCCAGGTGCTGGAGGGTGCGTTCGCCATCGAGAAAAAAGAACAATTTGTTCTTGATGAGTGGACCGCCAAAGTCTCCGCCTTCCTGATTGCGCTGGTAGGGCGCGGGGATGGGCTGATTTGTGACGGGACTGAGCGGCGACGGCAGAGTTGCCGCGCCGACCGAACTGTCGCGGAATGCGCCGTAGGCTTCTCCATGAAATGCGTTCGTGCCAGATTTGGTGGTGACGTTGACCGCGCCCGACGAGGTTAGGTCGTTCGAGAGATCGAGGCTGGATTGCGCCAGGGAAAATTCCTGGATCGCGCTCGCCGGAATATCTTCGGTAGTGGTGCCTACGGTTTCGTCGCTGACATCCACTCCATCGATGTTGATGCGCGCGGTACGGCCGAAGCGGCCGCCGAACGAGATCGAGGAATAGCCCACCTTCGTGGGATCGAAATTTTCCCCATCCTGAATCTGAACTCCGGGTTCGAGCTGAGCGAGATCCAGGAAGTTGCGCCCGTTCACCGGCAGGTTCTCGATTTGCGAAGCCGTTAAAACACCCTGGATGGTGGCCTGCTCGGTATTAACCTGCAGAGTATCGGCCTGCACCTGAACCACGGTGCTCTCCGCACCAGGCGCCAACTTCACGCTGCCGCTGGCCACGTTATCCACTCTGACATCCACCGGCAACTGCGCCGTCGTGAAGCCTTTGGCTTCGATGCGCACGCCGTAAATCCCCGGCACCAGGGTGCCGGAGGAATAGTATCCCTGCGCGCTCGACGTGGTCTTTATCGTCTGGCCCGTGGGTCCGGTGATCGTCACTTTGGCGCCGGGCACGACCGCGCCACTGGCGTCCGTGATCGTTCCCGCGATGCTGCCGGTCGCAACCGTGGTTTGAGCCCAGGTCGAAGGAGACAGGGCCAGCATCAGGATAGCGATCAGAGCCTGCGTTACGACGGAGCGGGCGCCCAGGGGCGGGTTCTTGCTCAACATCATTCACCTTCCTCAGATGGTTCTCGACATTCTTACACAACCGCTTTTTCATTCAGAGCGCGTCGTTGGAAAATCCAGGTTGCAGCCAACATCCGACCGCGCGAAGAATCGGTCCTCCACGCATTCCCAAATCGCTATACGAAACGACGAATTTTCGTTCCTCCCCAACAACCTAGCCGGTTCGGGTAAAAGGAAGGCAAAATAAAGTCTACTTGATTATTTCCACGGAGCGGCCAACCGATGTCTTTTCGATCGATTCACCGCCGTTTTGTTTCGAACTACACACAAGCCGCCGGTCGCCCTCGATCAAAACTCCGACTTCACCGTATAGTAACCAGCCCGATGACGGGTATGGAAACTGCCGGCCTGGGGCACGCCTTCGACTTTGACTTCGAGGCGGCGAAATTCGGAGAACGTCGCGCGCCGCGACGGATAGTAGGCCAGCAAGTATTGGGTCCGCAGTTCGTCGCTGATTTTCTGGAAGACCTCGTCGAGTTGCGACATCGCAGTCGCGTAATAGTACTTGCCTCCCGTGTCTTCAGAGAGCTGAATCAAGGCATGCTCTCCTCCGGTTTCGCGTCCGGCGCTGTTTTCGATGGGCACGATGATGATGGAGTAGACCAGAGCCTCGGCCTCTTCGGCGGCGCGCACCGCTTCTTTATAGTCGATCCTGCTGTAGGTGTCTCCGCCATCGGTGATGAGAACGATGACTTTGCGTCCCTTGCGCTTATCGAGGGCTCGCGAAGTCATATAAATCGCGTCGTAGAGCGCGGTGGCCGCGCCCACGCGGATATGGTCGATGCCTTCGTCAATGCGTTTGAGGTCGGGAGTGAAGCCGGGAGTCGATTCGTGTACGGTCTCGCTGAAGCCGAAGACCGAGAGCGCGTCGATGGGCCGCACCATGGCGTGAGCAAAACGCTTGGCGGCGGCCTGTTCGAGGGGCAGATCGTGGCGGGTACTCAGGCTGGTATCGATGTCGAGCGCAATCGAAATTGGCAGCGCGGATTCCTTGTCAAACACGGCTATTCTCTGCTCGTGGCCGTCTTCCTCCAGCACAAAATTCTCTTTCTTAAGGCCGCCGACCGGAGATCCGTTCGCGTCCGTTACGGTAACAAAGACGTTGACCAGGTTGACGTCAACTTTGAGCGTGGTCGTGGAATCGGCCGGGCGCGCACCGTTGGGAGCCGGGTTTTGCGGAGTGGGAGCCGGTTGCGCCCGGAGGCCGCCGACCAGAACGGAGCAGACGAGGAGCAGCCGCCCCACCGCGGGCAGACTCGTAGCAAGTTTTCTCATCGAGTGATCGAATTATACCTGTGCGAACCGGACCGCTATCCAAAAGCCGCGAGGCCTGACCGCTCATTTAGATGCGGCGTGCGATGCCGGGCTGCCTCACGGAGCGGAATTTGCGCGGGAAATGTCGGCGGGAAACGGTTCGCCATCGGCCCAGACCGCGCCGTCCTCGAAGAATTCCTTTTTCCAGATAGGCACCGTGCGCTTTAGCGTATCGATCAGCCAGCGGCAGGCGTCGAATGCGGCGGCGCGATGGGCCGAAGCGACCGCGATCAGCACACTGGTCTCGCCGATCTCAAGCCGTCCCAGGCGATGCACCACGGCTAAGTCGCGAATCTGAAACTGTTCGAGCGCCTGCTCGGCAAGGGACTCCATCTGCGCCAGCGCCATTTCCTCGTAGGCCTCGTAGTCGAGATAGAGCGTCCGGCGACCGCGAGTCTGGTTGCGCACCACACCCTCGAAGACCAGGGCGGCGCCGTCTTCCCCGCGCTTGAGACCGGAAAGAACGCGGTGGGCGTCAATAGCCTCGCGGACGGTCCAGGCGTGGCGGGGTCGAGCCGGCGGTCCGGCGGAGGTCAGGCCCGCCGCGGTCGGCGCGCCGCCGCTCACCGGCGGCAGCAATGCAACTTCGTCGTCCGGATTCAGTTTGGCATCAGGGCCGGCATATTGCCGATTGACGGCGAAAGCCAGAGAGGGCAGCGACTCTTGCAGGCGGGGAATCTTCGCGGTGTAGTGCGCCAGCAGATCGCGAATCGAAGCGCCCTCCGGCAGCTCGATCCAGTCCGCCGGCGCGCCCGCTACGTCTTTCAGCATGCCGAAAAAAAGGACGCGCACTCGCATAGGCAATCGCCGCTAGTCTATCGCGAACCAATCGGACTCGCACCCGGCGAAAATCAAAAGCCCCACTTCTCGCGCACAGAACGTGCGAGAAATGGGGCGCCCGGTTGAGTTTCGCTGTCCGATCAGGCCTGCGTCAGCACTTTCTCGTGAATCCCTTCCGGCTCCTTCACCGGCTGCGTCGGATTGTAATCCTGCTTGGGGTCCTTCGGCGGCGTCGAAAATATCTTCGCCGCCGGACCGTCGGCCACCGCGGGCAATGACACCCGCAGGGCTTCGTCGATGGTCTTCACATAGTGAACGTTCAGGCCCTCGATCTGCTCCGGAGTCAGGTCTTCCTCCACGTTCATTCGGTTGTCCGCGGGCAGGATCACGTCGCGCACTCCGGCGCGCTTGGCGGCCAGAACCTTTTCTTTGATCCCGCCGACCGGCAATACATTGCCGCTCAAAGTGATTTCGCCGGTCATGGCGAGCAGCGGGGTGATGCGGCGCTTGGTCAGCAGCGAGACCAGAACCGTGGCCATGGTCACGCCCGCCGAAGGACCATCCTTCGGAATGGCCCCGGCCGGGACATGAATATGCAGGTCGTGGTTGGCGAAAAAGTCTTCGGCCACGCCGAGCCGGTCGGCGTTGGACCGCACCCAGGTCAGCGCCGCCTGCATGGATTCCTGCATGACCTGGCCGATTTGGCCGGTCATGGTGAAGCCGCCTTTGCCTTTCATGGCATTGGCTTCGACGAATAGCACGTCGCCGCCCGAAGGAGTCCAGGCCAAGCCTACGCCCACGCCTGGACGCTCGGTGCGCTCGGCGATTTCGCCTTCGCTGCGAACCTTGATGCCGCCCAGGAATTCCTGAACCACTTCCTTGGTGACTGTGAGCTTCCCGGTCTTTCCCTCGGCCAGCCGCCTCGCCTGCTTGCGGCAGATGGTGCCGATGGTGCGTTCCAGGCTGCGCACTCCCGCTTCCCGCGTGTAGTGGCGGATGGTATAACGCACCGCTTCTTCCGGAAACTCGATCTGCTCGGCCGTGATGCCGTTTTCCTCGATCTGCCGCGGAATCAGGTAGCGGAAGGCGATATGAACTTTTTCTTCTTCGCTGTAACCTTGGAGTTCGATGATCTCCATGCGGTCGCGCAACGGCTCGGCGATGGGGTCGAGCATGTTGGCGGTGGTGATGAAGAGCACCTTCGAGAGATCGAAGGTTACGTCCAGATAATTGTCGCGGAAGGTCGAGTTCTGCTCCGGATCAAGCGCCTCCAGCAGCGCCGAAGCCGGGTCCCCGCGGAAGTCGCGACCGACTTTGTCGATTTCGTCGAGCATGAACACGGGATCTTTAGTCTCCGCCCGGCGAATCCCCTGAATGATCTGCCCCGGCAGCGCGCCGATGTAGGTGCGCCGGTGGCCGCGAATTTCCGCTTCATCATGCACACCGCCCAGCGACAGCCGGACGAACTTGCGGCCCAGCGCGCGAGCGATCGATTTGCCCAGCGAGGTCTTGCCCACGCCCGGAGGCCCCACAAAACACAGGATTGGCCCCTTCATGTTCGGCTTCAGACGGCGGACCGACAGATAGTCCAGAATTCGGTCTTTAACCTTCTCCAAGTCGTAGTGATCGGTGTCGAGAATCTCTTTCGCCTTGGGAATCTCGATTTCCTGGCCGGAAGTCTTCGCCCACGGCAGAACCGCCAGCCACTCGACGTAATTGCGGGTCAGTGAATAGTCGGCGGCCATGGGCGACATGCGCGACAGCCGGCCTAATTCCTTGAGCGCCTCTTTCTTCACGTCGTCGGGCATGCCCGCGTCGTCGATCTTCTTTTTCAGGTCCTCGACATCGCGCTGGCCTTCATCCTGCTCGCCCAGCTCTTTCTGGATAGCCTTCATCTGCTCGCGCAGGTAGTATTCGCGCTGGGTCTGCTGCACCCGGTCCTGCACTTCGCTTTGAATCTTGTTGCGCAGTTGCTGAACTTCCAACTCCTTGGCCAGATGCTGGTTAATCTTTTCCAGACGAACGTGGATGTCGAGAGTCTCGAGCGTGTCCTGCTTGTCGGGGGTCGAGAGCGAAGGCAGCGACGAGGCGATGAAGTCCACCAGGCGCCCAGGTTCGTCGATGTTCATGGCCACGGTCGAAAGCTCGTCCGACAGCGTGGGCGAACCGGCCACGATCTGCTGGAACAGCGTCAGCACGTTGCGCTGCAGCGCTTCAATCTCGGAGGTGGCCAGCGGAGTGGTGGCCTCGGGCACCACGGAGTAGTAGGAACGCATGAACGGCGTCAGTTGCGTGAACTCGCCCAACCGCACCCGTTCCAGTCCCTCGGCAAATACGAAGAGGCTCTGGTTGGGCATCTTGACGACCTTATGGACCACCGCCGAGGTTCCGACGGTGTAAAGGTCACTGGGTTGGGGCGAATCGACGCGCGCCTCGCGCTGCGCCACCACGATGATGGTCTTGTCTTCGCCCAGCGAGTTGATCAGTTGTACGGAACTCTCACGGCCAACGGTGAGCGGCAAAACGGCATGCGGGAACAGAACGGTGTCCCGGACCGGAAGTACGGGGAGCGCCCTTTGTTCGTTTGTTTCCTTATGCTTAGGAACTTGTTCGACGGGCGTCTGCTGGCTCATATTTCTCCTTGAGTGTAACTCGCTCAAGTTTAGATGATACTCTTCCCGGAAAGGTTTCAGCCCTTCCGGTGAAGATTCCCGCAAGAGATTGAATTCTATTCTCTTATCGGCTGCGATGGCATCGTGCCTAAGGTGCAGAGGCTAACGCGGAGCACACTTTTTGCCAAGCTCTAAATTGGGAACGGCATCGATTGGGCTGTGGAAGGGCGGATGCCCCCGTCGCCCCCGCAGAGCGAAGCTTCGCGGCGATGATCTCAGGGTTGCCGTCATAGATGCGAGAGCGAAATTCTCATCAGGCCGGGGACCCGGACGAGGCGTCCCGGGCTCCACGATTCATCATGCTGTGGGATAAATTCCCAGGACTTTTACGAACTCGGCCACTTCGCCCAGATGACGCAGCGCGTTGCGCGCAGGTTCGTCGTCGCCGCGCAGGAAATCGACGTAGAAAACATACTCCCAGGGCCGGCCGCGCATGGGCCGGGACTCGATCTTGCTCAGGCTGATGTCCCGCAGGGCGAAAACACTGAGCGACTTGAAGAGCGCGCCGGGCACGTTCCGGACTTTGAACGCGATCGAGGTCTTATTGGCGCCACGCGGGATGAGGCGCTGATATGCCGCGTGCAGTTTCTCTTGATCTCTTCCGGAAGGGCGTTGCCGTTTGGCCCGCCCCAGCCTGCGGATCAGGAAAAAACGCGTGAAGTTGCGCTTGTCATCTTCCACGCCTGCCTGAACTACGCGGCCCGAGTATTGGAGCGCCGCTTGACGCCCGGCCATGCCGGCAGAGTCTTGCAATTTTTCGGCGATCACATGTTTGACGCTGCCCGCGGTATCGTAAAACGGAACAGCTTCAATCCCCGGATGGCTGCGAAAAAAATCGCGGCACTGGTCGAGCGCCACCGGATGCGAGAGCACGCGGCGCAGCGCGGCCATCTTGACTCCGGGCGCGGCGATCACGTTGTGCACGATGCGCAGTAAATATTCTCCCTGAATAAATACATCCCGCGCCAGCAGAAGATCGGCGTGCTCGGCCACGGTGCCGGCCAGAGTGTTCTCAATGGGGATCACGGCGGCGGCAACCGATCCCCGCTCCACGTGATCGAAAACTTCCGCCGAGCGCGCGCAGGGTACGACCGTGCAACGCGGCTGCATCTTCTCCGCCGCCTCGTGGCTAAAAGAGCCTAACTCCCCTTGAATGGCTACTTTCATTTCGTAAACCCGAATATGGCAAGGTATCTGGAGATGGCCGGGGAGCGCAAATCCGGTCACGGTCGTCCCCTGAACCGAGCGTCGCGGGGGCAGCGAAAGGTTCGTTGCGCGGACTTACTTCAGCTCTTTTTTCAGGACCAGCGCGTCCACGCCGTTTGAATAGTAACGGGGCCAGGTCTTGACCACGCAGTAGCCGTGACGCTTGTAAAACGACAGAGCGGAAACGTTATCCACCGCGGTTTCCAGTCCTACGGCGCGCGATCCACCGGTACGGAGTCGTTGTTCCGCACCCTGCAGCAAGAGCGAACCGACTCCGCAACGGCGCGCCATTGGGTTCACGTCGATCGTAATGATATGGCCGGTGGTGCCGGGGTGCGCTACCAGGAATCCCGCGATCTTGCCCTCGGTTCCGTGCTCCGCTACCAAGGTGAAGGCGCCGGGATGGCGCATGTAGGTCTTAAGTTCCCGGCGCGAATAGGCGATTCCCGGCGAAAAGCACTCCTGGTCCAAGCGCCAGAGTGCTTCGAAGTCTTCAGCCAGATAGTCGCGGATCAGGAAGCCCACGGCGATATTCTAGCTGCCCTGCCGCTGAAATCGCACGGACCGGCTTTAACAGGGCGCAGCAGCGATCTCTCCGACCCCGAGGGGTAGGCCAAGGCGCTGGTGAGACGGTTTTTCCACAGCCTGGTCCCGAAATCTTCAAAAAAAACGATATTGGGGCCTTTGGCTACTTGCCCAGACCGCAACCTCGGAAGTACCATCGGCATCAGAGGAAGCGTTAGGTTGGGAAGCGTTATGGTGCGCCTGCTTGTGATTGACGTGTTCGCCGCAGTGGCGGCCCTGGGGGCGTGGTATTTCCTTTTTGCCACCTACAACCGGCGCAGAGGCGCGGAGGCGCTGCGCTGGGTGCAATCGGCCTGCACCGGCAAGGGACGCGTCCTTGATCCGCGCTGGCTGAACAGTTCCCGGCTTTTCGCCCGCGTCCAGTTCCCCTCCCGCAGTTTCGAGAATGCGCGGGTCATCATGAAGTTCCGCCCGCGCGCCCTGCCCCTGCAGTGGCTGCTGAGTTGCTGGCGCAAACAGAAAGAGACCCTGACCTTCGAGGCCGATCTGGGCGGTTCGCCCAGCTTCAATATGGAAGTCGTGCGGCACCGCTGGTGCGCCCACAGCCGCGGCGTTTCTCCGCGCCGTCGCGACGAGCGCGAGTGGGAAATCCACGAACCCGGCCCGATCGTGCTCACTACCCGCACCCACTGGAAGCAGGATCCGTCGCTCGAACTCAATGCCTTGATGACGGTTCGCCAGCAGGATATCCTGCAAGTCCGCTTCCGCCCCGAATCCCCGCAGTTCTCCGCCACTGTGGCCCTTGATGCCCTGTCCGATCCCAGCGCAGCCGCCAGCTTCCTGACCACGCTGCGCGAGTTGGCCGGCGCCTCCATGCACCGGCAGTAGAGTCTCGTGGGCGTACGTTCCAACCGAAAATATGTCCTCTCTGAAGGAACTTTTTGCTCGCGCCCCGGCCAGTCTCTGCAAGCAGCCCTGCAATTCCATCCATGCCCGAATAAATCTCTTTTATGCCTCGCATCAGCTTTTTCGATTGGCGGGCGCATGGAGCACGCGCTATTCTTCCGTGTTCCCAACACCGGGCGTTGAAACGAGCCGTTTCAACTGCCATGCGTTCGTGCTGCTGCATGCGCTAAATCTTAGCCGTCTATTGATCGAAGGAGACTGAACTACATCCATGTCCACTGAACTGCGCAATTTCCTGGCACTCTCGTACGACGAACTGGAAGAACTAAACCTGCAGGCAAAAGAACAGCGCAGAAACCGTGTCGCGATCGACAAGGTGCGGGAGGAACGACTCCGTTATCTGACCGACGAGAAGCGCATCAAGGCCGTGACCGTGCTCTTCAGCGATCTCGAAGGCCGGTTGCACATGCTCGACTACGACAAAAAGTTCCTGCTCAAAAGCTATGACAACCTTACCTTCGACGGATCGTCGATCCGCGGCTTTACCGCGCAGCGGGAAAGCGATTTGCGGCTGGGCATCGACTGGGGCGCGTTTTACTGGGCGCCGTCCGATGTCTTCGGCTCGGGCAAGGTGCTGGTGTTTGGCGAAGTGATCGACAAGGGAGGCACACCCTACGCCGGCGACATTCGCGGCGTGCTCAAGGGTTACGCCACCGAACTTTACAAGAAAAAGGGTTACACCCTGAACGCCGCCAACGAAATCGAAGGCTTCCTGTTCAAAGGCCCCGACGCAGAACGCCATTATCACGAAGCGAACGGCAAGTTCGAATAAGTCAATACCGGCGGGTATTATCATTCGCTCCCCGGCGACCCGCTGCGAACCTTCATCGATACCACCGCCGAAGTGCAGCGCGCCATGGCCTTCCAGAACGAGAAGGACCATCCTGAAGTTGCGCCCTCGCAGTTTGAAATCAACTACGGCTACGGCGAAGTGGTGGCCGCCGCCGACCAGATTCAGCTCTACAAACTGATCTGCCGCCAGGTCGCCACCCACATGGGATTGACCGCGTCCTTCCTGCCCAAACCGGTGGTCGGCGTCAACGGCCGCGGCATGCTCACGAACGTTTCCATCAGCGAGG
>VFSW01009915.1_pt1 | contig 13562 bp, 10 predicted proteins | sample 5358111 | NCBI WGS metagenome assembly VFSW01 (sample SAMN11554181, study PRJNA540505) | mine drainage metagenome | isolation source: sediment from site ElyBrook_90M | place: USA: Ely Copper Mine, Vershire, VT | collected 2017 | reverse complement strand
GAGCGCAGCGAAGCAACCCAGGGGTTTCCGTAACCCCCTGGGTTGCTTCGTCGCTTCGCTCCTCGCAATGACGGAAGATTAGTTTTGTGTCGAATATCGCAAAGCCGCCGTTGCACTTCAGTTGTGAGACCGCCCTGTCCCCGCGACGCCCTACCCCACCCGCTCGTAATTCAGCACGGGCCCGAGCCAGCGCTCGACTTCGCGCAGATCCATGCTCTTGCGCCGGGCATAGTCCTGCGCCTGGTCGCGCTCCACTTTGGCGACGCCGAAATAATGGGATTGCGGGTGCGCGATATAGAGGCCCGACACCGACGAGCCCGGCCACATGGCAAAGCTTTCGGTGAGGCTGACGCCGATTTTCCGGGTGGCGTCGAGCAAGGCGAACAGCGTCGCCTTTTCGGTGTGGTCGGGTTGCGCCGGGTATCCAGGGGCCGGGCGGATGCCAGCGTAGGCTTCGTCGATCCTCTGGTCGTTGGTGAGGGTCTCGTTGGCGGCATAGCCCCAGAATTCGCGGCGCACGCGCTCGTGCATCCGCTCGGCGAAGGCTTCGGCGATGCGGTCGGCCAGCGCCTTCACCAGGATCGAGCCGTAATCATCATTGGCTTGCGCAAAGCGCTTTGATATCTTGTCATCCTGCGCGCCCGCCGTGACCACAAAGCCGCCGATATAATCCTTGACGCCGCTGGCGACCGGGGCGACAAAATCGCTGAGCGCAAGGTTGGGCCGCCCGTCGCGCCGCGACAATTGCTGGCGCAGCGTGAAGAAAGTGGCGAGTTTCTCGGTGCGGGATTCGCCCGTAAACAGTTCAATATCATCGCCGACGCTGCCAGCGGGCCAGAAGCCGATCACCGCCTTGGGCTGGAACCAGTGCTCCTCGGCAATGCGCTTCAGCATCGCCTGCGCATCCTCATAAAGCTGGCGGGCCGCCGCGCCTTGCGCTTCATCTTCCAGAATCGCCGGAAACCGGCCTTTCATGTCCCAGGTCTGGAAGAACGGTGTCCAGTCAATATAGGGGATGAGTTCAGCAACATCATAATTGCGGAAAACGCGCGCGCCGGTAAAACTGGGTTTCACCGGCTGATAGGCCGCCCAGTCGATTTTCATGGCATTGGCGCGGGCCTTGTCGAGCGGCACACGGGTTTTCTCGTGCTCGGCCCGGGCATGGGCATCGGCGACCTTGGCGTACTCCTGACGCACGCCTTCGATATAAGGCATCCGGGCCTGCGGCGACAGCAGGCTTTGCACCACGCCGACGGCGCGGCTGGCATCATTGACATAGACCGTCTGGCCACGGGTGTAATTGGGGTGGATTTTCACCGCCGTATGCACACGGCTGGTCGTCGCGCCACCAATCAGCAGCGGCACATCAAAGCCCTCCCGCTGCAATTCGCCCGCCACAAAGCTCATTTCGTCGAGCGAGGGCGTGATCAGGCCCGACAGACCAATGGCATCGACATTCTCGCGCCGGGCGACTTCGAGAATGCGCGCCGAGGGCACCATGACGCCAAGATCGATGATTTCGTAATTGTTGCAGGCCAGCACCACACCGACGATGTTCTTGCCAATGTCATGGACATCGCCTTTCACCGTCGCCATCAGGATTTTGCCCGCCGAGGAGCGTGAATCTGCGCCGGTCAGGCGCTTTTCCTCGTCCATGAAGGGCATCAGCCAGGCGACCGCCTGTTTCATGACGCGGGCGGATTTCACGACCTGCGGCAGGAACATTTTGCCCGCGCCAAACAGATCGCCCACGACATTCATCCCCGCCATCAGCGGGCCTTCGATCACGTCAATCGTCCGGGGGGCGGCCAGGCGCGCCTCCTCGGTGTCGGCATCGACAAATTCGGTAATGCCGTTGACCAGCGCGTGTTCAAGGCGCTTTTCGACCGGTTGGTTGCGCCAGGCCAGATCCTTCTCGCGCGCTTCGCCGCTTTGACCTTTGAAGCGCTCGGCCAGATCCAGCATCCGCTCGGTGGCATCGGCGCGCCGGTTCAGCACCACATCCTCGCAGGCCTCGCGCAATTCCGGCTCGATCTCGCCATAGACCGCGAGTTGTCCGGCATTGACAATGCCCATGTCCATGCCCGCCTGAATGGCGTGATAGAGGAACACGGCGTGCATCGCCTCGCGCACTTTTTCATTGCCGCGAAACGAGAACGACAGGTTCGAGACCCCGCCTGAAACATGCGCCAAAGGCATGGCTTTGCGAATTTCGCGGGTCGCCTCGATGAAATCGACGCCGTAATTATTGTGCTCCTCGATGCCGGTGGCGACCGCAAAGATGTTGGGATCAAAAATGATGTCTTCGGGGGCAAAACCGGCCTTTTGCGTCAGCAGCTTGTAGGCCCGCGTGCAGATTTCGACCTTGCGGGCCTGCGTGTCGGCCTGGCCCTGCTCGTCAAACGCCATCACCACCACCGCCGCGCCGTGGCGGCGCACGATTTTGGCGGCTGCGAGGAATTTCTCCTCGCCTTCCTTCATGGAAATTGAATTGACGATGGCCTTGCCCTGGACGCATTTCAGCCCGGCCTCGATCACCTCGAATTTCGAGGAATCGATCATCACCGGCACACGTGAAATATCCGGCTCGGCGGCGATGAGATTGAGGAAAGTGACCATCGCCGCCCCTGAATCCAGCAGGCCCTCGTCCATGTTGATGTCGATGATCTGCGCGCCGCTGGCGACCTGATCGCGCGCCACTTCCAGCGCGGCTGGATAATCGCCGTTTGTCACCAGCTTGCGGAAGCGCGCCGAGCCGGTGACATTGGTGCGCTCGCCGACATTGACGAAGGCGATGTCCGGGGTCAGCGTGAACGCCTCCAGCCCGGAAAGCCGCATCAGCGGCTTGATGTCCGGCACGCGGCGCGGGTTGATGCCCTTCACCCGCTCGGCAATGGCGCGGATATGATCGGGCGTGGTGCCGCAGCAGCCGCCGACAATATTGACAAGGCCGGAATCAGCGAATTCGCCGATCATCCCGGCCATGAATTCCGGGCTTTCGTCATAGAGGCCGAATTCATTGGGCAGCCCGGCATTGGGATAGGCGCAGACCAGCGTATCGGCGATGCGGCCAATCTCGGCGATATGGGCGCGCATTTCGCGCGCGCCGAGCGCGCAATTGAGCCCGAAGGTGAGCGGTGCGGCATGGCGCAGCGAATGCCAGAAGGCGGTCGGCGTCTGGCCCGACAATGTGCGGCCGGAAAGATCAGTAATGGTGCCCGAGATCATCACCGGCAGGTGGCGGCCAACGTCCTCGAACACTTCTTCCAGGCCATACAGCGCCGCCTTGGCGTTGAGCGTATCGAAGATGGTCTCGAGCAGCAGCACATCGGCGCCGCCCGCGATCAGGCCGCGCGCCGCCTCGCCATAGGCGACACGCAATTCATCAAAATTGACGGCGCGAAAGCCGGGGTTGTTGACGTCGGGCGACATCGAGGCGGTGCGGTTGGTCGGGCCGAGCGCCCCCGCCACAAAGCGCGGACGGCCATCCCGGCGTTGCGCTTCGTCAGCCGCCTCGCGGGCGAGGCGGGCGCCCTCAAAATTCAGCTCATAGGCCAGCCCCTCCATGCCATAATCGGCTTGCGCGATGCTGGTCGATGAAAAGGTGTTGGTGGCCACAATATCCGCCCCGGCCAGCAGATATTCCAGATGAATGTCACGGATCGCATCGGCTTGCGTCAGGATCAGCAGATCATTATTGCCGCGCAAATCCTTCGGCCAGTCGGCAAAGCGTGCGCCGCGAAACTCAGCCTCCGAGAGCTTGAGCCCCTGAATCATTGTGCCCATAGCCCCATCCAGCACAAGAATGCGCTCGCGCGCGAGGGCGACAAGAGTGTCACGAACAGACGACGGGGCGATTTCGGTCACGGGTTTTCCTACCTGGAGATATAAACATATCTTTATGTGATTTTTGCATGAGAGGCAAGGGCGGCGGGAACATGATGGCTGGCCTGAAAAATCATCAGGCGGGACAATTGACTGCGCAGGAGCTTGAAGGGATTGCCATTCTCGCGTCATTTGCGCTGCCGGGTCAATTTCCACAGCACTCTGGAGAACTGAAAGTTCTGGTTTCAATAATTCCCCTAAACCCTCTCCCGCGCTACACTTTCCCGTGCAGATATCGGCCCCGCCCACCGTGCACGCGCGATCGACCCTGACCTGCCCGCACTGCGGCCATCAGGAGGAGGAAGTGATGCCGACCGATGCCTGCCAGTTTTTCTATGAATGCCGCAACTGTGGATTGGTGCTGAAACCGCTGGCAGGTGATTGCTGCGTGTTCTGCTCCTATGGCTCGCAGCCCTGCCCGCCAATTCAGGGTGCACGCGCCACCGCGACCCCGCCACGCTGCTGCGGCGGAGCGTAGGCTGCAGCGCGCCCCTTCGCGGATGCACCCTGAAGATATCAGGCGACCGCCTTCAGCCGGTTCATTCACCGCGATCTCTAGCGCATGACACGCTTGATTCTAATCGTCCGGATCAAGGACAAGCTCCCTCACCCCGCCACTTGCAGCGTCTGGCGCTCCCGCAGTCTTTGCGGGCAGGCCGGATCGTGGCCGTTGAGATAGACCAGCGGGCGGCGGCGGGCCATATCGCGGATCAGGCCATGCGTCTTGACCTGCGCTGCCGGGTCAACTCCCAGCCCGTCAGGAACGCCGTCCAGAAGGGTTTGCTCCAGATAGCTGACATCACCGGCGATGAGAAACATGATGCCGTCGATGTCAACCGACACCGCCATATGGCCGCGCGTATGGCCGGGCGCGGCGATGACACGCACCGCGCCATCTTTGGTCAGCGGCACCGAGGCGGCCATCAAATCGGCCCCGACGGGCGGCAATTGCAACAGTTCGGGGGCAAAGTCCTTGGGCCATTGGTGGTTGGGATAGCCAGCAGCGCGACCGGCAAAACCTTGCGCCGCCTTGAATTCCACCGCACTTACCAGCATGCGGGCCTTGCCAAAATAGGCCAGTCCGCCCGCGTGGTCGGTATGCAGATGCGTCAGAACAACCGTTGGCACATCCGCTGCATCAAATCCCGCAAGCCGCAACTGCGGGCCGATCTCGTCAGAGGGTTTGACGTTGAACCTGAGGCCCACATGGTAATAAGGATGCCAGCGCGGAAAATACCCCTGCTGCATGGCCCGCGCGGTTTCCCCGGTATCGACCAGAATCAGTCCCTCGGGATGCTCGATCAGATAGGCAAAAATCGGCAGTTCCGGGCTCCATTCCCTGTCGAACAGGCCATTCCAGGTGCGCGCCAGCCCGGTGCCTTTGGCCCGCACCTGCGCCGCCTTGATCCAGACCGAACCAGTGCGCAAAATGTGAATTTTTGTCATGGCTGCCATTTATTTTGCGACCATCCCGTTATTCAACAGGCCCCAAACTTACCGGCCACCCGCCACCGAAACAACCGTGCCTGTCACATAGCTTGCGGCGTCCGACATCAGCCAGGCGACGGCCCCGGCGATTTCCTCTGGCTCTCCAACCCGGCCCAGCGGCACATTGGGCGCGAGTTTGGCGCGCATTTCCGGCCCGATCATGTCTGTTGCGACATAGCCCGGCGCGACGGCATTGACCCTGATTCCCTCGCCCGCCACCTCGTTGGCAAACCCCTTTGTGAAACTTTCGACCGCCCCCTTCGAGGCCGCATAGGCGACGCGCCCGGCCATGCCGCCAAGCCGCGCCGCCGCCGACGAAATATTGACAATGGCGCCGCCCGGCCCGTCGTATCTTGAGGACAGCCGCTTCACTGCGGCTCCGCAGCAATACATCACACCCATCACATTGATGGCGAACAGGCGCTCCAGATCCTCGGTCAAACAGTCCTCGGTGCGGCCGCCTGTCCCAAGAACCCCCGCGCAATTGACGAGGCCGCTCAGCCGGCCAAGATCGCGTTCTGCGGCCCTGAACAGGTCCTCGACGGCCGCCTTGCTGCCGACATCGGCCTGAAAGCTCTTTGCCTTGCCGCCCCGCGCAACAATGTCCGCTACAACATCGCCCGCGCCAGTCGCGTCATGGCTGAAATTGACGGCAATCGCCGCGCCAGTAGCTGCAAGGTTTCTGGCAATGGCCGCGCCAATGCCGCGACTCGCCCCGGTTACAATAATCATGGCCGTCCCATCCTCCAGAATTTCATTCCCAGCCTCGAACCTCTACGCCGTCTTGCGCGCCTTGCGGCCAAGCTCTTTTTCAACTTCCTGACGCATGACGAATTTCTGGATTTTGCCGGTCACTGTCATCGGGAAAGCATCGACAAATTGCACGATGCGCGGGATTTTATTGTGGGCGATCTGGCCGGTGCAAAAGGCGATCACGTCGGCCTGCGTCAGGCTCTCGCCCTCGCGCAATTTCACCCAGGCGGCGACTTCCTCGCCATAATGGTCATCGGCGACGCCAAATACCTGCACATCCTGGATTTTGGGATGGCGATAAAGAAACTCCTCAACCTCGCGCGGCGAAATATTCTCGCCGCCGCGAATGATCAGATCCTTGATGCGACCAACAATATTGCCATAGCCTTCTGCATCGAGCGTCGCCATATCGCCGGTGTGCATCCAGCGCGCGGCATCCAGCACCTCGGCGGTCTTTTGCGGCTCGCCCCAATAGCCAAGCATCACCGAATAACCCCGCGTGCAAAGCTCGCCTTTGGTGCCGCGCGGCACGATGCGGCCCTTTTCGTCAATGATTTTAACCTCCAGATGCGGCATGATCCGGCCCACTGTCGAGACGCGGCGCTCCAGCGGGTCAGTCATGCCACTCTGGAAGCTCACCGGGCTGGTTTCGGTCATGCCATAGGCAATGGTGACATCGCGCATATGCATCTGGTCAACGACCTTCTTCATCACCTCGACCGGGCACGGCGCGCCCGCCATAATGCCGGTGCGCAATGAAGAAAGATCGAAGCTGGCAAAATCCGGATGGTCGAGTTCGGCAATAAACATGGTGGGCACGCCATAAAGCGCCGTGCAGCGCTCGCTGGCCACAGTCTTCAACGTCGTCAGGGGGTCAAAGCCCTCGCCGGGATAGACCATCGTCGCGCCCAGCGTCACCGCCGCCAGATTGCCCATGACCATGCCAAAGCAATGATAGAGCGGCACCGGGATACAGATGCGGTCTTCCGGCGTCAGCGCCATGGCGCTCCCGACATAAAAGCCATTGTTGAGAATATTGTGGTGCGTCAGCGTCACGCCCTTCGGCTGGCCGGTGGTGCCGCTGGTGAACTGGATGTTGATGGCATCATCACATTGCAACTCATCCGCCAGGGCGGCGATGGCCTCCCGCTCCTTGGTGCCGCCCATGCCCGCCACCGCCTCGAAGGCCAGTGCGCCGGGAACCAGCGATCCGCCAAACTGAATGACGCTGCGCAAATCAGGCAAGCGCTTGGCGTGCAGCGCGCCGGGCTGCGACGTCGCAAGTTCGGGCGCGAGGGCGTTGAGCATGCCGATATAATCGCTGGTTTTGAAACTGGTTGCCGTCGCCACCGCCTTGCAGCCAACTTTCACCAGCGCAAATTCAAGTTCCACCAGCCGATAGGCCGGGTTCAGCGTCACCAGAATCAGGCCCGCTTTGGCGGCGGCAAATTGGGTGAGCACCCATTCGGCTCGGTTGAGTGACCAGATTCCGATGCGATCCCCGCGCTCCATTCCCAGAGCCAGAAAGCCTGCCGCCAGCGCTTCGGCCTGCTCGTTCAGTTCGCGCCATGTCAAGCGCACATTCTGCGGTGGCACGATCAGGGCCGGTCGCTCCGGCCATTGCTGCGCCGCCCGGCTGAGCGCCTGGCCGATGGTTTCGACCAGCAGCGAGGTGGTGCTGGCCCCGTTGACATAGCTCAAGGCAGATGCGGACATGATGGTTTTCCCTGGCAGCGTTACCCTCAAGTTTTTTTGATTATCAGGGCCGCACGTCAAGGCGTCAAGGACGGTGGACTTCAGGCTTTGGCGATGCTTTTCAAGGCGCTGATCAAGGTCGCGCGATCCAGCCCCCCGAGGCGCTCGGTCAACCGCGCTTCATGGGCTTCCAGCAGGCTGCGGGTGCGGTTGAGCAGCGTGAGGCCGCGCTCGGAGAGATAGAGCGCCGATGAGCGCCGGTCGCCCTCGGCCTGTTGCTGCGCCACCAGCCCACGCCCGATCAGCCGCGCCAGTATCACCACGAAATTCGGGCGCTTGATGCCCAGCACCGCCGCAACATCCGATTGCTTGCGCCCCGGATTGGCATGGAGCAGCAGCAAAATCGAGAATTCAGCAGGCTTGAGTTTGGAACTCGCCACCGTTGTCATGAAATCGGCAAACACCGCCACCTGGGCACGGCGCAGGTGATAGCCCAGCATGTCATCAAGATCAGCCAGATCGAGCCTGTCAGAGGGTCGCGCAGGTGGCCTCGCCGCCGCCACACGCGGCTTGGTGCCAAGGCGGCGCACGCGCGGCCTGGTTTCGGAGGTCATCGCCATGAAGAAAATCCTGAGGGTTGCTTGACCGCTCCCGGCAAAGCGTGATCGACTTGACGGCAGGGCGACAGATAGTTATCAAACATAACAAAACTGTCAATCTCGCGAAAGCGGGCACCGGCGCTTTTTGCAAGCGCCGTGCCGGTTCGGGCGAGCCTAAAAGACGCCCCAGGGAAACGCGGTAGTGGATCTGACAATTTTCCTGTTTCTCCTGCAGGACGGCCTCACCAATGGCGCGATTTACGCGTTGTTGGGGCTGGCGCTGGTGCTTGTCTTCAGCGTTACCCGCGTCATTCTCATTCCGCAAGGCGAATTTGTGGCCTTTGGCGGCCTGGCCTTCGCGTTGCTGGCCACCGGAAAAGTCCCGCCGCTGATTTATTTGTCACTCGGATTGGGCGTGGCGGCGCTGTCGCTCGACCTCTGGCACCTGCGAGCCCACTGGCAAACAAGGCGTGCGCTGCGTGCGTTGCAGCGGCGTCTGGCTGTGCCGGCCCTCACCGCGCTGGCGACGCTGGCGCTGGCCGGGCCGCAGACGCCGCTGCTGATCAATGGCGCTTTGGCGCTGGGCATGGTCGCCCCTCTGGGCTCGAATCTCTACCGTGTCGCCTTCGAGCCTTTGGCGGGCAAATCGGTGCTGACATTGCTGATCGCCGCTGTCGGGGTGCATTTGGCGCTCGAAGGCCTGGGTTTGCTGATTTTCGGGGCGGAGGGGTTTCGCGCCCCGCCCCTCTCCGACGCGCAAATCGCGCTGGGGCCGCTCACCATCAGCGGCCAGAGCATCGGCGTATTTGCCGTCACCGCCCTCGTCATGCTCGGCCTGTGGCTCGTGTTCAGCCGCACCCTGGCGGGCAAAGCATTGCGCGCCACCGCCATCAACCGCACCGGCGCGCGCCTGGTGGGCATCAGCGCAACGCGGGCGGGCGAACAGGCCTTTGGCATCGCCGCCTTTATCGGGGCGCTTTCCGGCATTCTCATCGCGCCGGTGACAACGCTCTATTATGATACGGGCTTCATCATCGGTCTCAAGGGTTTTGTAGCTGCCATCCTGGGAGCGCTGACCAGCTTTCCGCTCACCGTGCTGGCGGCCGCAGGCGTGGGCACGGCCGAATCCTTCACCGCATTTTTTGCCAGCGACTTCAAGGACGTCGTGGTTTTCTCGCTGATTTTGCCGGTGCTCCTGCTCCGCTCGCTCAGATACGGCCCGGCGGAGGATGAAGAATGAGCCGCGCCACCAACCTGGGTCTGGCGCTGGCCGCCGCTTTGGCGATCATGCTGGTGCCGCTGGTGCCTGGCATGCCGCCCTATCTCTTTGACCTTTTCGACAACATCGGCCTTGCCGCCTTGGTCGCAACCGGCCTTGTGCTGCTGACCGGCGTCGGGCGGCTGACGTCGTTTGGCCAGGCGGCCTTCTGCGGTATTGGCGCCTATGCGACAGCTTTGCTGACCACGAAGTTCGGCTGGTCGCCCTGGGCAACCCTGCCGGTGGCCTTATCCGCAAGCGCTTTGGTCGCGTTGGTGCTGGGGGCCTTCACCGTGCGGCTCTCGGGGCATTTTCTGCCGCTCGGCACCATGGCCTGGGGCATTTCGCTGGCGCTGCTGCTCGGAAGCTTTGCGTTCACCGGCGCGCATTCCGGCATAGGCGCAATTCCGCCGTTGCGGCTTGGCACGCTGGCGCTGCTGGCGCCTGGCCAGATTTATTTTGTCATCTGGGCTGCCGTCCTGCTCGCAGTCGGCCTCAGCCATAATCTGCTGCAATCGCGCTTTGGCCGGTCAGTGCGCCTGCTGCGCCACAGTGCCATGGCGGCGGCGGCCTTTGGCATCCATCCTGCCCGCGTCAAACTGTTCATCTTTGTGTTTGCGGCCATGCTGGCCGGCCTCTCGGGCTGGCTCTTTGCCCATGACCAGCGCGCCATCAACCCTTCGTCCTTTGGCATTGATGCCGGCATCCGCTATCTCTTCATGGCGGTGGTGGGCGGTGGTGGCTTTATCTGGGGCGGGGTTGCGGGCGCGGCTTTCGTGCTGATCCTGAAGGATGCGCTGGAGCAGGTGCTGCCGCTGGTTTCAGCCAACCCCACCCAGATCGAGGAAATCTGCTTTGGCATCATCCTCGTTGCCATTCTGCAAATCGCTCCCGATGGCCTCTGGCCGCTGATGGCGCGCCTGCGCCCCGCGCCTCTGCCGGATCTGGCGAAACTTGACCCCCCGCCAGCCCCTGAAGCGCAGCCCGGCACCGCCGAACCCGTCGAAATGCTGCGCGTCACCGCCTTGGGGCGCAAATTTGGTGGCCTCAGCGCCGTCGATAATGTCGCCTTCCAGGTGCGCAGCGGCGAGATTGTCGGGCTGATCGGCCCCAATGGCGCGGGCAAATCCACCACATTCAACATGATTTCCGTAGCGCTGCCGCCCACGACCGGGGAAATCTGGCTCAAGGGCCAGCGCAGCGATGGCAGCGCACCCCAAGCCATTGCGGCGCGCGGACTGGCCCGCCCCTTTCAGCATGTCAAACTGGTGCCGGAGATGAGCGTGCTGGAGAATGTCGCGCTCGGTGGCCATCTGGCGGGCAAGGCCGGGCCTTTGCGCGCCTTGATGCGGCTTGACCGCGCCGAGGAGCGCGCTTTGATGGCGCAGGGACGGCGGCAAAGCCTGCGCGTTGGCCTTGGCAACGTCATCGACAGACCAGCCGGAACGCTGGCGCTCGGCCAGCAAAGGCTGGTCGAAGTCGCCCGCGCGTTGTGCAACAATCCTGATGTCCTGTTGCTGGATGAACCCGCCGCCGGTTTGCGGCTGTTTGAAAAACAGGCCCTCGCGGCGCTGCTGCGGGAATTGCGCGCCGAGGGCCGGGCGATTTTGCTGGTCGAGCACGACATGGGCTTTGTCATGGAACTCACCGACCACATCATCGTGCTCGAATTTGGCCGCAAAATTGCGGAGGGCACGCCCGAGGCGATCCGCGCCAGCCCGGAGGTCATCCGCGCCTATCTGGGGGCCGAGGCATGAGCACGCCGATTCTGACCCTGCAAAATGTCTGCGTCAGTTACGGCGCGGTCGAGGCGGTGCACGGCGTGTCGCTCAGCGTCGACGAAGGCGAGATTTTCACGGTCATTGGCGCGAATGGCGCGGGCAAAACCACTTTGCTCAACGCCATCATGGGGCTGCTGCCGCTGCGCGGCACCATGATGTTTCAGGGCCGCGCCATCAGCGGGCTGAGCATCGAGGAGCGTGTCGCCAGCGGCATGGCGCTGGTGGCCGAAACCCGTGAACTGTTTGGCGCGATGAGCGTCCTCGACAATCTGCGGCTCGGCGCATGGACGCAGCGCGGCAAGCGGGCGGGCGATGATCTGGAGGCGGTGTTCGCGCGCTTTCCCCGGCTGAAAGAGCGGATCAGCCAGCGGGCCGACACCATGTCGGGCGGCGAGCGCCAGATGCTAGCCATGGGCCGGGCGCTGATGTCGCGACCGAGATTGCTGATGCTCGATGAACCCAGCCTCGGCCTCGCGCCGCGCATTGTCGGTGATATTTTCAAGGTCATCGCGGCGCTGCGCCAGCAGGGAACGGCGGTGCTGCTCATCGAGCAAAACGCCCGCGCCGCTCTCGCCGCCGCCAACCAGGCCGCCGTGATGGAACTCGGCAGCTTCACCAGCCAGGGGCCAGCCAGCGCCATAGCCGCCGATCCGGGGATCATACGCAGCTATCTGGGGCTGCATTGAGGGGGCGTTGCCAGGATAATTCGCGTAATGATGCGACCTTTCCCGACGCCGTGCCCGATCGCTTTGTCGCGTTTCGCCGATCTTCCGGCAACGCCGAACCCGCCGCACAGGCCGCGCCGCCGCAGCCGAAGGCCAGGGAACACGCCGAGGCCGATGAATGAAGCGGACAGTCAGCGTAACTCTGGCATAGCTTCAACCCAGCACTTGCAATCCATGCTTTTGGACGATGGTCAGCAGCTTGAGCGCCATGCCGCTCGGCTTCTTCGCGCCGGTCTCCCATTTCTCGACCGTGCTTTCGCTGATGTTCAGGTAGCGGGCAAACACTGGTTGGCTGACGCGGTTGGTCTCGCGAATCTGCTTGATCTGCGCAGGATCGATCCCGGATGGCACCGCCAAGCAAGCCTCGTCGAAGTCGCGCATGGTAGTCTTGTCGATCGTCCCGGCGCGATACATGCCCGCAACAGTGCTGTGGATCGCCTCGAAGGCGTCGCTCGTGTATCTACGCTTGGCTGTCATGGCATATCTCCACCAATTCTTTAGCTTCCAGTTCCTTCGCGATCTCCATATCCGTCTTTCGGGCATAAAGATTGCCAAGTTTTCGGAATGCCATCAACTCGGATTCATCGATACTGCCCGATCTTTCTTTGCGAACAGATAGGCATAGACCCAAGAACGGCGGCCCTTCGCAAGGATGATGCTCCGATGCATATTCCTGTTCAGACGCTTCTTGAAAACCCCGCCGCCGAGATCGTCGCCTTGACCTTTCATCACTTCGGCAATGGCCTCGCAAAGCTCATCGTCCTTGATGCGAGCTTTCGCGACGGCTTTTGCGAACCATGGCGTTTTGAAGGTGCGCGGCGGTGGATCCATCATAGCCGTATGTAGCACATGGTGCTATCCTTTTCAAGGCGCGACGGTCACCGCAGGGACGCGGTGACACTGCACTCCATTGACGCCAGGCGCGCCTCGCGTCGGCTTTTGCGCATGGCTTTCCCGCGTCGTCATGCCTGGCGTACGCCATCTTGTCACGGAGCGCGGCGTGTGGAAAAAATCGGTCGTCCGCCCGGCGACGACGCCGTTGTTTCCGGGCTGAAGGCCGCACCAAAAAGAAAGCTGCGCCCCCTGCCCGCTGGCCCGAAGCCGAATGCCAGGGGACGGGTGGAGGGAGATGAATTAGGTGGATTGTCACCCTAACTTGGGTTTCCAAACCCCGGAGGAAGTGTTTAATGTCGAATGTCGGAAAGCCGCTGTTGCGCTTCAGTTGTGAGACCGCCTACTCTATTATCATTTCAGATTGATGATCCATGATATCAGATGAAATGATAAAACTATTAAAGGTCGTTAATATGAACGCTTTCGATGAAAATCACTTTCGCGTCGTTTTAAAAGGCATAAGTGACCATGCTAACATTCAAGA
>VFSW01009914.1_pt1 | contig 13563 bp, 11 predicted proteins | sample 5358111 | NCBI WGS metagenome assembly VFSW01 (sample SAMN11554181, study PRJNA540505) | mine drainage metagenome | isolation source: sediment from site ElyBrook_90M | place: USA: Ely Copper Mine, Vershire, VT | collected 2017 | reverse complement strand
TTCCTCCAGCCAGGAGTTGTCTCCGCTTGTCCGGTATGCCTCAACACACGCGGCCACCGTTGCGCAAGCTTCCACCGGCTGCTGATCGAAGCGAGCCTTTTCTTTGCCCTTTGCGAAAAACCCTCTGGAGCCGATCGGTACAAACACATGATCGCCGTCTCGATGCTGCTCGGCGACAAGCCACTTCAAAGACTCACACCCCACATCGACCATTCTCTTGTTCTTGCCGTTCCATCCAGCCAGAATGAGCGCCTGAGACAGGCGTGCGTTGGAATAGGAGAGGCTCTTCTCGAACCAGCACCAGTCATCAGTGTGGGTGCGCTCATAAAGGTCGAGCAGTCGGTTGGCCAGGAGATTACGCGTTCCCTGGATGATTCTGTCTCCCGGGAACCAGTCCAGATAGCCCTGCATACCCAGAACAGAGAACGCCCAGGCGCGCGGGCTGGTAAAGGCGAGAGTAGCCGGAACGGCAGATTCGAATAACTGGCCGCTCGCGCCTCGCAGTCCTGGATCCGCAGAACGCGCAAGCACGGTTCCAAGCGCCCACAGCGCCCGGCCATGGCTGTCTTCCGACCCCGCACTTTCCTGCCATTGGCGATCGTAGCCGAGGAAATTCCGGAATCGGCCGACTTTGCTGTGAAAGGCAAGTTCCAGAAAGGCGAGGTAACGGCGAGAGAGTTCTGCAGAACGCTCGCTGGCCGACAGCGTAGACTGCTGCAATAACACAGTTACGATCAGGGCGCGGGCATTGTCGTCGGTTGTATAGCCTTCCGCGCAGTTAGGCACGGAAAATACGGCGTGCTGCAAAATGCCGGTGTCATCCGTCATGTGCCTCAGGTGAGCCAGGTCAAGAGCCGGCAATTCATCTGTCGATCTGGCCGCGAGGATGTCGTGCAGCGATGGACGCGGCCGCAGGATGCGTTCGGTACGTGCGCGCTGAAAGCTCGCCATGTAGGTTTGGGCGGTCCGTTGCCAGGTTGTGCCACGCGAATGAAGATAGGCACGTTTCCGCATCGTATGCCGTTCGGCGTCGTTATCCAGGAGCCGGAGGGTCGCCTCTGCAATGGAGGCCGGATCGTCAAAGGGAACCAATATGCCGCGTCCGTCCGCGAGCAGTTCCTGGGCATGCCAGTAGGGCGTGGAGACGATCGCTTTGCCGGCGCCCAGAGCAATCGCCAGCGTGCCGGAGACAATCTGCGCTTCCTGTCGGTAAGGAGTGATGTAAATGTCTGCGGCGCCCACGTGTTCGATCAGCTCTTCCGCGCTGACGAAGCGGTTATTGAAGATCACCTGAGAGGCAACACCTAACTCGAGGGCCAGCTGTTGTAGTCCCTCTCTGTATCGCTCCCCTTCGCGCCGCCGGATATGAGGGTGAGTTGCTCCGGAAACGATGTAAGTAACCTTCTTATGCTTCGCGAGGATGGCGGGCAGTGCACGAATAACGTTTTCGATTCCCTTGTTGGGCGAAAGCAGTCCAAAGGTCAGCAGTACCGACTTGCCTTGCGTATTAAACAAATCCTTGAAGTAGTTTGGGTCGGTAAACGGGAAATCCGGCACGCCATGAGGGATCAAATCGATCTTTTCCGAGGAAACGCCGTACACATGCTGCAATAAAGTCGAAGCGAGTTCGCTCATCACGATCAGACGATCGGAGAGATGCGTGATCTCTTCAAGCACGGTCTTTTGATTCAGATCCGGTTCGCGCAGCACTGTGTGGAGAGTTGTAACGAGCGGCATCTTCAGACGGCGCAGCAATGACAGGATATGGCTGCCTGCCGGTCCTCCGAAAATCCCGTATTCATGCTGCAGACAAACCAGATCGTTGCCGTTGAAATTGAGAAATTCTGCAGCACGCTCGTAGGAGGCGCAATCTTCCTGCTCGATTTCCATCCGCACCCGGTCGGGATATTCGTAGCTCGATTCCGGATCGTTGACCGGGATTGCGAAAAGACGAGCGCTGCCATATTCGGACGCGATGGCCGTGCACAGGTCTGTGGTAAACGTCGCAATTCCGCATTGCCGGGGCAGATAGTTCCCGATAACCGCGATGCGCGTGGGCAGTGGCAATGGTGCGCTTTCGCCTGCTGCTAGCGGCCGCGCAGACTCTGCGGACGGATTCCCGGCCACTCCATCAACATGAAGCATTTCCGAGAGAGTCACTGGTTCCTGCTTTCATTCTTTGTGTTTGGGGCAGCTATGGCCCGCGGTCTTACGCAGGAGCAATCCGGCATTCCAGTCGAATGCTGGGGGGAGCGACTGATGCCTATTGCGGTGCGAGTTCCCGAATCGTCACCTCGTCGATCAATCCGAGCGAAGCGTTCTGCTGTATGTGGCGTGCATGCAGAGTCGCTTTGGCGACACGGAGACCGAGATATTTTGAAACACGCACAGAACCCAGTTCCGCAGCATTGAACCTCGCCGGCGTTTGTGTCAAAGCACGCGTGATCGCGCGTGCGGCGGCCGATTCGTCCGTTCCGCCGTACCCGTGACGGGAGCAGGCATGCTCAATCCACATGAAGTGCCACCCCGCGTCGCGCACCACAAGATCCAACTGTGCGGGCGCCATATTCTCCACGGACATCCACGCCTTGTCGAACGGCTTCTGTTTGAGATGAAGGCCATTCGGGAGAACGCAACCCACGCGCAGAAAGATCGCCGGCGGCTTTACCACGAGCCTTTGTCGGATTTTCCCGCGTTCACCGGAATACCGATGGAGCCCCCAACCTGAGCGTTGGGCACCTCTTCAGGGGAAATAGGATGGCTGGGACTGATGCTGATGTCTGTCGATTCTGCCTGAGCGCCCGGAGCCTGGCTCTCAGCGGCCGCCTTCGTATCGGACCGCTTCAATCCGAAGGGATAAACAGAGGTGCTGGCCGTGGACAGATGGGTCTTTACATCTGCTTTCCTGATGAGGCTCATAAAAGCTCCCGTGGTCCGGTTGCGTACCTGGAAGGTGCTCGTCTGGAGCAAGGCGTGGAAAGCTGGAGGCGAGGAAGCAAATCAACCGCTCTAGCCAGTATATGCCGGAAACATGCGCATACCGATTAAATCTCATTAAACCCGGCACCGCACATCTGATCCCACGTGGAATTCGTGAAAGTGTGAGCAATCCGGCTCAGATATTGTTTTGCATCTCTGTTCCACTCATTTTGGAGCAGAGTCTCTCTGTATCTCCTCACTCTTGGATCTGAGCTAAGTCAGCCCATCTGAAATGTGTATCCCTTAGCTTTCCCGCACGGAACAAGGAAAGCCAATGAAAATTACTCCTTTGCTGTTGATCGGCGCGTTTGCGCTGACAATCGGTAACCTCTGGGCTGCTTCAGCACTCCAGGATTCGATCGATCGTCTGCAAATGTCTACGGACGTACTCCACTCCATCATGAACGCTCCGGACAAAGGCATTCCCGAAGAAGTAGTGAACGACGCAAAATGTATCGTCGTCGTTCCACACCTGGTAAAAGGCGGCTTCGTCGTCGGTGGCGAGCACGGCCGGGGCATCGCCTCCTGCCGCACGGCTGAAGGTTGGAGCGCTCCCGCATTCGTTTCGGTGGGCGGGGGCAGTTGGGGCCTGCAGATTGGCGTGGAAGGCGTCGACCTCGTCATGGTCGTCATGAATGACAACGGTCTGCAGCATCTGCTCGGCGACAAATTCCAGCTCAGCGGAGATGCTTCCGCTTCCGCAGGCCCTGTCGGCCGCCATGCCTCCGCAGGCACTGATTGGAAGATGACCACGGAAGTCCTGACCTACTCGCGTTCTCATGGCGTCTTTGCCGGCATCACTCTGAATGGAGCCGTGGTGGAACAGGATGGGGATTCCACTCGAGCCATCTACGGCAGCGACCCGTCCTTCCGGGCCGTTCTTTCCGGTGGAGTCCGTGCACCCAAGTCGGCGCGCGGCTTTATGCGGGCCATTGTCGAAACCGGCCGCGCCGGCACGATCGCGGAAGCCAGACCAGGCCAGCAGTAGTCCGCTTAACCAGTGCCGATCGGAATCTTCTGACGAACCCGATCAGCGCTGCCCTTTCGTAAGGAGAGTACGGTATGTTGATCCATGTCGTTATAACCCTGGTCATCGTAGGACTTCTGCTATGGCTTGTGAACCGATTCATCCCCATGCAATCGAGCATTAAGTCCATCCTCAACGGCGTCGTCGTCATTGCCGTGGTCCTGTGGCTCCTGGGTGTGTTTGGAATCTTCCACCTCCACGCCCTCTCTTATGTGAACGGTCGACGCTAAGAGACTACTGAACAAATAGCTCCGGGCAGTACGCCCAGTTCCGTTCTTAGGCCACGGCATAAGTCACCATGGCAGTTACTTGCCTTAAAAGGAACAATTGTGAAAACTATAATATTATTGGCCGTTGCAACCATGACAGGCGCGAGCGCCTTTGCGCAGAGCGCTCCGCGGTTAATCCCGCTGACCGAGCCGGTTTCTTCGTCCAGCCCTTATCGGGCGACTGACGTCAGCCGCACCGTACAGGCAGTAAACTATGAACACCGCGGCCAGGCAACAAAAGTGGATTTCGCAGGAACGAGCCTGATGCCTGCGGCCGATGGTTGGGCGAGGGTCGAAAACAGAAGGGGCAATCTCGCTATCACCGCCGAATTTGGGAATCTGGACAAGCCCACTGCCTTTGGCGGCGAGTACCTCACCTACATCATGTGGGCGATCTCACCGGAGGGCCGGCCGGTCAATCTGGGAGAAGTGCTGGTGGGCGGCAATGACCGCAGCAAGTTGCACGCAACCACGAACCTGCAGTCCTTCGCGCTCATTGTTACCGCGGAGCCCTATTACGCCGTTCGGCAACCCAGCAACGTCGTCGTGCTCGAGAACGTAGTACGCGCCGATACCCTGGGGACAACTGAAGCCGTCAAGGCGAAATATGAACTTCTGGAACGCGGGGGCTACATTCCGACGGGCTATAAGTTCGACCCTGTGGTCTTGAACGCAAAGCTTCCCCTGGAGTTTTTTGAGGCGCGGAACGCGGTGCGGATCGCGCAGTCCGAGGGCGCGCAGGAGTATGCCGGCGAGAGCTATGGGCATGCAGTACAGCTGATGAACACTGCCGACAGCGAGGCGACGATGCGGCACTCGTCCAAGCAGGAACTGATTGCCACCTCGCGACAAGTGGTCCAGACGGCGGAAGATTCCCGCGCGATCGCGGTGAAGCGGATCGACGAGGCAAGTCTGTCCAGCGAGCGTCAGGCTTCGATGGATGCGCAGGCCGCGTCACAGGCACAGGCAGAAGCCGCGGACAGACGGAACGAGCAGGCGCAAACAGACGCAGCGGAGGCGCGGTTGAACAATGCCCAGGCGCAGACAGACGCAGCGCGGGCGCGGTCGGACAATGCCCAGGCGCAGGCAGACAATGCGAATGCACAGGCAGTTGCAGCGAAGGCGCAGTCGGACGCGGCCGACAGCAAGGCTGCTTCCTCAGCGGCAATCGCTGTTGCCGAAGCCGATGCTGACCAAGCTCATTTAGCAGCACAGCGGGAGGTACAGCAGGCAAACAGCGATAAGACCGCCATGCGCGCGCAGTTGACGGCGCAGCTAAATGCGGTTCTGCAGACACGCGACAGCGCTCGCGGGCTAATCATCAGCATGTCCGATGTACTGTTTAACACGGGGAAATACTCCCTGAGTCCAAGCGCGCGAGAGAAGCTGGCGAAGGTTTCGGGCATTCTGCTCTCCTATCCTGGACTCGATATCGCAGTCGGAGGTTACACCGACAATGTCGGCAGCGATGCGATGAATCAAAAGCTGTCGGAGAACCGCGCTGGATCGGTCCGCGATTACCTGGTGCAGCAGGGGGTGACGAACACGGCGGTTACCGCGATCGGTTACGGCAATTCGGAACCGGTAGCGTCCAACGACAACGCGGGTGGGCGCCAGCAGAACCGCAGAGTGGAACTGGTGGTATCGGGCGATGCCATCGGCAATCCTGCAGTTACCACCAGTAGCCTGCGATAGCACAGGTGTTGAGAAAGAGAAAGAAAGGCACTCCTTATGAAAGCTTCAGGAATCACCCGCACCACCATTTTGTCGTTGCTTCTGGGATCGGTCGTTCTTGCCTGCGCCGCGCAGGATCGGCCGCCGGAAAACAAGAATCATCCAAAGCAGGACAACAAACAGCAGCAGGTTAAGCCCGCGCAGGAGCACACGCAACAGGCACGGCCATCGAACCGGACTGCGCAGCCCACTCAATCACAGCAGCGACAGCCGGATCGGCAGCAGCAGCGGCAGCCCGCTCAGGCGCAGCGGCAGCAGCGCCCGAACGACTCACCGCAGCGGGTTCAGCAGGCTCCGCAAGAACAGCGCCCGACGGTGAGCAGGCAGCAGGAGCACGACCGCCAACACCGGGGCGCGGCACCCGGCCAGCAGGACCAGGGACGAGGAATGCAGCAGAGCGCCTGGCAGCAGCATCGGGCAGGAAACTGGCAGTCGGACCACCGCACCTGGCAGCAGCGCGGTGGATACAGCGGCTATCGGATTCCGGACAACCGCTTTCGCGGCTACTTCGGACCGGACCATGGATTCCGGATTCAGGGTCTGCCGTTTATGGTGGTGGGCGGATATCCGCGCTTCCAGTACGGCGGATACTGGCTGACGGTCATCGATCCTTGGCCCGCAGACTGGGACAGCGACTGGTATGACAACGACCAGGTCTATGTCACCTACGTCGACAACGGCTACTACCTCTACAACCGGAGCTATCCGGGTGTTGGCATTGCGGTAAGCATTTCAAGGTAACAGTGCGGGTGGTGTCAATCGAAAGCTCGGATCGCACCACCCGCTGGTTCCTTTGGACGCTTCCGGTCGTGAAAGCAGGAAATCCCCGGCCGAGGAGCTGGCAGCGGTATCAGTTGGTCAGGGGACCTCCCGGGGGTCGACGCTCGCCACATTTCGTTACTTATCGGAAGTCGCTCCGATGAAGCCAAGGTTGGAAGGTCTCCATCCCAGCCGGACATGGGATATGAAGAAGCTTGCATTCTTCGCCTTTTATTCGCTATAGTCGCTCGGTAAATCTTCCGGTGTAAGCTTGTGCTGCCGCCAGGCGGAACAAATGCTGGAGGACCAACGTAAATCGACTGTGCCAACTATGCCTGAAGCACCTGCAAAACCGGACCTCGGAGCGCTGCGCATCGAGGCCCACAAGCGCGGTTCCCGAAAAGCTGGCAAGCGCATTGCGATTATTCTTTTTGTCGTGCTCGCCGCGCTGGTAACCGTGGGCGGAGTCTACGCGTACTTGCATCGGACGCCGTCGGTACAAGTCGCCACGCTGGACGCTCCGGACGCCGGGCCACAGGCCCTGCTCAACGCCAGCGGATATGTCACTCCGCAGCGGCGCGCCACCGTAGCGGCAAAGATCACGGGGCGCGTCACGGGCGTCTTTTTTACTGAAGGAATGCGCGTACACAAGGGCTTTGTGCTGGCCACCCTGGACGATTCCGATGCGAAGGCGGCGCTGGCCTCCGCGAAAGCCGATCGCAACGCCACTCAGGCAAGCATACTCGACCTGCAGGTGCAATTGAAGAACGCGCAGATCGAGTTGCATCGCGCGCAGGAACTGAGGACGGCAGGCATTCAAACTCAGGAAGCGCTCGACAATGCCACGATGACCGTGAACAGCCTGCGGGCGAAGATCGACTACACGCAGGAACAGGTGCTCGCGGCTGAGGCGCGCGTCAACGAGGCGCAGCAGGCGGTGGACAACTGCGTCATCAGTGCTCCGTTCGACGGAATTATCGTTTCCAAGGATGCGCAGGTGGGAGAAATGGTATCGCCGATTTCGGCCGGAGGCGGCTTCACGCGCACCGGCATCGCAACGATTGTCGATATGGCCTCGAATGAAATCGAAGTGGACGTCAATGAGAACTACATCGCGCGGGTGAAGCGCGGCCAGCAAGTGACCGCCGTTCTGGACGCCTATCCGGACTGGAAGATTCCGTGCCGCGTGCGCACCATTATTCCCACGGCCGATCGCCAAAAGGCGACGGTCGAGGTGCGCATTGCCTTCGACAAGCTGGATCCGCGCATCCTGCCCGACATGGGCGTGAAGGTCACGTTCCTCAGGGAAGAAGACAAGCAGGCGGAAAAATCGCCAGCGGGCCTCATGGTGCCGCAGAGCGCGGTCCGCGACGATAGCGGGCAGAAAATTGTTTTTCTGGTGAAGGACGATCGCGTCGAGCGCCACGCTGTGAAGGCGGGTACGACCAACGGCGCGCAAACGCAGATTCTGGCGGGGCTCACGCCCGGAGACACAGTCGTAGTTGCGGGGCCAACAGATTTGAGAGATGGCGAGGCGGTAGCGATCAGGCATTAGTGCGTCGTTCCTGCGATTAAGTCATCCTTCTATGGTTGTGATTTGGTGTTGCGGTGCAGGGACACAAAACTCTGGATGCTTTGCCCGCAGGGGATTGGCGCCATTCCGGCGATCCAGCGGAGATGGCGGAAATCAAGGAGCGTTGATCATGGTACGCGTGGACGGCAACGGAGCAACCGGCAGTCTGATTCAGGTGCGCGGCCTGGACAAGACCTACCGACGCGGCAACGAGGACATCGACGTCCTGCAGGGCTTGAATCTTGACGTCGATAAGGGCGATTTCGTGGCTTTCATGGGACCGAGCGGCTCGGGCAAGACCACTCTGCTCAATCTAATGGGCGGCCTCGACGTTCCCACGCGCGGCACCATCAGCGTTGCCGGCGATGAAATCACGCACATGTCCCGCGGCAAGCTCACCGACTGGCGCGCGCGCCACGTCGGTTTCATCTTCCAGATGTACAACCTCATCCCCGTGCTCACCGCGTTCCAGAACGTCGAATTGCCCTTGCTGCTGACAAAGCTCTCCAGAGCCGAACGCCGCAAGCACGTTGAAACCGCCCTATCCATCGTTGGGTTGGGCGAACGCATGCACCACTTTCCGCGCCAGCTTTCCGGTGGACAGGAACAGCGTGTTGCCATTGCCCGCGCCATCATTGCCGATCCCACTTTCCTGCTGTGCGATGAGCCCACCGGCGACCTGGACCGCAAGAGCGCCGACGAGGTGATGGACCTGATCAAGCGTTTGGTGAAGGAGTACCAGAAAACGGTGCTGATGGTGACGCACGACCCAGTGGTGGCGCGCCAGGCCAATACCACACTGCATCTCGACAAGGGCGTGCTGGTCGAAGCGGGAGCGCGGCAAGGTGCTGTCGCGGGAGGCGGCTCATGAAGTTCAGCAGGCTGATTCTGGCCAATCTGTTTCGCAAGAAGGCCCGGCTGGTTCTGACTATCGGTTCGTTCGCTGTGGCGCTGTTTCTGTTTGCGCTGCTGGGGGTGGTGAACGACGCGTTCAGCCGGGGAGCGGACGTCGTGAGCGCGGATCGCCTCGTCACCATCAATCGCACCTCCATCATCAATCCGATCCCGCTGTCCTACCGGGATGAAATCCTGCGCATTCCGGGCGTGAAGTACATCACCCACGACAACTGGTTCGGCGGCGTGTATCAGGATCCCAAAAACTTCTTCCCCCAGTTCGTGATCGACCCGGAAAACCAGCGGCAGGTTTTCCCGGAACTCATCGTTTCCGACGACCAGTGGAATACATTCCTGAAAGATCGCCAGGGCGCGATTGTCGGCGAGGTCACCATGAAGCGTTTCGGCTGGAAGATGGGCGACCGGATTCCTATCAAGACGACCATCTATGGGCTGCAGGATACACCGTTCGAGTTCAATATCGACGGCGTTTACCACGGCGCAAAGCCGCAAGATGACGAGACCCAGTTCTGGATCCAGTGGGAATACTTCAAAGAGAGCGTACCCGACAGATTGAAGGGCCAGGTTGGCTGGTACACGATTCGCATCGCCAACCCCGACGATGCCCCGCGTATCGCCAAAGCCATCGACAACATGTACCTGAATTCGCCTTACGAAACGAAGACGGAGACGGAATCCGCCTTTGCCCAGGGCTGGGTGAAGCAATTCGGAAACATCAAATTCCTGATTATCTCGATCGGGACCGTTGTTTTCTTCACGCTCCTGCTGGTCACCGGAAACACGATGGCTATATCCGTGCGCGAGCGTACCAATGAACTGGGCGTGCTCAAGGCCATCGGTTTCCCGGATCGCGCCATCCTCGGATTCATTCTGGGTGAATCCATGGCGATCGCGCTTGCCGGCTGTGTGGGCTTGCTGCTTGCGCTGGTCGCTATTCCACAATTGAGCCACGCGATGGCTGGTCTGTTGCCGCCGCTTCTCGTTACGGCCAAAACGCTGGCGTACGGTGTGATCGCCGCTCTGGTGGTTGGCTTCGCCAGCGGAATTCTTCCCGCCTGGGGTGCGATGCGTATGCGCGTGGTGAACGCCCTTCGGAGGGTATGAGCATGGTGACAAAGTTCTTCTTCGGTGCGGTGATCACGGTGGCGGCCATCGTTGCCCTGCTCCTGGTGTTGGTCATTGTCGGCGGGATCGTTGCCGGATTACTGGCGCCGCTGATCGGATCGGTGCCGATTTCCTATAACTTCCGCAGCATTCGGGCGCGCTGGACTTCCACCATCGTGGCCATTCTGGGCATTGCCGGGACGGTCGGCGTTTTCGTGGCCATGCTTTCGCTGGCGCGCGGCTTCCGCGCCACCCTGGTCGCCTCAGGTTCGCCTGACGATGCGCTGGTCATGCGTGCCGGCTCGACCACGGAAATGATGGGGGGAATCACTCTGGATTCCGTGAAGCTGGTGCAGGATAAGCCGGGCGTGGCGCGCGACGCGTCGGGGCAGCCGCTGGTCACCCAGGAAGTCGTCGGCGTTGTTCCCGTACCGCTGATCAGCACAGGCACGGACGCAAATGTCGAGGTCCGCGGCGTTTCTCCCAACGTGCTGCAAATCCGCAAATTCGTGAAGATCGTTCAGGGGAGGATGTTCCATTCCGGCCTGGACGAACTCGTCGTCGGCAGGAACGCCTCGAAAACCTACGAAGGCCTGACCGTCGGCAACACGGTGAACTTCGGTGGCGGGCACTGGAAGGTGGTGGGAGTGTTCGACGCGGGCGGATCGTCGTTCGATTCCGAAATGTGGTGCGACTCGCGCATCCTGAACGAGGTGCTCAAGCGCCCGGAGAACATCTTTCAGTCTGCCACCGTTCACCTGACTTCGCCCGCGGCCTTCGACAAATTCAGGGATTCGATTACTTCCGATCCCCAGTTGAATCTCGAAGTCGAGCGCGAAGTGGATTACTACGCGAAGCAATCGTCGTCCATGACGCAGCTGATCACCATTTTGGGCGGTCTGGTGGCTGCCATCATGGCGATCGGCGCGGTATTCGGCGCCCTCAATACGATGTATTCGGCCGTTGCCGAACGCGGACGCGAGATTGCCACCATGCGCGCTATCGGCTTCTCCAATTGGAGCGTCATTCTCTCCTTCCTGTTCGAGGCGCTGCTGATTTCGTTCATCGCAGGCATTATCGGCTGTGTCGTCGTGCTTCCGTTGAACGGCATGACCACCCAGACCATGAATTTCTCGACCTTCTCGAGCATAGCCTTCGCCTTCAGGATCACTTTCAATTTGCTCGTGATGGGTGTGATTTTCGCGCTGGCCATGGGAGTTCTCGGCGGTCTGCTGCCCGCTGTACGCGCGGCGCTACGCCCCGTCGCCATCTCACTTCGCGAGTTGTAGGCGATCCGTCACCAAAGCAAAGAGTCACGGAGGAATGAACAGTTCGCAGGCGGCAAGTTGTTACTGCGAACGCAGAAGGTGCCTTTCATCGCGGGGATTGAGTTTGCGAATCGTTGTGCAACCGCTCTTCGCTGCGCTCAACACGGCGTGAGGCACGTCGACTACAATCTTCCCGATCTAACTCTGCAGACACCACCACCCATACTCGCCTGCACTGGCCATTCGCGGTCACTTCCTGTCGCGCTCGGCACGCAGCTTGTCCAGCACCTCGGCGGTCTGCGTATCTGCGGGATTTAACTGGTGAGCGTGCTCGAGGACCGGCAACGCCGCATCGTCGTCACCCAGCATGTAAAGAGTCGCGCCCAGCAGCACTACCGACGAGTAGAACTCGGGACGCAACGCCACAGCCCGTTGCAGGGGCTCCCGCGCATCCCGATAGCGCTGGAGGCGGAAGTAGGTAAGTCCCAGGTTGTGCCACGCCTCGAAGGAGCCAGGATCGAGCTGGACGGCTCGCTGCAGAGGCTGCACCGCGTCCGTGAAGTCTCCCGCATCGCCGAACAACTGCCCCAGCAGCGTGAGCTTCTCCGGATCGTTCGGATCGTACATGCGATGGCAGGTGTCGCGCGCAGTGTTCGGCGGCCCGGCTCGCAGCGCGGCTGCGCAATCGCGTGCGGCGGTTTCGGTGTTCTTGTGCGCATCGCGCAACCGGTTATAGAGGGCGTATTCGCGATTGGCGTCCTCTTCGCGTCCCGCGGTCGAATACGCCCGCGCCAGCCGGTAATGCACACGATAATCCCGCGGCATCAGCTTCGCTGCCTGCTGCAGCCATTTCACGCCCGCAGCCACGTTGCTATTCGACATGCAAGCCACACCCAGGAAGAACGCCGTGTCAGGAAACGGCGGCTTCTCCGAGACCGAACTCAATTTCCTGACCGCGGAAGCGTAATCGTTGGCCAGCAGATCCAGCCGCCCCAGGTAGTACGTCACGTAGCGCGACCCGTCGCCCTGAAGGTGAACCTGCTCGAACTGTTTCCGCGCCTCATCGTCCCGTCCAAGCGACATCAGAGCGACCCCAAGCTGCAGGTGGGCCTGCGGATCTTTCCGATCCTGCGCAACGGCGTCAGCAAATTCCTTCGCAGCCTCCTCGTACAGATGCTGCTGCATAAGCTGCGCTCCCCGACTCAGGTGCGCCTCTTCCGTCGCCGGCGGTATCTGGGCGAGGGCGGCTCCGGCCACCATCATGAACAGCACAACCGCGATCCGAGTCATCGGCCCATTTGCTCCTGTGCCACGATCCCCGCGCCTTCTTTCACAGTCACAAGTCGATCCGCCCCGCTCTTCACCACCTCGCGCAGTCCAGTCGGCCAGGTAATTTCCAGTTCCGCCGCTGTCGCTGCTCCCAGCCCGAAGTGCAGCCGCTTGTCCCCACAGGAAAGATACCCTGACGACGCCATCACAGCCTGCACCTGGCGTCGCCCCTCATAGCTGACCGCTACCACTGCGCCGATCGCGCTCCGGTTCGAATGCGTTCCCACCAGCTTTACCTTCAGCCAGTGCGCATCGCCGCTTACGTCATTGCGCAGCAGCGAAGGGGGCTCATTCATATTCATGATCAGAACATCGACGTCGCCGTCATTGTCAAAATCCCCGAGTGCCAGCCCGCGGCTCGAGTGCGCGTCCGCGATCCCTGGCCCCGCCACGTCGAGCAGCTCCTCAAAGCGCCCTCCGCCCAGATTGCGAAACACTACCCGCGGCGTCTTGTAGGGAAACTCGGGATGTTTTCGCTCCACTTCCGGATACACGCTGCCCGTCGCCCACAACAGATCCGGCAGGCCGTTGTTGTCCAGGTCCGCAATCCCCGCGCCCCAGCTCACGTATCGCGTCTCCACCCCGAGCCATGAACGCAGCGTCCAA
>VFSW01009913.1_pt1 | contig 13563 bp, 12 predicted proteins | sample 5358111 | NCBI WGS metagenome assembly VFSW01 (sample SAMN11554181, study PRJNA540505) | mine drainage metagenome | isolation source: sediment from site ElyBrook_90M | place: USA: Ely Copper Mine, Vershire, VT | collected 2017 | reverse complement strand
GCGACACTTGCACAATTCCGCAAGGCGTGGTAGGGTGGGGCTATCCATGCTTACTACTAAGAAAAAGACGGCGATTATTCAAAATGTCGCCCGACACGACACCGACACCGGTTCACCGGATGTGCAGATCGCTATTCTCTCAAAGCAGATTGACGAACTTGCAAAACACCTGAAAAAGAACCCGAAGGATTTCCATTCCCGACGAGGCCTTCTCCAGATGGTCGCTGATCGTCGCGTGCACTTGCGTTACCTCGAGATCAATAACAAGCGTCGTTACACTGCGGTTATCAAGAAGCTCGGTTTGAAGAAATAGCCACACCCCTCTAGGGTGGTATCATAAGCAAGGTAGCATTTTATTATTTGGTGCGTTTTCATAATCATTTATTTTTATGGCAGTTATTAAACATCCGGCACAACGTATAGGAGTCTTCATCGATACACAGAATCTGTATCATAGCGCTAAACATCTGTATAAGGCGCGCGTCAATTTCGGCGCCATTCTTGATGAGGCAGTCGGCGGGCGCATCCTCGTGCGTGCGATAGCCTACGTCATTTCGACCGAGAGTGGCGAAGAAAAGAACTTCTTCGAGGCACTTACCAAGATGGGCATAGAAACGAAGACAAAAGATCTCCAAATATTTGCCGATGGTGCAAAGAAAGCCGACTGGGACGTCGGTCTCGCTATTGACGCGGTCAAACTCGCGCCAAAGCTCGACACAGTCGTGCTCGTGACGGGTGATGGCGATTTCATCCCGCTCATTCAGTATCTCGACATGAACGAGGGATGCCAGGTGGAAGTCATTTCCTTTGGCAAATCTTCATCCGGCAAGTTGAAAGAGGCAGCACATGCTTTCACTGACATGTGTGATGACCCGCATAAGTTCACCATCTCCTCATCTTCACGCGGATAATCACACGACAGCAGTATCTATACGCTATGATGTATAGCGTATAGATATGAATACAGACTTCTCATCTAGCGATTCGAGCGAGAAACAGCCGGAGAGGTATATTCGTACCTTCGAAGGCGACGTGAATACGTTTCAGAGCGGTGGTATTCCCGATCTTGCGCTCATGAAAGGGCCGCAGCCGTCTCCGGCGGAGCGTCTCATTGAAATGTCTCCACTCATGTCGATTCCTCAGGTCGAAGCGCCCGAGCCGGTTGAAAATTTGATAAAGCCGACACCGCTTCCTCTGCCGCCGAAAGCATCTGAGGATGAAGGCCCGGCACCTATCGAGACCTATTCGGGGGATTTCAGAGAGCGGATGAAGAAAACAAACGCTTCGACAGCGACCGTTCTTGCGGCCGAACAGGACGCCACTCCGCGTTTTGAACAGCAACAAACTGCATCGGGAGAATCGACACGAAGCACGATCGGATACGTTGTTGCCAGCGTCGGACTGGTTCTCATAGGCGGCATTGGGGCGTATGTGGCGTATCTGCATTACAGCAACGTTCTCACGCCGGTTCCTACCGCAGAGAGCGCGATAACGCCAATCTTTGTTGATACTCGAGAACAAGTTTCTGGCACGGGGGCGACGCTGCTGCAAGCGATCAAAAAATCGGTAGGGGAGCCGCTCGGTGCGAATTCAGTCCGGCTCCTCTCTCTTTCAAATCCGTCGACCGCCGATACGACTGTTTTCTCCGCAATAAGCACGAACACTCCCGGATTGCTTTTGCGTAACGTGAATGCCGAGGGCAGCATGGCCGGGGTGGTGAATACGAGTAGCGGGCAGAGCCCATTTTTCATACTTTCGGTTGGAGCTTATAACGCAACCTTTTCGGGCATGCTCTCATGGGAACCGGTTATGCAGAACGATCTCTCGCCCCTGTATCCGCTCTATCCCGCACCGACCCCGGACGTTGCTTCGTCGACTGCGACGACAACGCTGCAGACGTTTGTGCCGACAGGCATTTCTGCACAGAAGAGTAATTTTCGTGACGAAGTGGTGAGCAATCACGATGTGCGGATCTATCGTGATGCCCAAAACAGAAGCATCCTTCTCTATGGGTATTGGAATCAGCAGGTGTTGGTTATAGCGCGCGATCCTGCCGCATTTACGGAAATACTCGCCCGTCTTGCAACGTCGTATACGAAATAAGCGAAAATGTCTGGTAGTATCTCTGTATGCAGACTGAACACTACAAAGAAAATTTAGAAGCGGAGAAAGCGAAGCTTGAATCGGAGATGGCAAGTATCGGCCAGAGAAATCCAGCGGTTCCGAACGATTGGGGGGCTGCACCCGAAGAACCAGGGATTGAATCTGATCTTATGGATCAGGCAGACATCATTATGAATCGCGAGAATACCGCCGCTATTTTTGCCGATATCGAAGCGCGATACGATATCGTCCTCGCCGCGCTTGAGAGAATACAGAAAGGGACCTATGGGGTGTGCGAAGTCTGCGGCGCAGCCATAGAAGAAGCACGACTCGAAGCTGACCCCGCTGCGACGACCTGCATCAAACACGTATAACAAGTCATGGCCGCGAACACGCCGAAACCCGCATCGGTTCACACGCAGCCATCCTCGCATACTGAATTGTCAAAGCATGGCTACGCGAAGACGCTCGCGGCACAGCCAGTCGGGTCGAGTGCAGAAATAGTCGTCGTCGAAGCCGACCTTACTCGCGGGTTGCACAACTTTACCGTGGTTGGGCTCGCGGACAAGGCCGTTGAAGAAGCACGCGATCGCGTAAGCGCAGCGATACGGCATTCAGGCTACAAGCCGCCAAAACAACAGAACAAACGCATCGTTCTATCCCTCTCTCCTGCCGATTTAAAAAAAGAAGGATCCCATTACGATCTTCCTCTCGCTGTTGCTTACCTCATCGCCGCGGGTGATCTCGAACCGCTTGCGGAAAACATTCTTTTCATCGGAGAACTTGCGCTCGATGGTGCGCTGCGGGCGACTCGCGGCGTACTGCCGCAAGTGCTTGCCGCGAAGCGGTATGGCATCAAAAAGATTTTTGTCCCGCAAGAAAATGCTCGTGAAGCCCTTCTCGCTGAAAGTGTCGCCGTGTATGCGCCAGCATCGCTCGCAGAACTCCTCGCCCATTTGAAGGGGGAGAAGCCGCTTCCGCGCCTTGTCCGTGATCGTCAGGAGTTTGCATCGCCGCTCACACTCGACCTCGCCGATATAAAAGGGCAAGAGAGTGCAAAACGCGCGCTCGAGATCGCCGCCGCGGGTCGGCACAATATCGTCTTCTATGGTCCGCCGGGCACCGGCAAGACGATGCTTGCTCGAGCTCTCGCGGGTATTCTGCCGCCGCTAACCGACGACGAAGTGCTCGAAGTGACAGCGATACATTCGACCGCAGGGCTTCTGAAGGACGGCGAGGCGATACACTGGCCGCCTTTTCGCGCACCGCATCACTCAGTGTCGCATGTCGCAATCGTGGGCGGCGGAGCATTCCCGAAAGCAGGAGAAGTGACGTTGGCGCACAAAGGCGTCCTCTTTCTTGATGAATTTTCCGAATTTGAATCAAGAGTACTTGAGGCCTTGCGACAACCGCTCGAAGATCGCATTGTCACGGTCTCGCGCGCCCGTGCGACGATTACCTTCCCGGCCGATTGCATGATCGTCGCGGCGATGAATCCAGCGGACACCCTCTCGAATGATGCGCGCGCAGCGCTGCGCGCCGCCCTGAAGCAGGCGCGCCGTATTTCACGGCCTATCGTTGATCGGCTTGACCTGTGGATTGAGGTACCACTTGTGCCGCATGAGACGCTTGCGAAACTTTCACACGGCGAGCCGTCTGAACAGGTGCGAAAGCGTGTCGTGGCGGCACGGGCACGGGCCGCCAAACGCACGGGCAAGTCGGGTGCCACGAACGCTGCACTCACCAGTCGCGAGCTTGATGAAAAAAGCGGTTTCAACCAAGCCGCGAAAGAAACGCTCATGACCGCCGCAACTCGTCTGAGTCTTTCTCCGAGAAGTTTTCACCGAACGATGCGCGTCGCGCGCACTATCGCCGATCTCGCGGGCGTCGATGCGGTCACGCCTGCGTTCGTCCATGAAGCGCTTCAGTACCGACCTCGCGGATTGTTCGGTTTTGAATAGGTTAAAATAGTTCTCATGAATAAAAACCTTCTCGGTCTTTTCCTTGTCCTAGTCGCTGTCTGGGGAATGTATTATCTGGCTACGTCAAAGAGTCTGACCAGTACGAATGTGCAAGCACCTTCGGTGCCGATGACAACCCCCTCGGTCGCACTGAGCAGTGCAGTCGCGATACAGAACTTCTCTTTCATTCCGGCGTCACTCACGGTCAAAACGGGCACAAAGGTTGTGTGGACCAATAGCGATTCGGTTTCTCATACGGTCACGTCGGATGTAGGAGGAATTCTCGATTCCTCGACCATCGCTCCCGGCCAGTCATTCAGTTTCACCTTCACTAAGTCCGGTTCAGTCGCGTATCACTGCGCTATCCATCCAGGAATGAAAGGGACGGTAACGGTTGAGAATTAACACGCAAAAAACTATTCAGCTACGCATGTTCTTCCGACTGAGCAGTCGCGAAGCGGGTTTGCGGCGCCGCGAACTTCGAAATGTACGTGCGGACCAGTCGTCATGCCGGTCATGCCGACGTCGCCGATGATCTGGCCGGCCGACACAAACTGTCCGGGAGAAACAATCGCATGCGTCATGTGCGCATAGAGCGTTTGCGTGTCGTTGTCGTGCGTGATGACGACATAATTACCATACCCGCCGTTCCATCCGCCATTGTTACGCGCAATGATGACGGTGCCAGAAGCAGCTGCATGAATCGGCGTGTTGCGCGGCGCACCGATGTCGACTGCATTCCAGCCGTGGATGCCTTGAGTGATGATGCCATTCGGTACAGGATTTATGTAGTATCCAGACTGTGCAGCGCCGCCGCCGCCGAGGTAGGGCTCGCGGATGACTTTGGAGTGTGCCGTACCCCTCTTGGGGTGTGAGATAGCTGCCGGAGGTGCAACCTCGGCGCCGGGGATGATGATGGTCGAACCGACTTCAAGCGCCATCGAAGTGTCGAGACCGTTGAACTGCGCGATTTCGCCCGCATCAGCACTGTATTTCTTGGCGATCGATTTGAGCGTGTCGCTCTTGGTCACGATGTGCTTTATGCCGGAGATAGGCAGAATGATGAGCGTGTCGCCCGGATGCGCATCGCGCGTGCCGCTCAGATTGTTCGCCCAGATGATGGTATTCACCGAGACACCGAACATATCGGCGATTTCAGAGAGCGTGTCGCCCGGGCGTACGACATAGATGGAGATTCGATCAGACTGCGTGCTGCTTGCGACGTCGGCGACGGTTCCCTCGGGGCCAGACTGCGCGACGAGCGCGTTGTCGCTGATTGTCTGAGAGTCGGCGATGCCCTTATAAGGGTTCGGATCGGAGTTTATGGAAGCAAGAAGTACGGGCGTTGCGGAGCTTGGCGTGACTCCCACGCTAGCTGCATCAGCGTTTGTTGAAAAAAACCAAAACGCGCGCGCTTGGTGCGGCACGAGTGTCGCTACGAAAGCGACAACAAGAAGTCCAAATATGAAAATGTGAGGATTGAATTTAATGGGGAACGGGGGTCGGAGCGGTTGGTCTTTCGTATACAAAAATGGCTTACATACAACGTATATAAGCCATTTCTTGAGTTCAACAGTAACAGTCGATACCAGGAGTATAGCCGACGAGAAATGAGAGTCAACCGAGTTATCAGATACCTGTGGAAAGCGGTTTATGAGGTATATTCGATAGGTGAAATACCTCGACGGATTAAACGATGCGCAGAAGCGCGCTGTGCTCGCAAAGGACGGTCCGGTATCGGTCTTGGCGGGAGCGGGAAGCGGGAAGACTAGAGTCCTTTCCACACGCGTCTATCACTTGGTGCGCGAGGGGGTACCTGCAAACCGAATCCTTGCCGTCACTTTTACCAACAAAGCCGCCCGGGAGATGCGTGAACGGGTTCGCGCCATGTTAGGAGACGACAGTGGCGTCCCCTTCGTCGCAACATTCCATGGGCTTGGTCGGGAACTCCTTGAAAGCTACGGATCGGTCATCGGCATTTCGCGCTTCTTCAGCGTGTATGATCGCGATGATTCGGAAAAAGCTATTGGAGCTGCGCTCAAGGCGCTTGATGTCTCGACCAAGGAGCTTTCGCCGCGCGCCGTGCTCGGCCGCATTTCGAAAGCGAAGGGGCGGGGGATGCGTGCGAACGAATTTTATGAGAAATATGGCCGCTCGAGCTTCGGTGGTCGTATCGTCGCCGAGGCATGGATCCGCTATGAGAAAACGCTCAAAGCAGAAAAGGCGCTCGACTTCGACGACCTTATTGCGGAGCCGGTGCGGCTGCTCGAAGAGCACGCCGATATTCGTGCGGCAGCCGAGCAGCGTTGGCAGTACCTCCATATCGACGAATATCAGGACACGAACGAGCTGCAAGGGCGGCTCACGAACATGCTCGCTGCGAAACATAAGAATCTTTTTGTCGTGGGGGACATCGATCAGACCATTTATACATGGCGTGGTGCGACGATAGACAACCTGCTTGAGTTCGACAAGACCTATCCGGACGCACAGACGATCATTCTCGAGCGCAATTACCGTTCGACGAAGAATTTGGTTGACGCGGCGAATGCCATCATCGAGAAGAACAAAAATCGAAAAGAAAAAAAATCGACGACTGAGCAGGGTGCCGGCGAGCCCATCGTGCTGCATATCGCGAGCAGTGCCGAGGACGAAGCACGCTGGATCGCGCGGAAAGCACGAGAGTTGATGAGTCAGGGGGTGAAGCCTGAGGGGATCGCGATATTGTTCCGCACCAATTTCCAGTCGCGGGCTCTTGAGGAAGGTCTCTTGCACGCAGGTGTGCCGTACAAACTTCTCGGAACGCGATTTTTCGGACGAAAAGAAGTGAAAGACATGCTCGCGTGGATGCGACTCGCGATGGACCCTTCGCGCGAAGTCGACAAAGTGCGCGCGGCCTCTGCTCCGCCGCGCGGCATCGGTGCGGTGACGCTCGCGAAGCTTGCCGCAGGGCAGCGCGATCTCCTCCGTGCGAGCGATTTGGGAAAGGTCGAACAATTTGAACGCATCGTGACAGAGCTCGCTCAGGCTGCTGAAACGCTCGTGCCAAGCGAGTTCGTGAAGCTGGTCATCGAGAAGAGCGGCATGCGCCGCGCATTTGTCGAAGAGGGAACCGAAGAAGATAAGGAGCGTTTTGAAAACATCGAGGAGCTCGCATCGGTCGCTGCGCGCCACGATGGCACGCCGGGGAAAGAAGGCATCGCGCTCTTCCTCGCTGAATCGGCGCTCGCGGGCGATCAGGACGAGCTCGACCAGGGCGAGAAGACGGGCGTCACGCTCATGACGGTCCATGCCGCGAAAGGCCTTGAATTCGATACAGTCTTCGTCACGGGTATGGAGGAAGGACTATTCCCGCATCAAGGTATGGGCGGAGAAAAAGATCGCGATGAAGAGGAGGAACGGCGTCTCTTCTACGTCGCTGTGACGCGCGCGAAAACGCGCCTTTTCCTCACGCTCGCGCGGGTGCGGAAGATTTATGGCACTGACACTTATGCTGAACCGTCGTCATTCCTCGCTGACATCGACAATTCGCTCCTTCTCTATGACGAAACAAGCAGTGCGGGCAGCGAGTGGATTATTTCCTAGCGGCTAGTTTTCAATCCCGAAACGCTCTTTTAGATGGGCCTCGAAAGCTCGTTTCTGGGGATCGGGAAGCTTTTTCCATCCCTCATGGTCTTTGTTTAAGAATTTCATGGCCTCGTCGAAGTGTTCTGCGCCCATGCCGTGTTTCGTGTCCATTTTCTTCTCAATATGCCCAACAACATCCGTTACGATACCCGCTAGGTGGGCTCTCTCTGCAGAGTCGAACCGGTGCCCCTCATGCCCAAAGCGCATTTCATTGCCAAAATCTTTTTCGAATCTCTCTGGTGTAAGGCGGTAATTATTCATACAATGAAAAGTATACACCCATGTACGCGAAGAAATCACTCGGGCAGAACTTCTTGATGCATGCGCGCATCGCGGAGCGCATCGCGATGGCTGCACAGCTCACGAAAGACTCGATCGTGTTTGAAATCGGCCCGGGGACTGGCATGCTCACGCGAGAACTCTTGAAGCTTGCGAAGAAAGTGATCGCTCTCGAAGCCGACCATGAGCTTTTCAGCACTCTGCAGGTGGAATTCGCCCGCGAAATTGAGGAAGGGCGACTCGAACTTCTGTCAGGCGACATCCGCACGCTCCCCATCAGGACGCTTCCGGAAGGATATGCGCTCGTTGCGAATATCCCGTACTACCTCACGGGTGAAATTTTCCGGATGTTTCTCGAAACAGAGAATCAGCCGAGCAGCGTGACGCTTCTCGTGCAGAAAGAGGTCGCCGAGCGCATCGCGCGGTCAAAAAAAGAGTCCATCCTCTCGCTCTCGGTCAAAGCATTTGGGGTGCCGAAATATGAGTTTACCGTTCCCCGTGGTGCGTTCAGGCCTGCGCCGAACGTGGATTCAGCGGTGCTTACTATCCGCGGGATTTCACGGAAGAACTTTGCAACGAGGTCTGCAGAAGAAAAGTTCTTTGCGCTTCTGCATGCTGGATTTGCGCATAAGCGGAAATTCGTACGGAAAAATCTCACAGAAGCAGGATTTTCGATAGGGACAATCAGAGAAAAGGCTCGTGCGGAAGATTTGCTTCTGGAAGAGTGGCTCGCACTCGTCGCCGTATAGTTGCCGTGTATACTGTCCCTTATGTTTGGAAAAATTGAGAGATTTGTTACGGAGCTTGAGACTGCTCCAATGAGTGTTGTCGGATGGCTTGCCGGAGCTATGGGGGTGGTATGGATCAGGTATCTTCTCGAGTCTTTTTCCAGTCCGAATATGAGCGGGTATCTTTTTAGCGACCTGCCGACGCTGCTTCACTATACGCTTTTCTATTTTGGAGCCGTCACAATGACGGTGGTGTGCGTGAGCGTTGCCACGAAGCTCTCGCCTCTTCATATGATGCGCGCGTTGGTATTTATGTTGCCTATTGTGTGGCTCGCGCCGCTTATTGATCTACTGCGTGGCGGTGCTCGTATGGCGTATATATATGTGGCGACCCCCGGGATTCTTTTTACTGATTTCTTAACCTATTTCGGACCGTTTACCGGCACTGGGATCACTTTTGGGTTGCGCGTAGAACTCGGATTGCTCACGCTGATGCTCGGAGCCTATGTGTATATTCATACAAGACGCCTATCGACAGCGATTATCGGAGCGGGTATCGGCTATACGGTGATATTCATCGCCGTCGCAGTGCCCAGTCTGATTGCATTTTTCTTACCCCCGGTCGCCAGTGGTTTTATATGGGCAAGTTCGAGCGGTTCAGCATGGGCCGGAGCTTTGCAGAGTGCTCTCGTTTCTCACGATTTTCTGCACCCGTCAGAAACATATTCCGTCTATAGAACTGCCGAACTGCTATTCAATGCGATGCTGGCGCAGGTGTGGTATCTCATCATCTTTTTCTTCGGAACTCTATGGCTGTATCTCGTACGGAAGGATATCGTGCGAGCGACGCTTCGCAATATTCGTCCGGAGCGTCTCGCTCATTTTTTGATTGCCGCACTTTTGGGCGGGCTTATCGTGCTTGCGGAGGGTGCGAATATCGATTGGACGATTCTCAACTTGATTACCATCGCTGTTGCGGCGCTCACCATCACATTCGCATGGATGTTTGCGGTCATTGTGAATGATATTGCTGACGAGTCGATTGATGCCGTGTCGAACAGGGAACGACCGCTTATCACCGGCACGCTTGCGAAAGATACGATGCGAGATGCGGGGTTCGTTGTCGGATTGATGGCGCTCGTCGGTGCGCTCACTCTCGGTTCGTATGCGACATTTTGGATACTCGTCTTTAGTGCGGCATATTACATTTATTCCGTTCCGCCGCTTCGTTTGAAGCGAGTGCCGATACTTGCGTCGGCGCTTATCGGTATCGCCACGCTCGCAATTATGATGTTTGGCTTCTTCCTGCTATCGGCAAATAAAATCTTCGCGGCATTCCCTCCTTCGATTGCGCTGCTCGTCGTTCTCTTCATGACGCTTCTTACCAACGTACGTGACATTAAGGACATACAGGGCGATGCCGCTGCGGGCATATGGACGCTGCCGACTCTTCTGGGTGACCGTCTCTCAAGGGCGATTATCGGCATACTGGTATTCATCGCATACGCGAGCGTCCCGCTCCTTTTCCCCATTCAAATTTTGTGGATACCCTCTCTCATCGTCGGAGCCGTATCATGGATCGGACTCGTGCGAGGGAAGGGGGAACGGTTTATCTTCATTCTTTATTTCCTGTATCTCGCGAGTATTGTTCTCCTTCTTCGTTTCGCCTAGATACGAAATACGAACTGAATATATAAACCACAGTTATCTGCCTCGCTGAGGGTTTTGGGTGATATACTTGCAAGCAATGATGCGGGGAGAATTTTTTAAGCATTGGCAGATTAGCGCTGCAGTACTCTTTTCGGTAGTGCTCGTCGGCAGCGCCTATTTCCTCGCACGCGGCATTGAGACGCCGCCCAAGGCGCAAGCTTCAGAAGAGACCGCACTTCTGAAGGCGATTGCGTCCAAAGATTCCGATAATGATGGGTTGCCTGACTGGGAAGAGGCGCTCTACGGCACCGACCCGCACAACCCCGACACGTTCAAACTCGGTATGACCGACGGCGAGGCGGTCGCTCGCGGGCTCATCGTGCCGAAGGCGATTGCCGACGTGGCGGTCGCGACATCTTCGTCGAAGGGAATAATTGTCGATCCCTCGCTCCCGCCGGCGCCTGCGGAGGGGACACTCACGGCTACTTTTGCGCAGACATTTTTTACGCTCTTTATCGCAGCGAAACAAGCAGCCGGCGGAGCAGATCTTTCTGAGAGCCAGATGAATGATGTCGCCACGAAGTCATTAAATTCTATTGCGGCAACCGCAACCATCACTCCTGATTACAAATCAGCAAAAGATCTTTCAATTTCAAATTCGAGCACCCTGAAAGAATTCGCCTTCAAAGAATTTGCCGTAAATGCAGAAGCGATACTTATGAACAATACCGCTGACGCGACGACCACCGCGCTCAAATACCTGAAGAGTTTTCTTGAGGAAAATGATACGACGGCAATACCGCATATCCTCTCAATAGCAAAAGCATATCGAGATACTGCTATCGGATTTGCAGCGCTCCCGGTCCCAAAGGAGCTCGAAACAGACGATCTCCTACTCATGAATTCGATGATGCGTTTAGGAGAGATCATATCTGACTTGGCTCGTGCCAATGACGATCCTCTTGTCGCCATTCTTGCTCTCAAGCAGTATCCAAACGTGGTGTACTCCATGGGAGCTGCTTTCATGAATATCGGGAAAATATATGCAGCAAACGGCATAGTTCTCCCTGCGGGTACGCCAGGAGCATCTTTTGTCAGTTTCGCTGCCGACACCGCGAAAGAAGAGGCGGCATCGGCCAAGAAACCATGAATACACGGCCCTTCATCAGAGCAATAGCACTATTTTTTGCTGTGGTGCTTATTGCGCCCTCAGCGCTTTTCGTGGCGCCGCAGAAGGCCCATGCCTGGACTGATATTCCCGCTGGTTTACAGCGCGTCATCGTAATCGCCAAGGAAACTCTTACCGAGCTCAATACATACACAACCGAGCTTTCCGATATCGCGAATGACGTCAACACATTTGTACTGCAACCGCTTGCGTTCGTGCTCTCAGGGAATCTGATGAAAATGCTTACCGCGAGCGTCGTTTCATTTGTCATCGGTAAAGCAAATGGCACGGGCCTGCCGCAATTCGCGACCGATGTGCAGGGGTCTATACGAACCGTCCAGACTTCTGCGGCTCTAGCGTATTTGAAACAGGTTGGCCTGACGGGATCACCGTTCGCCGGATCGATTGCAGAAGCGCTGAATACCGATTACCTCACGAGGTCGAGTCTCGCCGGCTTCTGGAACACCAATATGTGCACGCTCAGAGCGGGGTCGGAAGGCATACCTGCATCCGCAAATATACCTGCCTATCTCGCAGGGAATTGGTCGCAGGGCGGTGTGGCGGCATGGTTCACGCTCACGACAGAGACGCAGAATAATCCCTATACGCTCTATCAAAATACTCAGGCTCAGCTAGCGAATGTCATCGGTCCTGGTGTAGGTGGAGTCTCCGGCGTGCGCGAACAAGTACTCGCGTGGGGCAAGGGCATCATGTCATGGTGCGGCGCGAATGATCCGGCTGCTCCCGCAGGGAACAACCCGGACGAGGCTTCGGCAAGCGTGTCCGGCGGCACGCGGACCATTACGGCATCAGACGCTGTTGCAGCGCAGCAGACCTGTCTGCAGAACGGCGGGAACCAGGCTGGATGCCAATCAGTCTACGATCAAGAGATGGCGGCAATTGGCACGTCAGTACCGGTCTCTTCCGGAGGCGGCATCAATCCCGGGGACCCATGTACCACCAATGGCGTGCCGGGCACCATCAAGACGCCAGGATCGCTCATTAGCGATACGCTTAGTAAAGTGCTCGGGGGTCAACAAGATGAGATAGTTCGCATGGGGAACATCGGCCCGCAGATTACGAGTATCTTGGGCAATATCGCGAATATCGTGAACACGGTGAAATTCGCTTCAAGTATTCTTGGAGGGGACAAAGGGAACGGGGGTCTCTTTGGCGTCGGCGATACATCTTCATCGAATTCAACTCCGGCGCTTACTCAGTTTACCCCCGCGCAAGATTCGGCGGGGAACTTCACCTCAGATTATGCTGGCGTATCCACGTCCACAATCAATCAGAGTCAAGCCGGATCTCCTTTAGTCGGAGCGTTCAATAACGATCTTACGACCCGAGTGAACATGTATAAGACAGCGTGGATCACTATCGGTTCGGCTGCGAATACGGCAAATGGCAGCGTCGCATCTCTCAGAGATACATGTCTAGCTGCCGCAGCGACTGCAAAGACTCTGGAGAAGAGCGCAAATACCAACTATCAAATAATCTTACAGTCGTTTATAACGAGCAGTACCGCCCAGGCAGACGCGGCGCAGACTGCGCTCACAGTGACCATATCCCCCGTGATTGCGCAGGCCGCTGATGCTGCGGCAACATCGACGGCCGCGCTCGCGATGGTTGCTCGAGTCAAAAGTGAGCTCGAATCCGGATCGAGTGCGTACAGCGCAGATCTCCAGAACCTCCTCAAAATGCCGCCGACTGCGGATGATATCTCGAATGCGCAAAAGAATGCCCAGCTAAATCCGGTGGACGCAAACTCAAGCGACCAGGTCACGGCAAATCCGACAGGCTCGCTCGTTGTCTCGGGGGGTACCCTTGTCGATCAGATGACCCTCCTCAATACGAACGCGCTCGGACTCGTCTCTTCATGCGCCGTGCCTCCAGATCCCGGTACTGGAGCTTAATGTATGAATCGATTTTTCATCGCTTCGTTTATCACTCTCGCTCTCATCGTAGGCGCGCCCGGCGCCCCCCCCCGACCGCCCCCAGCCCCGGTTTGTGATTATGAGAAGATTTGTACGTATTACCACCCAGC
>VFSW01009912.1_pt1 | contig 13564 bp, 11 predicted proteins | sample 5358111 | NCBI WGS metagenome assembly VFSW01 (sample SAMN11554181, study PRJNA540505) | mine drainage metagenome | isolation source: sediment from site ElyBrook_90M | place: USA: Ely Copper Mine, Vershire, VT | collected 2017 | reverse complement strand
GTGGCCGACGAAACCGACACTAGACCACAGACGAACTTACGGGGCCAACCACTAAGGTAACGCGGCGGGCGGCGCTCACCCGGCTCGGCGGTGCGCTGGCGGGCGGGCTGCTGGCCAGCGCGTGCGGCTCGCTCCCGGCCGGCCGCGGGGCGGGAGCGGCCGGGACTCCCGTCGCGGCCGGGTCGCCGGAACTGCGGTGGCGCCGTCAGGTCGGCGTCGATTCGCTCGTCGTGTCCGGAGACACGTTGTCCCTCGGTGCCGAGGCGCTCGACGCGGCCACGGGGAAGCCCCGCTGGAGCATCGGCAGCGACGTCAAGCCGCCCGCCGTCGCCGTCGCGGCAGGCGGCGGCATGGTGCTCTGCATCGGGACCAATGCCAACGGGGCCGATAACATCACCGCGCTCAGTGCGGCCACCGGTCACCTGCGGTGGACTGCCCCGGCTGATGTCGGCAATCCCAACAACGGCGCCGGCCCGTGGCTGACCTTCGCCGACAATGCCGTCTACGCGCTGATCGGGCGGCCCGGAAGCCACGACGTCTCCCGCGACGAGGTGGTGCTCGCGCTGGACGGGCGGACCGGAGCGCGCACGTGGATGAGCAGGCTCCCGCCGATGGCCACGGCGATGGCCGTCGCCGGCGGCACCGTGTACGCCGGCTCGGCGCTGGGGCCGCAGTCACGGTCGGGTCAGGTCGTGGCGCTGGACGGCGCCACCGGGGCCCGCCGGTGGAGTGCCATGGTCGGCGCGCCCGTTGGTGCGCTCACCGTGACCGAGGGAGTGGTGGCCGGGTGCTGGGACTACCTGATCCCGTTCCAGCGGACACCACCCCTGATGTTCGGGCTGAACGCCGCTGACGGCCGGATCTTGTGGCGGCGGGACCTCGGTGCGGTGCTCGCGCGCATCGCCTCTGCTGACGGGCTGGTCTTCGCCCTCGACCTGGCCAATGGCGGGTTGCTGGCGGTTGACGCGCTGACCGGCACGCTGCGCTGGAAGCACACGACCGGAGGGCAGTATCCGATCGCGCCGGTCGTCGCCGGCGGCACGGTCTACGTCGGCTACCTGAACTCGGTACGGGCATTCTCGGCCCGGACCGGCCAGCAGCTGTGGACCTACCCGGTCGACGGCCCGGTCACGAGCCTCGCGATCAGCGGCGACACCCTCTATGTCGCCCGGTATGCCGCCACTCCCGGCTATACGCTGTACGCGCTGCGGGTGTAGGGCGTCAGGAGAGGCGGAGGCTGCGCCACAATAGTCCAATGGATCTGCACCTGAGTGGCAAGGTCGTGCTTATCACCGGCGGGACCGACGGGCTGGGCGCGGCGCTGGCGGACCGGCTCGCCGAGGAGGGGGCCCGGGTCGCGGTCTGCGGGCGTGATCCCGGGCGGCTGGCCGCCACCGAGCAGCGGCTGCGTGACGCCGGGGGTGATGCCCTGGCGGTGCAGGCCGATGTCACCCGCCCGGCTGACCTGCAGCGATTCGTTGCGGGGGCCGTCTCCCGCTGGGGCCGGCTCGACGGCCTGGTGAACAACGCGGGCCAGAGCTCGGCGGGACGGATCGACCAGGTCTCCGACGATGACTGGATCGCCGACCTCGACCTCAAGGTGCTCGCGGCCGTTCGCTGCACCCGCCTGGCCGTGCCGCACCTGATCGCGGCCGGCGGCGGGGCCATCGTCAACGTGCTCAACATCGGCGCCAAGGCCGCCGGCGCCGGATCGTTGCCGACCACCGCCTCTCGAGCCGCCGGCCTGGCGATCACCAAGGCCGCGTCCAAGGACCTCGGCGGGCACGGCATCCGGGTCAACGCCGTGCTCGTCGGCCTGGTCGAGAGCGGCCAGTGGCGGCGGCGGGCCGACGCGGCCGGCCGGCCGGAAGCAGAGCAGTACCGCCAGATGGCCGAGAACACCAGTATCCCGCTGGGCCGGGTGGGCCGGCCCGGGGAGTTCGCCGACCTGGCGGCGTACCTCCTGTCGGATCGCTCCTCCTACGTGACCGGCTCGGCCGTCAACCTCGACGGAGGAAGCAGCCCAGTGCTCTGACCCGGCGGCAGCCGGGGGTGACCGGGGTCGCCCAGCTGGTCCTCGCGCGCACCGGGGAGCGGCTGCGGGCCGATCAGGAAAAGTAACGATACGCGCGGTCCGCGGGCCGGCCACCAGGGCGGCTGCCAGGATGCTGCCGTGGACATGACGTCGTTCCTCGATGCGGCCGCCGCGCTGCTGTCAGTGGAGTCGGTCAGCGGCCGGCCCGATGAACTGGCCCGGGCCGTGGACTTGGTCCTCGACTTCATCGGACCGGGGTTCTCCGTGGAGCGGTTCGAGTGGGCCGACAATCCGGGCGCACTGGTCTACCAGGGTGCCGTCCGCCCCGCGTTCACGGTGCTGCTGAACGCGCACCTGGACGTCGTCGCGGCCCCGGCGTCCCAGTTCCGGCCGTACCGCGAGGAGAACCGGCTGTACGCGCGGGGCGCGATGGACATGAAGGTCGCGGCGCTCGCGCAGGCCCTGGCCTTCCGTGAGCTGGCCGGCCGCCTGCCGTACCCGCTCGGCCTGCAGCTGGTCACCGACGAGGAGACCCCCGACCCCCGCGGCACCCTGCACCAGCTGGACGAGGGGGTCACCGCCGGGTTCGCGGTGATCGGCGAGGCCAGCGGGCTGGGCATCGCCACCGAGTGCAAGGGGGTCGCCAAGGTCCGGATCAGCGCCGAGGGCCGCAGCGCGCACGCCGCGTACCCCTGGCAGGGCGATAACGCCGTACTCAAGCTCAACCGCGCCCTTGACGCCATCCTGGCCGCCCACCCGGTCCCGGACGCCGAAGCCTGGCGGACCACCGTCAACGTCGCCCGCGTCGACACACCCAACCGGGCACTCAACCAGGTACCCGCGCAGGCGCAGGCCTGGCTGAACATCCGCTTCCCCGCCGGGGACCCCGACGTGGACGGCCGGACACCAGAGCAGCTCGCCGCCTACCTGGCCCGCTTCTGCGAACCGGGCGTCACCCCCGTCGTTGAGCGGATTGACCCGCCGTGGAGCGCCGACGAGCGGCACCCGGAAATCGCCGCGCTCCAGGCGGCGGCGCGCGGCCAGGGGTACCCGGGGGAGCTGCTGCGCAGGCACGGCACCGGCGACGTGTGCTTCTTCGCGGAGCACGGCATCGAGTGCGTCGAGTTCGGCATCGGCGGCGACGGGCTGCACGGCCCGGGCGAGTACGCCGACATCGCCACGATCGTCCCCTACTACCAGGCCCTGACTGAGTTCCTCCGCGCCCCCCGGCCGTTACCGGCTACCGGCACCGCCTCCCGGCCCGCTGGCCGTGCCCTATCTCTCAAGGACGGTCACGGATTCCGGTGGCACGGTCAGGTTCTCAGCCGCCTTGGCCGCTCGCTTGACGATGGCGGGATCCTGGTTGCTGTACTGCCACTCGGTGAGCTGTCCCGGCTTCGAGCCGAGCGCGGACGTTACCGTCTGGCTCGCCGTCGTGCTGATGTTGACGTATGCCTCGGCGTGCTGGCCGCCGGGCAGCGTCGAGGCGAACGCGAGGATATTCGCGCTCGTGTTGGCGGTGTCGACGCTCAGCAGCGCGCCCGGCTGAGCCAGCTTCGAGGCGAGCAGCCAGCCCCAGTACGGCGTCTGCGGGTCTCCCGCGCCGTTGAACAGGCTGTAGCTGGGGTGGGTCAGGGGGCCGCTGTTCTGCGCGTCGGCTTGCGACCACCAGTCCACGGTCGCGGCCCCCTGCGCGAGCCAGGACAACGCGTCGCCCGCGGCGAACACCGCGCCGACCGGCCGGTCCGGCGTGAACGTGGCCTGGTTAGAGGAGTTCGTCTCGCCGATCATCCAGAACTTGCCGGGCGCGTACTGGCTGATGTCCGCCTTGATCGCCGCCGCCCGGGCCGGGATGTCCGACAGGTAGGAAAGGATCGTCGCGTCTGGTGCCTGGACGGTCGTGAACGACGGGTACCAGATGACATCGATTCCCTGGTAATACTTAGCCAGGGCGGGCATTACCGCGTCATTCCAGACGTAACCGGAGTTCCCGGGCGGGCTTATCGCGTACGGCAGGACGATCAGCGCGGCCGGGTCGGCTTGCTTGATCGCGGTCATGAACGCTGGCGCGTGCGCGATGAAGGACTGCGCGATCAGCCGCATTCCCGGAATGGAGCCCATGGTTTTCTGCGGGCAGTCGTACGGGCTGTTCGGCTCCCACGGGTAGTTGGCCGGCGGGGTGGTGATCGGGAAGTTCACCTCCCCGCAGCCGTAGGGCTCGTTCCCGATGTTGAACTCGGTTACCGGGGCATGATGGGCGACGATCCAGCTCGCCCAGGCCGCGCCGAGCTGCGGCGTGCCTGACCCGTAGTTGACCGTCACCATCCCCTGCGCGCCGTCCGCGGGCACCTCGTCCATGTAAGAGGGGAAGTCCGTGTAATCCAGGGCATTGCTGGCGTACGGGTCTCCCAGCGTGAAGTCGTTGCTCTGGTGCCTCGCCTGCGCCGCGGCGTAGGTATCGACATTGGTCTGCCAGTCATAGGCGTCGGCCCACGCCCCGCCGCCGTACCTGAACCACGTCGAAGCCCCGAGCGCCTTCATCCGGATTTCAATCTTGCGACGAGCGGAGGGGTTGCTGTCCGGCTTTTCCGAGGGCCCCACATTCACGCCGAGTGGCGTCGCGCCCAGATATGTTCCGCTGGCCGGGTCACTCATTTCCGCCCTGGCCGCAGGGGGGGTCATCGCCGCGACGGCGCCGGCCATGGTAATAGGAATGGAAAGCGCGAATGCATGCAGGTATCGTCGTGCGTTCATGATTTATCCCGTCTGTAAAGGGAATATCTCAGACTGGCGTAAATGAACCGACTGGCGTAATGAGCCGGCCGGCCCGGGCACGAGATGACAGGCTAGTGGGCCTGACCAGCCAGAGCACGGGGGACGCGCCGCCGGAACGCGGGAACGCGGTCGGCCCGACCTCCGATATGTGGATGGATCCCGCGGCCGACCCGCGGTTCGCGGCACCGCCGGTCGGTCACCGCGGCAACTGGACCAGTTTCAGGAAGAAATCGTCGATCTGCCTGATCGCCGTCATAAACTGCTCGAAGTCCACCGGCTTGCTCACGTACGCGTTGGCATGCAGGCTGTAGCTGCGCAAGATGTCCTCTTCGGCCTGCGAGGTGGTCAGCATGACCACCGGGATGAGCCTGAACTCAGGGTCCTGCTTCAGCTGGGCGAGGACCTCAAGGCCGCTCACCCGGGGGAGGTTGACGTCAAGCAGGATCAGTCCCGGCCGGGGGGCGTCGGCGTAGGGTCCGGTCCGCCGCACGAACTGCAGGGCCTGCTCGCCGTCGGATACGACGTGCAACGGATTGCGTACCTTGTAGAACTCGAAGGCCTCCCTGGTCATGAGGACGTCACCCTCGTCGTCCTCCACCAGCAGCACATTGACCAGCCTGGGGTCATCCGGATAGGCCACGTGTCTCCTCGTTCTCGGGAATCGCGGGCACGGTAAAGCAGAACCTGGCCCCGTCCACGGCGCTGGTGTCGAGCCAGATGCGGCCGCCGAAGTACTCGACGATCTTCCGGCACATGGCAAGGCCGATCCCGGTGCCCGGGTACGCCGTCTTGTCGTGCAAGCGCTGGAAGATAAGGAAAACCCGGTCAGCATACTGCGGCTCGATACCGATTCCGTTGTCGGCGACGGAAAACAACCAGAACGCGTCCGCGCGCTCGGCGGTGACGGCGACGTGCACCGGCTGATCGCCCCTGAACTTCAGCGCGTTGCCGATCAGGTTCTGGAAGACCGCGGTCATCAGCGCGGGCTGCGCCCGCACGGCCGGCAGCGGACCGTGCTCGATGACGGCGCCGGCCTGAGCGATCTGGTCGGACAGGTTCGCCGTCGCCGCCGCCAGCGCGGCGCCGCAGTCCACCGGGCTGAGCTCGACCGCGGCCCGGCCGACTCTGCTGAACGCGAGCAGGTCGTTGATCAGCACCTGCATCCGCTTGGCGCCGTCCACGGCGAACTCGATGTACTGGTCGGCTTTCTCATCGAGCTGGCCGCGGTAGCGGCGCTGCAGCAGCTGGCAGAAGCTGGTGACCTTCCGCAGCGGCTCCTGCAGGTCGTGCGACGCGATGTAGGCGAACTGCTCGAGTTCCGCGTTGGACCGCTGCAGGTCAGCGGCGTGCGCCGCGAGGGCGTCATTCGCCTCCTGTACTGCCGTCAGCTCCCGCAGGATGCGGGCGCGCATGGTGTTCACGTCGGCGGCCAGCGCGCGGATCTCGCGTGGCCCACTCCGCGTCACCTCGTGGCCGAAGTCGCCGTCGGCGACGCGCCGTGCCTGCGCGGCGAGTACGTGCACCGGGCGGATGGCAGTGACGCGCAGCACGATAGCGAGCGCCACGACGACCACGACCAGCCCGATCGCGATGGCCGCCAGGGCCGCCTCGAGATCGGCCGAGGCGCGGTCGAGCGAACCCAGCGCCTGCTGCCGCTGGCTGGACACCGCTGACTCGAAGTCGGCCAGGTTAACGCGCAAGGCGTCGAACTCGGCCTTGCCGGCCAGGATGGCCGGGCTCACGACCGGCTTTCCCGCGGCCTGGACTTCCTGGATGGTCGGGTTCGCGTAGCGCGTGCGCCAGTCGCTGGCCTGGGTCAGCGTCCGCTCCAAGGTCACGGCGCTGGCCGCGGACAACTGCGGCAGGAGCGGGCGGAGCTGGCCGGCCGCGGCCTGCTGGGCTTGCAGGCCCTGCGTGTAGGGGGCCAGGAAACTCGGCTCGCCGCTCAGCGCGTACCCGCGCAGGCCGGTCTCCTGGTTGAGCAGCGCGCTGTACAGTTGCTGCGCCGCCAGCGCGGCCGGGTCGATCACGGTCTCGATCCGCTGCCGCTCGCCGTCGACGTGGGCGAGAGCCAGCCCGCCGATGACCATGGCAGCCACCGAGAACAGCGACATGGCCAGGACGATCACGCCGAGAATCCGGCTTAGCGGCCACGGTGGCGAGGTGGAGGAGAGCATCAGGCGCCTGCCCCCGCCGTGGCCCCGGTCACGCGTACCCCAGGGCGAGGATCGCGATGTCGTCGTCGAGGTCGCCGCTGTTGAGGTTGCGTACTTCTTCGATGAGCCGGCTCAGCAGCCTGTCGTCGCTGACCCGGCCGGGGTCGAACGGCGGCGGGCCGAGTGCGTCGCGCAGCAGGTCCATCAGCCCTTCGCTGCCCAGCCGGTAAGGGCTTCCGGTGATCCGGCCCTCGATCAGGCCGTCGGTGTACAGCAGCAGGGACCAGCGGTCGCCAAGCTCTACCTCGCGGCCAGGCCATTCTCCCTGGTCATTGAGCCCGGGGGGCAGGCAGGCCGGGCCGCTGAGTTCGGTGATCCGGCCGGGAGTGACAAGGAGGGGCGGCGGGTGGCCCGCCAGCCGCACGATGCCGCTGCGGCGGTCCGGTGCCACGGAGAACGTGCAGACCGTGGCGAACATGGCGTCCACCTGCTGCTCGTGCCTGAGCACGAGCTGGACGGCGGACAGCGCGTCCGACGGCGGCTGGCCGGCCAGGGTCAGCGCCCGCCACGCCACCCGCAGGCAGACGCCGAGTGCGGCCTCGGCGGGCCCGTGCCCGCAGACGTCGCCAATCAGGGCGTGCACCCAGCCATCGGGCGTCTGCACGACGTCGTAGAAGTCGCCGCCGAGCAGCCGCTGCTTGCCGCCCGCCCGGTAGCGGGTCGCCACGCTCAGCCGCGCGTCGCGGAACACCGGGAAGGGAAGCAGCCCGCGCTCGAGCCTGGCGTTCTCCTGTGCGCTCGCCTGCGCGAGCAGCAACTGCCGCTGGGCTTCGTCCCAGCGCCGGCGCTGTATCGCGTACCTGATCACCCGGTGCAGCAGCTTCCCGGTCACCTCGCCCTTGACCAGGTAGTCCTGAGCTCCCGCGCGGACCGCCTGCTCGCCGAGGTACTCGCCCTCCAGGCCGGTGAGCACCACCACCGCCGCGTCCGGGTGCTGCCGCAGCAGCCGTTGCAGCCCGTCGATGCCCCGTGAGTCCGGCAGTCCCAGGTCGAGCAGTACGCAATCAGCACCGGGAGCCAGCCGCATGGCGTCGGCGAGCCGCCGGGCTCGCTGCACCTGCAGGCCGGCGTCCGCCTCCTGGAGCAGTTCCTCGACAAGGAAAGCGTCGCCGTCGTCGTCTTCGACCAGCAGAACCCGCGACCGCTCCGCGCTATTCGCCATCATCTTCCACTGTCGAGATAACCGGGAAGTACCGGTCGCCTTTCCGTACGGATGTGCCAGCTTAGCGAAATCCCCGTCACGGATGAACGGTGCACCCTCGAACTCGTCAGTGTCGACGAGGCGAACATCGTTAGAAGAACGGCCGTCCGGCGATGTCGGGCCCCTCGTCGCGGTCCCTGGTCAGGTAGTACGAGCCGATCGCGGTGTACGCCGTTTCCAGGTAGTTGGTGTGGTTGGCGGCGGTGCTGATGTCGCGGAACGCCTGCTCGATCGGGCGGCCGCGGTACACGGCACCCGATCCGGCCATGTCGAAGATGAGCCCCACCGCCTCTTTGGCCGCCCGGACCGCGAAGATGTTCGCCTCGCGCAGCCGGACCCGCAGCTCGAGGGACAGCTCAGGGTGGGCGCTCGCGTCCTGGTAGGCGGCGCGCGCGGTGTCGTGCAGCAGCGCCCGCGCGGCGCGGACCAGGGCGTCGGCCCGGGCGAACGCGATCTGGTGCGCCTGCTCGTGCCCCATCGCGCTCTGCCGGGCCGACCCCGGGGCAGGCCTGGCGTTGACGGCGCCGGTGAACGCGTGCAGGGCGGCGGACGCGATCCCGAGCGCGTGCGCCCCGTGGCCCGCTTCCGGCATTTCCTTGATACGGAAAAGCGCGCGGTCGTAAGCCGGCGGACCGTAGAACCCCGGGTTGACCTGCTCGTCAGGGACGAAGAGATCGGTGACCTCGAAGTCGCCGCTTCCGGTGCCGCGCAGGCCAAGGCCGTCCCAGGTGTCGATGAGGCGGGCCTGGTCGGCGGGCCAGATCGCGAGCAGGCGGCGCGGCTGGCCGCCCGCCTCACGAATCGGTGACCCGTCAGGGTCGCAGGCGGCCGACATCCCGCCGAGCCAGGTGGCGAACGGAGAACCGCTCGCGAACGGCCACCGGCCGCTGACCCGGTAGCCGCCGTCGACCGGGATCGCCGTCCCGCCGATCCGGCCCAGGCTCATCGCCAGGATCAGCCGCCCGCCGGCCCGCACGCGGAAACGCTCGAACCGCTCCGGGTCAAGGAACGTCAGGCCCACGCCTGAGTTGATGAATGCCAGCCACCCGACCGACGCGCTGATCCGCGCCAGCTCCTCGATCAGCGCGAGCCACTGCGCCGGCTCGGCCTCCAGGCCGCCGACCTCCCGCGGGAGCATCGCCCGGAACACCCCGGAGTCGTACAGCGCCGCCACGAGTTCCTCGGGTATCCGTCCCGCCTCGACGGCCTGCGCGTGCTGCCTGATCAGCGGCTCCAGGGACCGCGCGAGGCCGGCGAGCGAAGCGCCCGCGCCATCGGCGGCCTGCGCCGCGGTGCCATCGGCGGCCTGCGCCGCGGTGCCATGGGCGGCCTGCGCCGCGGCCGGGTTGGAGATGGCCATCACGATCCTCCGCCAGGTCTCGCCGCGTCGCCGGGATCGGCCCGCCCGGGCTGGCAAGGCGACGTTACCGCCTGGCCGGAACGCACGGACATGTGCACGAGCACAGATTGGCGGGCCCGATCGTTTACGGCCATCTGGCGGGAGACCAGCCTTACCCGGGGGAGAAAACCTTACGCTGGAAGGTTTTCCGGGTTACGATCGTCGGGTCTGCCCCCCGTGGAGGAGTTGGAGCCGCATGCCAGGAACCAGCGAACTGAGTCACGTGACGCCTGCGTCCGGCACCTCGCCGCGGGTCGAGGAACTGCTGGCCGCCCTCTCCACCGAGGAGAAGATCGGCCAGCTGATCCAGTACTTCTACTTCAAGTTCCCGGAGAACTCGGCCGGCGGCCCGCTTGGCGACCTCGCCGGGCAGCCCCGGATGGTCGAGGAAGCGCTGACGCGGGGCGGCGCCGGGTCGCTGCTGTTCGTGAAGGACCCGGCCGAGACCAACCGGCTGCAGCGGGCGGCGATCGACGGCAGCCCGCACGGCATCCCGGTCCTGTTCGGGTTCGACGTCATCCACGGGCTGCGCACCATCTTCCCGGTGCCGATCGGGCTCGCCGCCTCGTGGAACGCGGAACTGATCGAGCGGGCGCAGGCCGTCGCGGCGGCCGAGGCCCGCGCGGTGGGCATCCACTGGGTGTTCGCGCCGATGGTGGACATCGCCCGCGACCCCCGGTGGGGACGGATCGTCGAAGGCGCGGGCGAGGACCCGCTGCTCGGCTCGGTGGTCGCCGCCGCCCAGGTGCGCGGCTTCCAAGGGGACATCCTTGGCACGCCGGGCCGGGTGATCGCCGGGCCCAAGCACTTCGCGGGCTACGGCGCCGCGCTCGGCGGCCGTGACTACGACGAGGTTGACCTGTCGGACCAGGAATTCTGGAACACGTACCTGCCGCCGTTCCGGGCCGCCGTCGCGGCCGGCGCGGGCAACATCATGTCCGCGTACATGGACCTCAACGGCGTCCCCGCCAGCGGCAACCGCTGGCTGCTGACCGACGTGCTGCGCGGCGCGCTCGGCTTCGACGGCTTCGTCGTCACCGATGCCAACGCGGCCAGGGACCTGGTGACCCATAACTTCGCGGCCGGCCCGGCCGACGCCGCCGCCCGGGCCCTGACGGCCGGGGTGGACATGGAGATGACGGTCGCCGACCCCGCGTTCGGCCACCTGGGCGCCGCGCTCGCCGACGGCCGGGTCAGCCCCGGGCAGCTGGATGAGTCGGTGCGGCGCATCCTGGCGCTCAAGGACGCGCTTGGCCTGTTCGACCAGCCGTTCGTCGATGAGGACGCGGCCCGCGAGGTACTGGCCAGGCCCGCGCACCGCGACGCGGCCCAGCAGGCCGCCGAGCAGGCCGCCGTGCTGCTGCGCAACGAGGGCGCCGCCCTGCCGCTGAACGCGGCCGCGCTACGGCGGGTCGCCGTGATCGGGCCGCTGGCCGACTCGGCCAGGGACACGCTCGGCCCCTGGGTCTTCGACCACGATCTGTCCGAGACCGTCACCATCCTCGACGGCATCCGCGGCTACCTCGGCGACCGGGCGGCGGTCAGCTACGAGCCGGGGATCGCCGCGCCCGTCCTGCCCTTCCCGTCGCTGTTGGCCCGGTGGGAACCCGGCCAGGACGACGGGGCCGGGTTCGATCCCGCTGCCGCGCTTGAGGGCGCTGTGCGGGCCGCCGCCGACGCCGACGTGGTGATCGCCGTCCTTGGCGAGCGGCAGGACATGATCGGGGAGGCCGCCTCCCGTTCGGACCTCTCGTTGCCCGGTGCACAGCAGGAACTGCTTGAGGCGGTCGCCGCGACGGGCACCCCCGTCGTGCTCGTGCTGATGAGCGGCCGCCCGCTGGAACTGCGCGGGGCCGCGGCAACGGTGCCCGCCGTCCTGCAGGCGTGGTACCCCGGCACCCGGGGCGGCGCGGCCGTCGCCCGGCTGCTGTTCGGCGACGTCACTCCGGCCGGGAAGCTGCCGTTCACCTGGCCCCGCGGCGTCGGGCAGGTGCCGGTGCACCACGCGGTCACCCGGTCCCACGCCCCGCAGGAACAGGGCCGGCGTTACTGGGACGAGGAGAGCACGCCGCTGTTCCCGTTCGGCCACGGCCTCAGCTACGCCCGGTTCGCCTACCGCGACCTGCGCGTCGAGCCGGCCTCAGGCACCGCGGCCGGAACCGTCACCGTGACCGTGGAACTCGCCAACGTCAGCGACCGCGACGGCACCGAAGTCGCCCAGCTCTACCTGCACCAGCGGCACGGCACCTCGTCCCGGCCACTGCGGCAGCTGAAGGGATTCCGCCGGGTCGAGCTGGCCGCCGGGGCCGCGGAGACCGTCACCTTCACCGTCGGGCCGGAGATGCGCCGCTACTGGAGCGCGGCCACCCGCGGCTGGGTGACCGACGCGAGCACGTTCGACGTGTGGGTCGGCGGCGACGCGACCGCGACGCTGCACGCCCAGTTCACCGTCACCGCGGGCTGACCCGGCGCCCCGGCCGGTACCCGCGCCTATGGGCCACGTCCGCGCCCGGCGACGCCCTTACGATAGCGGGGTGACGCAGGACGCCACCGGGGGCGGGCCCGGACACCGCTCGTACCCGAAGGGGGTGCGGCGCCGGCAGCAGATCCTGGACAGCGTGATCGCGCTGCTCGCCCAGCGCGGCGGGGACCGGACCTCGCTGCGGACGGTGGGCCAGGCGATCGGGGTGTCCCATACGGCGCTGCGCCATTACTTCTCCTCCCGCGATGAGTTGCTGGTGGAGGCCTACCGGGCGCACGAGTCGCGCGGCGCCGTGGACCCGTTCCCGGCCGGCGAGTCCGCCGTCGGGCTGATCATCGGGGCCGCCGAGCGGAACCGCTCGATCCCCGGCCTGGTGGAGCTGTACGCAACCCTCACCACCGACGCGTTGCAGGAACGGCACGCTGTGACCAGGGAATTCATCCGCGAACGATTCGGCTCGCTGCGGTCGGTCCTCGCCGCGCGGGTCGAGGCCGGGCAACGGGCGGGCGCGATCGCCGAGGACATCGACCCGGTGGACGCGGCCGCGCTGGTGATCGCCGCGTCCGACGGCCTGCAGGTCCAGTGGCTCCTCGAGCCCGACACGGTGGACGTGGGCCGGGCCCTGTCACTCCTCGAGCGGCTGCTCGCGCGCAGCCCGGGAACGTTACTCACTCAAGCGGCCCGGTGACCGCCTCGGCGGCGCGCACCGCCGCGCCGGAGGCGGCGCCGTCGCCACGGGCATGGGCCGACCCGCCTTCGTTCTGATAACAGCAAGAAGCGCTGGGGCTTGACGCGGTGATCCTCAGCGGCTCCTGGGTTGCGCCGTCACGCCTCGCCCCGGAGCATCGCGATCAGCCGGCCGAGCACCTGGCCGCCGCTGACCCGCAGCCCCTCGTGCTCCCATTCGTTGGTCACCCAGGTGCGCAGGCCGCGGATGCCCGCCGCGGTGCGCAGCGACAGCGGCGCGGGCACGTACATGTCGTCGAAGTAGACGGCTCCGACGGCGGGCACCTCGTTCGCCGCGAGCCGGGCCGGGTCATACAGCGGCGGCCAGCCGTCCCGCTGCGCGAGCAGCTGCGCCGCCTCCCGCAGCGGTGTCAGCGCGGGGTCGAGGTCGAGCATCCAGGGGTAGACCATCTCCCCGGTGAACAGCAGCGGCTGGTCGCCGTCGACCGCGCCCGCCGGGTCGAACGCGGGGAACTCGGCGCGCACCCGGTGCGCCGCCCAGCGGGTGGCCGGCCCTTGCGCGTAGCAGGCCTCGTGCAGCACCGCGTAGAGCGGGGCGCGGGCGAACCCGGTCCGTTCCATGACTTCGCCGAGGAAGGCGTCCGACAGCCCGCCGTCGCCGTCCCACGGGTCCTCGAGCAGGTAGTGCAGCTCGTGGCTGCCCGCGCTCTGGCCGAGCATCCCGCCGATCGCCTGGAACCGCTCGACGGTCAGCCGCGACCCGTCCGGC
>VFSW01009911.1_pt1 | contig 13566 bp, 8 predicted proteins | sample 5358111 | NCBI WGS metagenome assembly VFSW01 (sample SAMN11554181, study PRJNA540505) | mine drainage metagenome | isolation source: sediment from site ElyBrook_90M | place: USA: Ely Copper Mine, Vershire, VT | collected 2017 | reverse complement strand
CCGGAGTGGGCGGGTCGCGCACAGGGGGAGCATTGGGGGATCGCAGGGGCAGTATCCGTCGGTGATCGTCCGTAGAATTCTTGAAATCCGGAGACTCCTGGGGGATGGCTACAGCGTCGACCAGATTCGATCGGGTGCTTTGCTTCTAGCCAACGAGATCGAGGCGTTGGAGCGTCAGATGGGCGTGGTCTTTGATGGCATGGAGCGCGCGGTGCGCTTGAACGAAGACGAAATTGGCAGCGAGGGCCTGCGGCGTGAGTTGCAAGGTGCCCGGTCAATGGCGACGGATCTTGTCGGTCGATTGCGTATGATGGCTTCAGGCGTGGCGACACGCGAGCAACACGCGCGAGCAGCGGGGTAGGGTTTCGCGTTCACACGGTATCCGAAGGGGTGCCGTGGCGCGGCGCAGCAGGCGGCTGCGGTGTCGGCGGGGCATGTGGGTTTTCGGGCGCGACGAGCGCTCGCGGGGAGTCGTGCGTGCACGAAAATTCCCGTGAGCGCCTTGGACGCACGGCAAGGATTTGCCCTGAGAGTGATCTCACGGGGCACGGGAATGCATTTTGGAGGAAATGGATGACCACCAGCGGACCGTTCGAGGTGACCTCGGGTGAAATGGCGATTGCTGCGCACGCGGCGTCGGGACTCGCCGAGGCGGTTGAAATGCTCCCGTTCGGGGAGGAAGACGACGACCCTTCTCGGAGACGTTCCCGGGTGCGGGCGCGGACCATCTCGGTCAAGCGGCTTTCCAAGAGGGAACTCGAACGAGGGAGACAGTTGTTTCCCGACATCGAGTACGAGCGACCGCGTAGTCGTACCGACTGCCTGCACGGCCCTCACGCCGAACGGCCTTGCCCCTTCGTGAGTTGCAAGCACCATCTGTATCTTGACGTCAACGACCGAACCGGAAGCATCAAACTGAACTTCCCTGATCTTGAGGTCTGGGACCTCCCAGAAAGTTGTGCTCTGGACATCGCCGACCGCGGGGGGATCACCCTCGAAGAAGTCGGGGTCATCATGAACCTCACCCGTGAGCGTATCCGACAGCTCGAGACCCGGGGGCTAGCGCGACTCAAAGCCCTCAGCGAGATGGCCAACATGCAGGACTACTGCGTATGAAACGCCCTGGCACCTCCCGACCCACAGCGGACTGACCCATGCCCATTGTCCGCCGTGCGCTGGTCTCTGTGAGCGACAAGCGGGACCTGGTGCCCTTTGTAAAATTCCTGGTGGACCGCGGCGTCGATGTGATGTCCACCGGGGGCACTGCAAAGACCCTGCGCGACGCGGGTGTGCCTGTCACGGACGTCAGCGCCTACACAGGTTCGCCCGAGGTGATGGACGGCAGAGTCAAGACTCTCCACCCGAGGGTACACGCAGGGATTCTCATGCGGGAGCGGGACGAAGACCGGGCAGCACTCCATCAACTCGGCGGCTCCCCGATTGATCTTGTCGTGGTCAACCTCTATCCCTTCGAGGAGACCCTCCGGCGGCCGGGCGTCACGCACGACGATCTGGTCGACAAGATCGACGTGGGTGGACCCACCATGGTTCGGGCCGCTGCGAAGAACCACGCCCGGGTCACGGTGGTCGTCAATCCAGAAGACTACACACTCGTGCGCTTGGACATCGAAGCTCACGGCGAGGTCAGCCACGCCACCCGAATCGCATTGGCCGCCAAGGCCTTTGAGCACACCGCCCGTTACGACGGCGCCATCGCAGGGTACCTCTCGGGCATGGACGACGATGGCGTGCGCGAGCGATACCCTCGCGCTTTGGTCCTGAGTTACCACCGCGCATACACCCTGCGGTACGGCGAAAATCCGCATCAACACGGGGCATTTTACCGCGAGGCCGACGCCAGCGATGGCACGCTGGGCCGAGCCACCAGCGTCGGAGGCGGCGGCAAGGAACTGTCGTACAACAATCTCGTTGATGTCGACGCGGCACTGGACACCGTGCGGGAGTTTTCATCGCCCGCTGCCGTGGTGGTCAAGCACACCAACCCTTGTGGCACAGCGGTTGCGGCCGATCTCGAAACGGCCTACCGAACCGCCCGGGACGCCGACGCCATGAGCGCCTATGGCGGCGTCGTTGCCCTCAACCGCACGGTGGATGCACTCACCGCGAAGGCCATTGCCGAGACCTTTCTCGAGGTCGTGGTCGCGCCAGAATTCTCTGACGAGGGTCTAAGGATTCTGCACGCACGGCGCAATCTCCGGCTGATTGCGACCGGCGCCTGGCTCCCTGGAGATCTCCCGGGGCGGATCGTTAGGCACGTTTCAGGCGGATTGCTAGTCCAGGACCGCGACGCCCGCGCCGAAGGCGAGGTCGAGGCCGGACGTGTCGTCACCCGCCGCCCGCCCACGGCAAGTGAACGAGCCACGCTGGCCTTTGCATGGTCCGTGGCCAAGCACGTCAAGTCCAACGCCATCGTCCTTGCCGCTGCCACGCCGACCGGCTTTCAGACCGGCGGGGTGGGAGCCGGGCAAATGTCCCGAGTCGTCGCCGTCGAGATCGCTGTCCGCAAGGCCGAGGGCGCTGCGTCGGGCGCGGTCCTCGCCTCCGATGCTTTCTTCCCGTTCTCCGACGGCGTGGCGCGAGCGGCGTCCGCGGGAGTGACCGCCATTGCCCAGCCCGGCGGGAGCGTCAAAGACCCCGAGGTCATTGCCGCTGCCGACGCCGCGGGGATCGCCATGGTATTCACCTCCGTCCGTCATTTTCGTCACTGACCCATCCAACGTTATGCCGACCGTTTTCGTCGTGGGTTCGGGTGCCCGTGAGCACGCACTCTGCGAGCGTCTTGCGCGGGAGTCTGATGTACTCTGCGCGCCCGGCAATCCCGGCATCGCCGCTGTCGCCCGCTGCGTGGACGTGCCCCTGCACGACACGGCCGCCGTCGCCGCGGTCGCCCGCGCCTCCTCGGTCGATCTCGTCATCGTCGGCCCCGAAGCACCGCTCGTCGCCGGGCTCTCTGACGCTCTCCAGGCCTTCGGCATCCCATGCCTGGGTCCCTCACGGGCGGCTGCTGAGATCGAAGGTTCCAAAGCCTTTGCCAAGGATTTCATGGCTCGCCATGGCGTCCCCACAGCGGGTTACCGGACGTTTACCCACGCCGCGGCTGCGGAGGATTACATCCGTCGTTGCGCCAGGCCGGTGGTGGTCAAGGCCAGCGGGCTCGCGGCCGGCAAGGGCGTCGTGGTCGCGTCTTCAACGGATGAAGCCATCGCGGCCGCCCGGTCCATGCTGCGCGATGGGTCCCTCGGCGCTGCGGGTTCGCGCGTGCTGGTCGAAGACCGCCTCGAAGGCCAAGAACTCTCGTTTCATGTCGTGGCCGATGGGCAGCGGTATGCCGTGCTCGGAGGCGCGCAGGATCACAAACGACTTGGGGAGGGCGATACAGGGCCCAACACCGGTGGGATGGGGGCGTACGCGCCCGTGGAAATTCTCACGCCGGGGCTCCTGGCCGTCGTCTGCAAGCAGATTGTCGAACCCACCCTCGCGGGCCTCGCGGCCGAGGGGAGGGACTTTCGTGGCGTTCTTTTTGTCGGTTTGATGGTCAACCGGGGCGTGCCCACAGTGCTTGAATACAATGCTCGCTTCGGCGACCCGGAGTGTGCCGTCCTGCTCGCGCAACTCCCGGGACCGCTTTTTCCCCTCCTTCTCGGCGCAGCCCGTGGAAGCCTCCCCGATGTGCCGCTCACACCGCGCGGGGCAGCCGCAGCCGTGGTCATGGCCGCCGCGGGCTACCCCTCGACACCTCGCACGGGGGACAGGATCCTGGGTCTCGACGCCGCAACACCCGTTCCCGGCGTCCAGGTCTTCCACGCTGGAACACGGCTCGATGGCGGCCAGACCGTGACAGCCGGTGGCCGAGTCCTGACCATTACAGCCACACGGGCAACCCTCGACGATGCGCTGGTCGCGGCCTACGCCGTCATCGATCAGATTCACTTCGACGGCGCACAGTTCCGACGGGATATTGGTAAAAGCTCACCCGGGCGACCGTAGAACTTTGCGCCGCTGCCCGTCGCCTCGTCGGAGAAGCCTTGCATCCGCAGGGCGAACACTGCAACACTCCCCCTTGATGCCGCCGGTGCATTCCACGGAGCGCATCGGCACGCAGATCGCCGGGAAGTACCAGGTTCTTCGGTTTGTGGCCGAAGGCGGAATGGGGACGGTCTTCGAGGCGACGCACGTCCAGGCCCGTCGGCGCGTGGCGCTCAAGCTACTGCGCCCGGAGTTTGTCGACGACTCCGACGCTGTCGAGCGCTTTCTTCGCGAAGCCCGTGCAGCGTCTGCCGTGAGCCACCCGAGCATCGTCGAGATCCTGGAATACGGTCGGTCGGACGACGGCACACCGTACATTGCCATGGCCTATCTCGAAGGTGAGTCCCTCGCCGAAAAGCTCTACCGCTCGGGGCGCATCGACGAAGCCACCGCGGTACTCACGCTCCTTCCCGTGGTTTCTGCACTCGCGAAAGTGCATGCACGGGGGATCATTCATCGCGATCTCAAGCCCGAAAACGTCTTGCTCACCCGTGGAAGCGACGGCAGTGAACGGGCTGTACTCCTGGACTTTGGGGTCGCCAGGTTCGAGAGCGATCCCGATGGACTACGGCCGGGCCGCGGCGGCACGGTCCTCGGGACACCCGCCTACATGTCTCCAGAGCAGGCCGCAGGGCAATCGCAGGTCGATGTACGCACGGACATCTACGCGATGGGCGCGATGTTCTACGAACTCGTATCGGGTGCTACGCCGTATCAAAAAGGCAGCCACGACCAGACCTTCGCGGCGATTCAAGCGGGCCCGCCGCGCCCTCTGGCGGGCATCATCCCGACGGTTTCTCCCGCGATGGAAGCCACGGTCAATTGCGCCATGGCCCGGTCGCCCGCCGACCGCTTTGAGTCCATGGACGAATTGGGCCGGGCACTCGAAGAGGTCCTCGCGGCACCCACACAGGGTGGGCTCGCCCTCCGGGGACGGCCTGCAGCGCTGGCTTCATTGCATGAACGTGCCGAACGCGACAACCACGGCGTTGAGCACCTCCCCGGCGCCGACCTCGTGGAAGAGGGCGTCCACACCGTGATGATGGACACGCCCATCGCACCCGTGATTCCCGGCGTGGCGCCACCGCCTCCTTCTGTCCCATCACCGCCGCCTGCACCCGAACCATTGTCGCCATCGCCCCAGGGATATCTTGGACTGCCGCCACTGCCCCCGGGGTTGTCACCCTCCGCACCGTGGGGATCCGCAACACCCCGCACGCCCCGTTCGCGGGCACCACGGGGCGAGCGCGTAGGGATCGTCGCCGGCGTTGTGATGGCTTTCGCTGGCATCGGAATCATGGTGTTGGCAGAGGCTCACGCACGCCGATCGCGGCATCACGCGACTACAGTTATCCCAGTCGATGCCCTGGCAACATCACCCCCTGTAGCTTTGACGCCTGACGCGGGCGATCACCCCGCCGACGCGGCCGCGGTGACTCCGGATGCCGCGGGCAGCGACGTCGAAGTGGCAACCGATGCGGGCAGTGTGTCTGGCGCGGTAGTCTCTCCCGGGCGGCACGGACATCACCCGCACGGCCACGGGACCCAGCATCCGCATCGCCGACACTAACCGTAGTCGATGGCTCGGTCCTGGAGTTGTCGCACGCGGGTCGACGGTATAGCTTTGCTCCTCTACCGGAGGAACGCCGTGCAGCTACGCAAGACTCTCTTCATCCTCCCCAATCTGTTTACCCTGTCGAGCATCTACTGCGGGTTTGAGTCCATGCGGCGGGTGTCCTCGGCCGGCACGCCGGACGGGACGCCAGAGCCGTACTACGCCGCCGCACTGTTGCTTGTCTTCGCGATGTTTTTTGACATCATCGACGGTCGCGTCGCGCGAATGACCCGCACGCAGTCAGCCTTTGGCTTGCAGTTCGACTCCCTCGCCGACGTGATCTCTTTCGGCGCAGCGCCCGCGCTCCTTACGTACCGCTGGTCCCTCTATGTTCTTGGCGGAGTGGGTGCCGCGGCATGTTTCGTCTTTCTCGGCTGTGGGGCCATCCGCCTTGCGCGCTTCAATGTCCTTTCCATTGACGAAGCGTCCGCCCCGAAGCGTCCGGGACGCTACATCGTTGGTCTGCCCATTCCTGGCGCCGCGGGAATGCTCATCGCCTTGGTGATCGCCAACCATCAGGCCCACCTCCGGCTCTTCGCCAGCGCGTCAGTCGTTTTTGCCCTGACTCTTGGCCTCTCCATGTTGATGGTAAGCACTGTGCGCTTTCGCTCGTTCAAAGACGTCGGACTCGGCTGGCGCACGGTCGCGATGCTTGCGCTTGCATCCGGCAGCACGCTGACGGTCGCTCGCACGCTGGGTCCCGGCTTTGCGCTGCCGTGGCTTTTGGGATGCTACATCACCATCGGCGTGGTCGAATCCGCGGGGACTTTTCCCCGGCGGCGGGCCGCACGGCGGGCCGCACGGTCTGCCGGAATCGCCCCTCCCCCCGACGACCACGGCTGACCAGGCTTCATCCACCGACGCGGGTACAATCTGGAACTAGAACCGTGCTTGCGCGGTCACGCCGAAGCCGAGTTGGTCCGCGGCTTGATAGATACGCACCTGCCGGGTGCCCGAGGGGTCGACCTGGAGAAGCGTGGAGTTCTCGTCGCGGACGTATTGTATCCAAAAAATCCCAGCGATGATCGACGAGATGTCCCATCGGAGGGAGGTGCGCGCGGAGATGATCGGGGTCGCGCTGGCACCGGGCGGGAGAATCGAAAAGTTGCCCGCCGCGCGGATGACCAGGGTTCGAAGCGACTGGAGCGAGCCTTCGGTCACCGAAGCTGAGAACGTCGCAGGAAGCTGGACACCGGCGATGAAGCTCGGGACGAGATGCAGGGAGGTGAAAGCGTAGTCGACGGAGGCTGCAAAGATGGTCTCGGGAGACACCTGCGACCCGATGGGAAGACTTTGGAAAGGGATGAAGCTCGGGACGTTCATCAGGAGGAAGGGAACCGTGTGCATCACGGCGGTGAGGCTGGTGCCGAAGTAACCCGCTTTGAGCCGGGCTTCAAAAGACCCTGCAAAGCCAGGTTGCATGGACGTCGCGCCCGGAACATCGATGTTGGCGAGGTTCTGGTCCATCGCCGAGCCTTCGATGGCCACGGACCAGAGAATCCGTCCGGGGGTGTACGTCTCGGGTACAAAGGCTTGAAACGGCACGAAAGGGTCGTTGCGGTAAAGACGCATATCCAGGGAGGTCGGGGTCGCGATTCCACGGGAGAACAGCAACCGGGCAGAACCGCCGAAGAGATACACCTGCTGCCCACGCACACCGGGAAAGTCGAACAACCCTTGCTGGAACCATCCCCCGGACATGTCGAAGCGGAACACGTCGTTGACCCGGTAGCCCAGTCCGCCGAGGAGGCCGTACTGGGTTTCGTCCACCCGGACGACTTCGATGTCTTGCGAAGCCGTAATGACCTCAAGCGGCACGACGATTCCCGTGGTCTTGAAGCCCGCCCAGAGCGACAGACGGCCGACGTCCAGGGAGACCTTGGCACCCGGTGCCGGTCCGTTACGCCGCGGGAAGATGTCGTTTCCGCCCCAGGAGACATCCCAAAGGTTGCCGATGCGAAAACGGTCGGTGTCAAAGGGAAAGAATGTGACGGACAACGTGTCGTTGGGTCGGCCCGTATTCAGGTGATAGGCCACGCGGATGAAGGTACCCGCGTCGTAGAGCGCCTGGTTGAGCGCGCCGGAATTCGTCGCAAGCTGCCCGAGGTCGAAGCGGAGAATCAGCGCCGCTTCGGTGTCCACCCGCGGGATAAATCCCGGCGCGTGGGCGTACATCGCCAGGTGTGTGAGGTTTTCACGGCCGGCGTATCGGGAGTTCAGCGCGTCGAAAAAGAGCTGGTACTGTGGGCGATCGCCGATGCGCGGAAGCGGCGACACGGGTACCCGGGCGCCCGTCGGAGACAGCACGTCGTCGTCGCCGAAGGTCCAGGTGATACGTGTGTCGATGAAGTCATGGTGTTCCTGCTGCGTGGGCGACGGCGGGGGTGTCACCGCAGGATCGGGCAAGGTCACATCGGGCGGCGGCACGGGCGGCACAAGCGTCTCGGGTGTCGGCGGCGGTGCTTCGGGATGCGCCGCCGCGCTCGTCGGTGTCCCCAAGGGCGCAGGCACCGCAGGCTGCTGCACCGGTACCGCCGACGGCGGTGCGGCCGTAACGGCCGATGGCCCCTGTGAAGCGTCCTGGGCATACGCCCCCGCGGGCAGGAGCACGAGCGCCAGGGCAACCGCAGCGACGCCGCGGGCAGTGACACGGTGGAGGCCGTGGTGGTCCATCTCGGAAGTCCAATCTCGACGGTGGTTGAAGAGGGTCACAGAGCGTCTCTCGACCGATTGTTCGGTCGTGGAAAGATGGTTTCAGGGCGTGCGCTTCAGTCGCTGCTGGCAGGCGAGCCCGTGCGCGGAGGGAGGCAAGTTGCGTTGGCGGCTCTGACCGACTGCCCGTCGCCCTGGATCACCATGTCCTCCTGGCAACGCGGGGCGATCACCCAGTCCGGGCCGACGCGGCGCAGTTCGCCCGTCACTGTCGCAACGAGCCCGACCGGATGCTGCGGGTCAAAGTCAGGGAGTACGGTCTTGGGCGTGACGAGAATCCTGGACGCGGTTGCGCCCGAAAGCGTGACGTAGATCTGTCCGTAGGTAAGCCAGCCAGACCACTCGGAGCAGTTGGCCTCGGCCAGGCACATGTCCGCACACTGTTGCTCGGGGCCGCCGTTGTACGTGATCTTGCCGTCGTTGTTGAAATCGCAGTTGGTGGCGCCCATCGTCGGCACGCCATTGGTGGGATGCGCAGGACCGATGATCGTCGGGAGCGACACGTCGGTCACACGGACCATTCCTGACTCAAGAGCCGACAGCGCCGGCGTCGAAGCGATGGCCGTGGCATCCAGGACGACAGCGTCGGGGATCCTGCAGATCTCCGCGGGGGCGGGGTGCGCGGGATCGACCGGCGGGTAGTACTGCATGCCGATGATGTACCCGGGCTCGTTGAGTTCGTTGTAACTCACAAAGACGCTGACGGAGCCCACGAGGGACGAGAGCATGTCGCAGGGATACATCCCGACGGGAGGATTATAGTTGTAGGCGTAGATGGAATTGTAACAGGGCATCCCCATGCACGACGTGTCGTCGATGTCCGTCACGTAGAAGCCCGAGTTGTCGGTGTTGGTGACAACGAGACGGTGCATTGGCGAAGCGGTCGTGGGGGCGGCGACGTCACTGCGGCCGACCATGGAGACGCGGTCGCCCACGAGGGGCGACGTCGCGGCGTGACCGGTGACATCCGAGATGAGGGGGGAGTCGAAGAAAATGGGCTGGGATGACCCGACGACGTACGACCCGCCATCTTCTGTGTCGTCGTTGGCGGCGGCGCACCCAGGATCGGCGGGGTAGTCCGTGAGGCCGTTGTGATTGTCGTCGATGCCGTTTGCGCACTGTGGCGGAGGGCTGCGCCGGGGGTCAACCGGGACATATCCAGAATCCGAAGCGAGGACGCGGACTTCGCCAAACGCCTGGGACACCACGACGTTGATTCCGTCCGCGACGCCGTTGGTAAGCCGGACGTAATTGCCAAGAACCGTTGGACCGGTAAGACCGTCAACCACCCCGGGGGTGACGGAGAGGGCGAAGTAGCCGTTGAAAGACGTGAGTACGGAGCCATCGGCGCCGTCGGCTTCGACCCTGACGGCAAACGGCACGCCCGTCGCGGCGTACGGAAGTGGAGACGCGACTGAGCCGATGTTGCCCGAGACCGTCACCAGGATGCTGCTGACCCCACCACTGTGATGGACAGCCGTGAGATCCGGGATGGGCCCCCCCACGCACGAGAGCACCGAACTCAACGCCAGGAGACGAACGATCCGGGACGGGGAGGTGGGTGTCACAGGGTCTCCATCACCAGACGGCTGTCGGTAAAAGCACCCGTCCCACGGTCGACGCACGACAGGATCCTGCAGGACATCATCGCGCGGGAGACGGCCGTGCATTGGCACTGGGCCAGGGACGACGCGCTGACGGTGCCCGCCGCGGGGCACGATTGTTCAACCAGGCCCACCATGTCGTTCTGGCAGGCGGAGATGATGCAGCGACCCTGGCCGCGGGGACACATCGGGGTCTGGTGACACGTTCCGTCGGCGGAGTCGTAGATCGCGCGCTGCGCGCACGCACAGACGTAGGTCTGCCCGGCAGCCGTTTCGCAGTCTGAATCCACCTGGCAATCCGGGAGTCCATCGTCCGGCGCCTGTGGAATCGCCGCCGTCACAGGATCCGTGATCCCACGTTCGTGGTTATGGGCAATGGTGTTGGCCGAGTCGTACCCACAGGGCTCGGCCTGGCGTACGTAGTCAATCACCGCGTCGCGTTGCTGGATCCCGGTGTTCACCTGGGAGGTGTTGCGTTGCAGCACCAGAAAGCCCGATCCCCCCGCGGCAATGTAATTGTTGACCGCCGTGGTGTACGACGCCTCGAGTGACAGGGGGACCATGCACCGGTGGGCGTTTGGCTCGCAGAGCGAACGCTTTTCGATAAGCGTTGTGACCCCCGCGGGGTTGCAATCCGCGTCGACGTTGCACGGGTGATTCAGCGCTTCGGGATCGTCCCGCAGTCCGATGTTGATCGTGGCCGCGCAGCCTCCTGGTTGGAGCATCGCCGCGTCCGCACGCGGGCAGTTGCCGCACACAAGAAGCACCCTGGCGCCGGCGATCTGGGCCTGTGAGTTGCACCCGCGACCCGCGGATCGCCGTGCGACGAAGTCAAAGAGCTCTTGGACCTCGTACCCCGACAGATTCATCGTGGTGATGGAGTTGTCGAAGGGAAAGACGTTGTACATCTGGTCGATGGTGACCGGCCCCGGCGGGATGTTGTCTCGGATGCCCAGGGTGTTGGTGAGCGAGAAGTCGGTCTGCACGCCAAGACGTAGCCACATCGAGTCAGACACCAGGTTCCCGAGCGGTGAATCCCCACCCGAAGTCGCCGTGCGCGAAACCTCCGCGGGGGCGTACCCGATGATGGTGTCCAGGTTGGCCATGGTGTCCAGCGCGCGGGCGTACGGCTGGAGGAGGTCCGTCATCGTGGGCTCTTCAGGGACGGAGCTATCCACGGGAAAGAGAGAGTACTGGTGGGACACGACTTCAAAGCGATCGGCCGGGTCGTAGCTCGCCGCGCGGTCGGGGCCGTAGATCCTCTGGGGGTCGTCCGAGAAGATGGTGTCCAGGCGCCCGAGGTATTTTACAAACGCGCCCGAGTGCTGGAGCAGCACCCGGCGAGGGTTGCAGTACCGCGGGGTGTACCCGATGGCGGGCCGCCACCAGGTGATCGCTCCCTGCGGAGCACAAGTGCCCGAGGGGTCGCAGCACTCCGTCGCGGCGCATTGGGCAGCGTGCGGGTTCCACTGGGTGCCGGCGGTGGTCGGCGCGGGAATGAAATGCCGACCCTGCTGGTCGAAAGCCTGGCAGTCGGTGACTTCGAGCGTGGGATCGAGAACAATGTGAAGATGTCCGCCGAGGACAACATCAATGCCAGAGGTGTTCTGGATCATGGTGATGTCGTCGGTGGGCCCGAGGTGAGAGAGCACGACAATCACATCGACGCCCTGGGACTTGAGCATGTCGACGTAGAACTGTGCGGTTTCTACCGTGTTGAGGGGTGTGATTCCGAGCGGGTTCGGCTGGTCAAAGATGATGGTAAGAGACGAAAGGTTGCCCATGCCGATGACACCGACTTTGAGCCCTCGGAGATTGAAGATGGTGTACGGGTGGGCAAAGCGTCCGATGCCTGGATCTCCCGGGGTATTCGGATCGAGAAACAGGTAGTTGGCCGCGAGGGTCTCGAAAGACGCCCAACGGCTGTACTGAATCGCGAAGTTAAGCGGGCCGTGGTCGAATTCATGGTTGCCGATGACCACGGCGTCGACGCCTGTGTGATCCAACGCGCGTACTTCGGCCTCGCCGTTGAAAAAGTTGAACACCGGCGCGCCTTCAAAACAGTCCCCGGCGTCGAGATGCAGAACCCGGTCTGAGCGGGCTCGCTCCCGCTGGATGAGGTAGTTGAGCCGGGCCGCGCCGCCAAACGGGGCAAGGGATTGCTGAAGTCCCAGACCCGTATCCGTCTGGTTCACCTGCATGTCGTACGGAAACAACCGGGAGTGCCAGTCGGCGGTATGCAACAGGGTGAGGGTGACGTCGCCGTGCAGGACGGGCGCGACGGTTGTCGCGGAGTTGCACCCGAAAAGACTGGCAGTGACCAGGATCAAGGCCAGGGCGATCAGCCGGGCGGCTCGCTCCGACCATGAGAAGTACGTACGCAAAGGGGTTCCCCGGGTGGATTCGGAGCGGAAGGGAATCAGACGGGGGACTCATACCTCCAAACCCGACCGTCGGGCAACAGCCCCCGAGGTGACAATCCTGGAACATTTCCGTTGGCGTTTGTAACGCAGAGGATGGCGCTTTGCGCCCCAGAGGTGCTGTATCCTCCGGCGTGACTGCCATGGATCCAATGAGTACACGGGGGATACGGAAGAACGACGCAGCCCTGGGAGGGACCGTGACGGATGAAGCGGTTCCACCGTTGCCGCGGGTGCGTCCGAGTTCGCCGCCCGTCTCGTGGGGACCCGGGGCCGAGGGCGCGGTGGTCATCACCGGGATCGTCGGCCGCCTCGGGAAGCATCTCTGCCGAGCGCTCCACCGTCGGTATCCCATCATCGGGATCGACCGCCGGGAGTTTCTCGATCGTCCGCGGGATGTCATTCACCACCAGGTCGACCCACGGAGAAAAAAACTCCGGGATGTCTTTCGCCATGGCTCCATCCGCGCGGTGGTGCACCTCGGTGTCATGCACGACCCTCGCAGCAGCACCAGCGAGCACCATAGTTGGAACGTCATGGGCTTCGCCCGGATGCTCGACTACCTCGCCCAGTACGGCATCGCGAAGCTCATTGTCCTGACGAGCGCAAATTCTTACGGCCCGCGTCCCGACAATCCCCAGTTTCTGACAGAAGAAGCCCCGCTCCTTGGCAGCCAGGACTTCAGCGAGATCCGCGATCTGATCGCCGTCGACATGCTGGCCCAGTCGTTTTTCTGGCGGCACCCCGAGACCGAGACCGTGATCCTCCGTCCGACGCACATCCTCGGTCAGGTCCGCAACGCGCCGAGCAATTACCTTCGTCTCCCCGTGGTGCCTACCATCATGGGCTTTGACCCGATGGTGCAGGTCATCCACGAAGACGACGTGGTCAACGCGATCGAGTGCGCGTTGCAACCCGGCGTCCGCGGAATCTTCAACCTCGCGGGTCCGGCTCCCCTCCCCTTGTCCCGAATGCTCAAGATGCTTCAGCGCCCGGCCCTTCCCATCCCGCACACCGTCGCACGCGCGACGCTCGAACGCTTGTTTCGCTATCGTCTCTCAAGCTTTCCCGCGCCAGAGATCGACCACATCAAGTACGTGTGCATGGTCGACGACCGCCGCGCGCGGGAAACGCTGGGGTACGTCCCGCGACACGGGCTCCAAGAGAC
>VFSW01009910.1_pt1 | contig 13566 bp, 8 predicted proteins | sample 5358111 | NCBI WGS metagenome assembly VFSW01 (sample SAMN11554181, study PRJNA540505) | mine drainage metagenome | isolation source: sediment from site ElyBrook_90M | place: USA: Ely Copper Mine, Vershire, VT | collected 2017 | reverse complement strand
GACCATCAAGCCGTCCGACGTGCCGTGGCTCGAGAGGGAGCAGCGGGTGACGGTGAAGGACCCGGGCAGCAGCGCACCCGGCGCCGACGCGTTTCGCTGGTTCTTCTACGCAGCCAGCCCGCCGTGGTCGGCCACGCGACACTCGCTGTCGAACGTGCGTGCGCTGCAGAAGGAGTTCGCGGTCAAGCTGCGCAACGTCTTCTCGTTCTTCACCATCTACGCCAACATCGACGCCTTCGATCCGAAGTCGGGCCACGTCCCGGTCGTGGTGGTGCCGGAGCTCGATCGGTGGCTGAAGAGCGAGCTCGCGCTGACCACGCGCGACGTGACGGCACGGATGGACGAGTACGACGTCTACGGCGCCACGCAGCGCCTCGTGGCTTTCGTGGACGGGCTGTCCAACTGGTGGGTACGACGAAGCCGTTCGCGCTTCTGGCGGGCGGGCTGGGACGACGACAAGCGCAGCGCTTACGAGACGCTCTACGACTGCCTGGTCACGCTGACGAAGCTCATCGCCCCGTTCACGCCGTATGCGGCCGAGGGGATGTACCAGAACCTCGTTGCCGGTCCGAGAGTCGCTGGATCGCAGGAGAGCGTGCATCTCGAGGCCTGGCCCGAGGCCGACCTGGGCGCGATCGACGAGAAGCTGTCCTCCCGCGTGGACACGGTCCGCGCGCTCGTGTCGATCGGCCTGCAGGTGCGCACCCAGGCGAAGCTGCGGGTCCGGCAACCGCTGCGCGCGGCTCGCATCGTCACGGCGCGCCTGGAGGATCTCGATGCGTCGTCGCGCGAGCAGCTGGGCGAGGAGCTCAACGTGCTGTCCGTCGAGGTGGTCCCGCTCGAGCAAGCGGGCCAATACGTGAGCTTCCGGGTGAAGCCGAACTTCAGGACGCTGGGGCAGCGGGGCCTCGGCAAGGAGGCGCAGGCGCTCAAGAAGACGATGGGGGCACTCGCCGAGAGTGCGGCGAGCGAGCTGGCCGCGAAGCTCATGGCAGGCACCACGGTCACGGTCGACGGCGTCGCCCTCGGCCGCGACGACGTCGAGGTGGAGCTCGTGGCGAAGGAGGGCTTCGCTGCGGCGGGTGATCGCGCAGGCGTCGTGGCTCTCGACACGCGCCTCGACGACGAGCTGCGCGAGCTGGGGCTAGTGCGTGAAGTCCAGAACCGCGTGCAGGGCATGCGCAAAGAGCTGGGCCTCGAGTACACGGATCGCATCCGGCTGGAGCTGTTCTGGGAGGACCTTCACTCGATCCTGTCGCGCCACAAGGCCGCTCTGGCCGGCGAGGTGCTTGCCGTCGAGGTCCTCCTCGCTCCTCTGGCGCAGGCTGGCGACGCGAAGCCGCTCGACATCGAGGGCGAGGACATCCGAGCCCGCGTGACACGGGCATAGAAGATCCTTCGACACGCCGCGGCGGACGTGGCATCTGACCTCACGACATGCGCCAGATCTGGATCACCAAGGCTGGAGCCCCCGAAGTCCTCCAGGTACGCGAGGCCCCCGATCCCACAGCGGGCCAAGGCCAGGTTCGCGTGCGGGTGAAGGCAGCCGGGATCAATTTCGCGGACTTGATGGCGCGCGTGGGCCTGTACCCGGACGCGCCGAAGATACCGTGTGTCGTCGGCTACGAGGTCTCCGGCACCGTCGACCAGGTCGGCGAGGGCGTGACCGGCTTCGCGACGGGCGACCGGGTCTTCGCGATGCCCCACTTCGGCGGATACAGCGACACGGTCGTCGTGCCGTCGGGTCAGGCGATCCCGATGCCCGCGAAGATGACGTTCGAGGAGGCGGCTGCCCTGCCCGTCGTCTACCTCACGGCGCACCACGCGATGCATTACACGGGCAACCTGCGCGAAGGGGCGCGGGTGCTGGTGCATTCGGCCGCAGGCGGCGTCGGTCTGGCCGCCGTGCAGCTGGCGAAGGCCCGTGGCTGCACCATCTTCGGCACAGCGTCCGCGTCCAAGCACGACTTCCTGCGCGCCCAGGGCGTGCAGCATCCCATCGACGCGAACACCGACTACACGGCCGCGGTCCGCGCCGTCGTCGGCGACGCCGGGCTCGACCTGGTGCTCGATCCCGTCGGCGGAGCCTCGTGGAAGATCGGCTACGACCTGCTGGGGCCGACCGGGCGCCTGGTCGCGTTCGGGTTCTCGGCCGCCGCGGCGGGCAACACGCGCAGCCTGCTGCGCGCGGTGACGCAGTTCATGAAGGTCACGAAGTACAGCCCGATGAGTCTCATGGACCACAACAAGACCGTCACCGGCATCAACATGGGCCACCTGTTCGACCGCCTCGACATCCTGCGCCCGCAGTTCGAAGCCCTGATGCGCATGTACGAGGCCGGGCACATCAAACCCCACGTCGACCGCACGTTCCGCTTCGACGAGGCGCCTGCCGCGCATCAGTACCTGCACGACCGCAAGGCCAAGGGCAAGGTGCTGCTCGCGCCGTGATTGTGGGTGGAAGCCGCAGAGGATGGCGAGGCTCCCGACGGCCCTCCACTGATCAGGAGCCGAGGATTTCCCTGGCCTTCGTGACGTCGGGCGGCGCCACCTGGAGCCGGATTCCGCCGAGCGAGCCGACCATGTACGGCATGACCGCCCCGGTCTGCTCGTCGAACACGAAGGCCTCGATACCCTCGAGGGCGAGGCGCTCGCGCGCGAGCTGGGCCTGGGGGACGTCGGGAAAGGTCGCTACGGTGACGAGATCGTTCACGCCGGGAGCGTAGTGCCTCACGCTGGAGGTCGCCAGGGCGTGCGCTCTCGCTGCACGGACCGACGAGCGAGCGGGTGACTGCCCGCGTGGTCAAGCGCTTTGTGTGCCGACGCTGCTCGAACACATTCTGGAAGGACGCGTGTCGATCCCAGTCGAGCCGCGCTCGCCCTCTGGTATGGTCGAAAGACAACGGGGCAGCGCGCGAGCCAGGACGCAAGATGGGGGAATGGACGTGATCAAGGCGAAGCGGCTCCGAGGCGAGGCAACCGCGAGGCGCGCAGAGCCGGCCGGGGCCACGGCCACGTGGCGCGGCGCGTCCGACGGCGCGCATCTTGCCAAGGCCAAGGAGCGGCCCCGTTCCGCTGGAGGTTCGCCACGTCCGCAGCTCGCTCGCACGGATCTGCTCGACAAGGCGGTGCGCGCGCGCTTCGAGGAGGAGATCGACGGCGCGCTCAAGCGCCGCTCCACCACCGAGAACAAGCTCGCCGGCGCCGTCCGTGCCGTCGCGGGACTCAGCCCCGCGCTGCGTGCGTCGCTCGGCGAGGTCACCTCGGTGCTCCTGCGCCGGGGCTCGCGTCAGCGCGAGCTGTACTCTTGCGGCCTGCGCGCACTTGCCGAGGCGCAGGATCGCCAGGCGCTCGCCTTGCTGCGCCAGGCCCTTGCCGGCGACGAGGCCGGCGGCACTGCCGCGCTCAGCGCTGCCTGCTTCTCGCGCGACGCCGAGCTGTCTCCGCTGCTCGCGAAGGTCGCGGCCAGCCGCCACTCCCACGTGGCGTTTGGAGCGGAGCTCGCGCGGGTCGCCCGCAACGAGTCCAACGGCGCCCTTCTCGCGCAGCTCGCTCCGATGATCAAGGAGAGCCACCGCATCTCGATGTGCGTCGAGCTGTTCGTCCCGCTCGTGCGCGGCACGCCGGTCGCCGTCCACGTCGGACCCGCGCTGGGCGTGCTGCGCGGGGCCGAGCGTCACCTCGGTCGCTGGCTCGTGCTGGCCGAGGTCGCGGTGAAGGCCGGCGACATGACACCTTTGCAGGAGGCTCGCTCGCGCGCCATCGACGGACCCGCCAGCTCTCGTGCCGCGTGGTCGCTGGTCGCCTGGGCTCTCTCGCAGACCGACGCCTCGACCCGCAACACCCCGCAGCCTGTGGCCCCTTCCACACGGCCCACCCTCGAGCTCATCGCTCGCCTGTCCGACCGACCCAGCGCCGATCGCGACACCACGTTCCTGTTTCGCATGGGTCACGCGGGAGCGAGCACCGCTCGCGGCATGCTCGAGACGCTGGCCCGCAGCCTGCCTCTGGCGGACGAGACGAGCATTCGCGCCGCACTCTACCTCGCCCGCGACCACGAGCGCCAAGACCTGCGCGACGCGCTGGCCGACGCTGCCGCGCCGGGACGTCGGGAAGATCTCCGGGGGCTCGCGGCCGCGGCACTGTGGGATGCCTCGTCACTCTCAAGTGGCAGTGGCAGCGGCAATGGCAACGGGCACGCGGCCCGCATGCGCGAACGCGCGCTGGAGCTGGCCGACGAGCTGCAGCAGTCGCGGCTCGTCGGTAACGTCGCGTGGGGAGCCGTGATCCGCGCGGCGCACAAGGGCGCCACGGGGCTCGATCCGCTCGTCACCGAGACGAACTTCCGGTGGATTCAGTGGGGGTGGCTCGAGTAGCGGCGGTCTTCGCCTCGGCGAGCGTCCTGCTCGTCTCCCCCGTGCTCGGTCGACTGGCCGGCGCCGATCCATCCGATCTGCCCGCTCTTCACGTGGCGCTCTGGGCCGACCGGGACGACGACGACGCCAATGGCGAGCCCGACGGCGAGCAGAGCGTGCTGCCGCCTCCCACGCACGTGGACCTCGTGCCGCTCGACAAGCGCCTCGTGGGTAGCACCCTGCAGGTGATCTCGGGGGGCGAGCACGCGCGGCTGGTGCTCGCGCAGGTAGGACCACGACCGTGGGGGCCGGTGAGCGGCCCCGGCTGGCTCCAGGGCCTCTCGCCGGGGCGTGTCGAGCTCGTGGCGAAGGGCGCAGCGCGGCCGCTGCGCGTGACCATCGACGTGCGCGGCATCGATCTTCGTTCGGGCACGGGCGAGGCCGTCGACATGGCGCGCTCGCATGCGTCGATGGAGCGCACGCCGCCGACGCGCATCGAGGGCGCGCCCGACGCTCCCTACGACGATCCCGACGCCTTGCGCGTGGTGCTCGCCCAGCCCGACGACGGACCCGGGCTGGACGGGGAACGGGCCATCGCGGTCGAATCGCTCAACGCCCTGGGTACGCGGGTCGACGTGATCCCGCGGCTGCCTCTCGTCCAGTCGCCCTGCGTTCGGAGCTCTCCAGGCGTGCGGTGCTGGTCGAGCGCTCCCCTCCGTCTCGTCATCGACGACGTCGACCGCTCGCATCCACTGGTGGCCGATCGGTCGATCAAGGCCGAGCTCGGAGGCGCGATCGTCCTGCGTGACGAGGGCCGGAAGGCGCAGATGGTCCGCGTGCTGGGGCCACGCACCTCGCCCGTCGGCCCCATCGGGCGGCTGCTGGCGACGCTCCGACCCTTCGTCGTGCGTGTCACCGCGGGCGGCGCACCCGCCATCGGCGGAACCGATGCGGGCGCGGTCGAGGCCCTGCGGTCCGAGCTGGGCGCGGCGTCCGCGATCTGGGGTCAGTGCGGCGTGACGTTCGGGGAGGCCAGGACCATCGACGTCCGCGCGGTCGATCCACCGCCGGCGCATCTGGTCGCCATCGGTGACGATCTGGGCATGGCGGCAAGCGGGGGCGAGCTCCGGCTGCGGGCCGAGGGCAAGACGCTGTCGGTCTCGACCTCGCCCGGCGAGACGCCCGACCGCGTGGCCTCCGAGCTGGCGCGTCTGATCGACAGGTCGGGCCTGGTCGCGGTGGTCTCGCCCAATGCCAGGATCGGGCCGGGCCTCGCACCGAGCGTCGACGTCTCCGTCCGCCGCAAGGACGGCGCGCTGGTCGCCGTCGACACCGTACCGGGGGTCCCGCTCTCCACCGATCCGACCTTGAGCGTGCGCATCGGCTCCGTCGACCTGTCCGACGGTCTGCAGCACTTCACGGACATGGACGCCATGGCCGGAACGCTCGAGGAGCGCACGCTGCTCAAGGCCCTCGACGACGGCGATCCGAAGACGATCGAGGTCGTGGTCGTGCCCCTGTTCGCGGGCGGGGGCCGCATCGGTGAGTCGTTCATCGGCAGCGATCTGTCGAGCGTGCGCAACGTCGTGCTGCTCGATCGGGCCGGAATTCGCGCGCGCAAGAGCAGCCTCACGCTGGCGCACGAGCTGGGGCACGTGCTGATGGACCTGCCGGGTCACCCGGACGACTACGGCGTCGACACGCCGACGCTGCTCATGGACTCGGACGCGGCCGACGCCTCGCCGTTCGGTCCGCGGCGCATCACGCTCGAAGAGTGTGCGCGCGTCGTCCGTCAGGCGGGGCCCAGCGCGCGGGTGCCGCTGCTGGTCGACTGGCCGGTGGCGCCCATGCCGGGCGACGTCAAGCGGTGAGGCCTACTGCGTGCCCAGGACCGTCAGCTGCGTGCCGCCCGCGTAGGCGTAGCTGACGTACGAATCGAACCCGTACGCCATGACGCCCACCGGAGCGTCCGACTGGATGCGGTGGACGCCGTCGTTCTGCTTGCCCGGGAGGATGTTGTTGGGCGGCGTCGCGTTGGGGTCGATGATCGGGTACGAGAGCTGATAGCGGTAGGTCCAGAAGGGCGGCGTGGCCGAGCCGCGCTCGGACGCGTTCAGCCCGTCAGCGGGCGTGACGTCCGAGTTGGTGGCGTCGAGCTTCAGGGCGTCGACGTAGACCGACGCGCCGTCGGGCGCCACGATGACGAGGTAGTCGAACACGTACTTGTTCGGCGTCAGCATCACGTAGTCGGTCCGCCACTGCTCCTTCGGTGCCGGGAACATCGTGCTGGGGTCGCCGCCCGGATAGCCGTTGGGCACGCCGCCGCCCTGCTGTCCGGACTGCACCTGGAGCACCATCGCTGGTTGGCTCGCGTTCAGGATGAAGTCGGTCTGCGACGGGATGGTCTGGAAGTCGCCCTGGCCGTTCAGGTCGAAAGCGTTCCATGGAGAGGGCAAGGTCGTGGTGATGTGCGTCGTCCCGGTGGCCGCTGCCACGACGCGGTAGTACTCGACCTCCTGGATCTCCCCGATGTCGGCGCCGGCCGCGATGACGGCCGCGGTGCGATTGGGCATCTTCGCCAGGACGTACGACTTGCCGACCGTGCGCAGCGGCGGCGTCTGGTGCTCGAGGTGGTCGGCGCCGCAGTAGCGGTCGGCGAGCTTCTGATAATCGGGAGCGTGGGACGCCTCGCTGCCGGGGAACACGACGATCGGCTGATCGGCGCTGACGAGCGAGCCCGTGAAGTCGGCGTCGAAGTCGCCGGTCTCCAGGTTCAGGACGTCGAAAGGTTGGATGAACGCGGTGCCGCTCCCGCCCGCGGGGATGCCGTTTGCGAACGGGCCGCCCGGGATGACGCGCGCCGTCGTCTTCACGGTGACGTGGGTGTTGGGCCTCGTCGCGATGATGGCCAGGAAAGCGCGCAGGTCGAGCCCGAAGTTGGTGGATGGATTGTTGGTGAGCGCAATGGTCTGCGGCCACCCGGGCACGACGTACGCGACGCCGACGCCGGTGTTCAGCCCCGAGAACGGCAGCAGCTGCGAGGCGTCGTTCGAGAAGACGTGGACGTTGTCGAGCGGGTTGAACTGGTAAGCGACGATCGGAAAATCGCTGGTGACCTGGTACGCGTGCCGCGTCAGCGCCGTGCCGGTGCCGGTGTTGAACGTGCCGTCGGCCGAGCCGTCGACCTCTCGAGGTCCGAGGTTGAACACCTCGAGGTTCTGCGGGGCGATGACGGCGGTCGCCACCACCGTCAGCTTGTGCCCGGCCTCACCCGAGATGGAGTCGTCCTGCGTGACGGTCACGTGCGCCGGCACGTCGGGTTGCACGTTGGAGACGACTATCGCGTACTGCTGCGCGGCGGCGTTGAGCGACGGCGAGATGTCCGCGTTGTCGAGGTCGGCGCCCCAGTACTCGCAGCCGACGTTGGACAGCTCGGCGGCAGCCTGCTGACAGAGCTGCGCGCACGCGGCATCGCGGCACGCGTAGCCCTTGGAGGGGTCGCAGGTCTGCGTGACGGCCGTCGTCGAGCCGCTCGCGTCGCAGGTCATGATCTGCTGCCCCTGGCAGGTCGCCTGTCCCGGGACGCACCGGGTGCAGGCGGGGATCGACGGTGCGCACGTGAGACCGGTCTTGCTGCAGTCCTGCGTCGACTGCCAGGTCGCGGAGTCGGCGTTCCCCACGCAGGCCTGCAGCGCGGTGCCGTAGCAGCGCTTCTCTCCTGCGGTGCAGGCAGGCGGCGCCGGCGTGTCCCGGTACGGGTCGTCGAACTGGCACGAGGTGACGGCCACCACGGCGAGGAGCAGAGCGCCCCGAGACGCGTCAGTACGAGCCGTTCGCGACGTTCTCGGCATAGGCGTTCCAGGCGGAGGTCGACACCTGCCCGTCGGTGAGCGTCCCGTAGTCGAAGCCCGTGATGCGGGCGATGTCGAAGGTCGTCGTGATCGGGCCGCGTACGAGGGAGTCGACCCCGGGCACCTGCGAGAGGTCGGGCAAGCCGAACGACAGATCGGAGCCGGGAGCGACGATCTCCCATTGCACCAGCCCGCCGCCGGACGAGATGGTGAAGACGGCGAGATCGACGGGCCCGCTCGCCTGAAGCTGCACCCGCGTGCCGCTCCACGCCGAGGCGCCAGGATTGACGAGCGTCGGAACCGAGAAGAACGCCCCGATGGTCACCGGATCGTTGGCGTCGGTGGTCTGGATGGCCGCGACGACCGACACCGGGTCGGTCTGTTGCGTGCCGGTCACCGCGGCGGCGCTGAGCTCGTAGGTCGAGCCGGCCAGCGTATTGTCGAGCGCGGGTACACCGACGAACGACACGTCGCCGAACACCGGCAACAGGCTGGAGCGCGAGCCCTGCGGCAGGATGGCGAATCCACCCGGTGCGAGCGCGATGGCCACCGACGACAGCAGGCGATCGGGGCCCCGCGGGCCCGGGCTGGGCGGCTGCGGCACGGTGGTCATCGTCCGGTTGAGCAGCGTCGTCATGGGGATGTCGACGCCGGTGGTCTTGGTGCCGGGCTGCACCGGCACGCCGCTCGCCATTCCCATCACGAACGCCTCGAAGGTGGGCGGGTTCATGGAGTCGTCCTGGATGCCCGCGAGCGCGTAGATCGTGTTGTTGCCGGGGGACACGCCGCCGTAGGCGTACTGGTATCCGAGCTGTCCGTCGGACTGAGGCGTCGTGGCCCCCGACTCGCTCGGCAGGTAGAACTGGGCGGTCGGATTGCCGTTGGGCGAGAAGACGTACGCGACCTGGTGCTGGCTCGAGGTGGCAGGCGTGGGCACGTTCCCCCATGCCGCGCGCTGGAACTCGATGCCGCCGCTCCACACGAGCTCACCATCGATCTCGCCGCTGTCGCTGGGGAAGTAGTTGCCCGTCGAGGGGGGCTCGCCCTGCGCGCACGCGGGGGAGAGCGTGGGGTTGAGGTAGACGGTGACGGTGTCGACCGGGACGTCGACGAACGTCAGGGGCTGGTGGCAGTGCGCCGCGACGGTCACGGTGACCTTGCCGTTCAGCGACGCGCCGGTGAGCTGGGCCGTGCCGTTGGCGTCGACCGTGCCGGTGACGGCCGAAGCGAGGCTCGAGCCGGCGATGACCGCTCCGCCCTCGAGCGGGATGCCCGTCCACGAGTCGAACGCGAGCACCGTGAGCGTGCCGGAGAGCGCCCCGCCGTAGAGGCCCCCGCGGTAGCCGTCGGGCGAGTCGTTGTAGACGAACGCGTCGCTCGCGCGGTCGACCGTTCCGTCGGGGTTCGTCACGGTGACATCGACGGACCCGGCGTCGTTGGCCGGGGTGAGGCACGTCAGATCGGTGGCGTCCTTGAACGTGAGGTTGTTGCAGGGCTTGCCGGCGACGGCGACCTGGGACCCGGCGGTCCAGTGGGTCGACTTGCCCTGGAGGGCCACGCGCGTGCCGCCGGTCGTGGCGCCCGTGCCGGGCGTCACGACGAAGGCGTCGTAGGTGAATCCCGCGGGCCGCGTGGCCTGCGGCGCCGAGGAGAGAGCCTTCACTGTTGCGTCGGCGGGGCCCGGCGTCCCAGGGGGGGTGTTGGCCGAGATGCTCGTGGGATCGCTGGCGAAGACGTCGCTCGAGGGCAGAACGCTGCCGCCGATGGTCACCTGCACGTTCGAGGAGAAGCCGCGACCCGAGATGGTGACGCGGGTGCCTCCGGTCCACGGCCCGTGCGAGGGCTGCAGGCCGCTCACCGCGAACGGCGGCCCGAGATCGATGTCCATCAGACCGCCGCCGTCGTCACCGAGCCTCGAGGGGGGAGGGCCCCCGGCGTCGTCGCTGTACGGATTGAGCGCCGGTCCCGATCCGGGCAGGCAAGCGGCCACCGCGACGATGCAGGCGAGCGCGGGCACGGCAAGGGCGCTGCGCCAGCGGGCGCACGCGCGACTCGCCTCGGCTCGCATGGTCTCAAGGGTATTCGAAGGTGGGGCTCGCGCAATGGCTCGCGCCGGGGTTGCGCAGTGCGGCATCGGTCGTATGGTTGGGTCGCGATGAACCTCCTGCCCCAGCGAACCCTGCGCGAGTACCTCACCACCTACCAGCAAGAGCACACCAAGCTCGGCACCAAGCTGACGCACATGGTCGGCATCCCGATGATCGTGGCCTCCATTCCCACGGCCGTCGTGAACCCTCCGCTCGCGGGTGGCCTCTTCGTGGGCGGCTGGGCCCTTCAGTTCATCGGGCACGCGGTCTTCGAGAAGAGCAAGCCGTCGTTCTTCGCCGATCCGTACTACCTGCTCGTCGGCCCCGTCTGGGTCACCGCCGAGTGGCTCGAGCTCTTCGGCCTCCCGGTCCCCGCGATCCTCAAGAGCGAGCCCCAGGTCGAGAGCGCGCCCGAGCCGCAGCACGCGACGAACGGCGAAGCCGCCGCAGCCGCGAGCTGAAGAACGACCGTCAGGCCGTGGGCACCACCGAGCGCAGCAGCTCGATGGCCGTCGCCTTGCGCGAGGACTCTCCCGGTCCCACGCAGGCGGGACATCCCCCGCGGCACGGGCATCGCTCGACCAGTCGCAGCGCGCGCACCATCAGCTCGTCGCGCTGCTCCCAGATGCGCTCGGCGAGGCCGGTTCCTCCCGGCACGTGCTCGTAGACGAACAGCGTCGGGCTGTAGCCGACCTGGGGCCCGCCGCGCACCTTGCGGGGTACCGCGCCGGGGGCGCCCTCCTGGTCCGGGTCGCCCGGAGCCGCGTCGCCCAGCGTGGTCCCCAGATCGCGCGGATCGCACATGAGCGCGAGCGTCGCCACCGTCTCGAGCGCCAGACCGATGCCGCGCAGCCCGTCGATGGCCGCGGCCCGCCCCGCCGACACGCGCTCGCACGCCTCCTCCGGCACCGTCAGCCAGAACGAGGTGGTGTGCATCTGCATCTCGGGCAGCCGCACGTCGCCGTAGCCGGCGTTCTCGTGCGTGTAGAACTTGATCTTCTTGTAGCCGACGACCTTCTCGACGACCGCCACCTCGCCCCAGCCGCTGTTCCACGGGCTGGCGAGCACGCCGCCCGTCGCGCTCTCCTCGAGCACCGAGACCTGCACGTAGGTCATCGCGTCGGTCCAGTAGTCGGGCTCCACGTGGCGGACGAAGGCCTTGTGGTTGTCGTAGTCGAACCGCTCGACCTGCCAGCACTCGCCGTCGTGCTGATAGATGGCCTGCTCGTGCAGCATGGTGTGCGCGGCGTGCCAGTCGAGCTCGCCGATCGACGCGTCCCGCTCGACGTCGACGATCACCACGTTGTCCCAGCCGATGCTGCGGAGCGACACCTCGTTGGCCGGATAGGCGTCCGCCGCCCAGTGGAACGTGCCGCCGGACTCGTGAAGGACGCGGTGGCGCACGAGAAACCCGAGGGCCTCCCCGGTCTCCTCCGGGCCGAGCATGCCGAAGGGCTCGCCCCGCTTGAACGGCAGCTCGAACGCGGCGCACTTGAGGTGCTGGAGCAGGATCTCGACGTTGTCGGGGTCGATGCGCGCCTCTTCCACGGGGGACCCGAGCAGGTATTGCGGCTCGCGAGCCAGGTACTGGTCGAGCGGGGCGCTCGACGCGATGAGCACCCCGAGGCTCCGCTCGCCCCGCCGGCCCGCGCGACCGAGGCGCTGCCAGGTGGCCGCGATGGACCCCGGGTAGCCTGCGCACACCACCGCATCGAGCTCGCCGATGTCGATCCCCAGCTCGAGCGCGTTGGTGGCCACGACGCAGAGGATCTCGCCCGCGCGCAGCCGCCGCTCGATGTCGCGCCGCTGCTCGGGGAGGTAGCCGCCCCGGTAGGCCATGATCTGCTCGGGATCGACGCCCGCCCCGGCGTCGGTGCGGCTCGACTTCGTGGCCACGGCGTCGCGCAGGTAGCGCAGCATGACCTCGACCGAGTTGCGCGACTGCCCGAAGACGATGGTGGGTACGCGCGCCCGCACCAGGTCGGCCGCGAGCATCACCGCCTGCTTCACGTAGCTGGCGCGGATGCCGAGCTCCTCGTTCACAACGGGGGGGTTGAACAGGAAGAAGCGCCGCTGGCCCCGGGGCGCGCCGCTGCGGTCCACCAGCTCGACCTCGTCCGGCCGCACGCCGAACATGCGCGCGGCGTGCTCGCGCGGGTTGCCGATGGTGGCGGTGGCCGCGATGATGCGCGGGCTCGACCCGTGGAACCGGGCGATGCGCAGCAGGCGCCGGAGCACGTTGGCCACGTGCGAGCCGAAGACGCCCTTGTACGTGTGAAGCTCGTCGATCACCACGTACCGCAGGTGCTGCAGCGTGCGCGCCCAGCTGGCATGGTGGGGCAGGATCCCGGTGTGCAGCATGTCGGGGTTGGTCAGGACGATGCCGGCGCGCTCGCGGGCCGCTCGGCGCGCGTCGCCGGGGGTGTCGCCGTCGTAGACGACCGCGCCGGTGCGCAGCCCCGCGGCGCCCATCAGCTCGCGCAGCCCCGCCTCCTGATCGCGCGCGAGCGCCTTGGTGGGGAAAAGGTAGATGGCGCGCGCGTCGGGATCCTCGAGGCACGCCTGCAGGACGGGCAGGTGGAAGCAGAAGCTCTTGCCGCTGGCGGTGGGCGTGGCGATGACCACGTGCCGCGCGCCCGCCTCTGCGACGGCCGCCTCCACCGCGCGCGACTGGTGGGAGTACAGCTGCTCGATGCCCCGGGACCGGAGCGCCTCGCGGAGGCCGGGCCCGAGGAAGGAGGGGAAGGGGGACAGCGAGCCGCTGGCCGCCGCGAGGGTCTCGTCGGCGCAGAAGCACGGTTTCACCCAGGAGCTTTCGAGCCACCGGTGCAGGACGGCCTCGACCCCTTGCTCGGACTTCCAGGGAGGCGCCGGCATGTCCCTATACCTAGACAAACGTACCGTGTGTGCGCAAGCCCGGGTCGCCGCTAACGATAAGGACGGCCGTCATGCCTCTCGACCGGACGCAGCCCCTCGACGCGGCCACCGGGCTGCTTCAGCGGCTGCGGGAGATGAGGAGGAAGGACGAGGAGGCCGACGTCGAGTCGTCGAACGCGAAGGCCCGCTGGCTGGACTCGGTGGAGACCCTGCTCGGGGTGATCCGCGGCTTCCTGGCGCGGGCCGTCGACGAGGGGCTCGCCCGCATCGACGCGGCCTCGGTCCACGTGGCCGACGATGACGTCGGCGCCTACGACGCCCCGGCCCTCAAGGTCTCTTTCCCCGCCGACCGCACAGCCTGGGTTCGTCCGGTCGGCACGCTGCGGGTGGGAGGGC
>VFSW01009909.1_pt1 | contig 13568 bp, 12 predicted proteins | sample 5358111 | NCBI WGS metagenome assembly VFSW01 (sample SAMN11554181, study PRJNA540505) | mine drainage metagenome | isolation source: sediment from site ElyBrook_90M | place: USA: Ely Copper Mine, Vershire, VT | collected 2017 | reverse complement strand
GATCTCAGGTTGGCTCGGAACAGGCGACGCGCCGCCTGGCGGAAGCGCGAGATCTCCCAGTTCTCCGTGTTGAAGGCTTTTACGATGCGGTTTCCCGTGATGGTTTCGTGGAGAATATTCTGGATCTCGGCGAGCTTGTCCTGCCCGCGGCGCGTATGGTGGCGCACCCGGCTGCCGATCTTACGCGAGGAGTAAACGATGACTGGCGCAAACAACAGCAGCACCCAGGCGAGCCGGCCGCCAATCACCACCACCGCGGCGGCCGTGAAAATAAAGGTGAAAATCTGCTGCAGAAACTCCGCCAAGACGGCCGACATAGCGTATTGCACGCGGTCAATATCGCTGACCATGGTCGAGAGCAGCGTGCCCGTGGCGTGCTTGGAAAAAAATGCCGCCGACTGCCGCAGAATCGCGTTGTAGAGATCATCGCGCAGGTCGGTGATCATGCCAAACCCTGCGTGATTCACCAGATACGTTCCGGCATAATCCAGAAGGCCCTTCAAGAAAGTGGAAGCCACCAGCGCGAACGCCACAATCGTCCAGGCGCTGTGCATCTGCGAAGGAACAAACTGCTGCAGGTAGATCGGCCGGCCTATCCGGGGAATGGTGAATAGCAGGATATTTTCGGACCCGGACGCAGGGTTGAGCACGCGATCGAGAACCGGCTTCAGCAGGATCAGCCGAAACGCCTCGAGAAATCCCACCGCCGCGAGCAGCGCGACTCCCGGAAACAGCTGCAGCAAAAATGGGCGCACATAGCGCAGCAAGCGCATCAGTTGGCGCATGGCGCTCCCGGGCGGGACAGGCCGCAATCGCTTGCTGCCGGTCGAATAGGCATGAGCTGCAAGCCGCTATTCTACCGCTCGGCGGCAGGGTTTGTCGTTGACGGAAGGGTGTCCGGCAATGTCAACGCCGCCCTACTTCGGGCTATCCCGGTGCACCACCTTCACCCGGTATCCGGCCTTCCGCAGACGGCCGCAGACTTCTTCGGCGATCATCACCGAGCGATGCTGGCCGCCAGTGCAGCCGAAGCCGATCGTCAGATAACTTTTCCCTTCCTTGATGTAGTGCGGCAGCAGGTAAACCAGCAGATCGGAGATGCGCTGAATGAATTCACGGGTCTGCGGGAACGAGCGAATGTACTTGGCCACGCGGGGGTTGCGCCCGGTGAGGGCGCGGAACTCCGGCACAAAATGCGGGTTGGGTAGAAAGCGCACGTCGAAAATCAGATCCGCATCCTCGGGAACACCCTGACGGAAGCCGAAGCTGACGCACGAAACGAGAATGTTTTTCTCGGACGATTGTTCGCGGAAGCGTTCCGTGATGTGAGAACGCAGCTCGTGAACGTTGAATTTGGACGTGTCGATGACAAAATCGGCCAGGGCGCGAATCGCCCCCAGATGACGCCGCTCGGCCTTCAACGCCGATTTCACGCCCGCGCCCGCGCCTAGGGGGTGCGGGCGGCGCGTCTCGCTGAACCGGCGTACGAGCACCGCGTCCGTCGCTTCCAGAAACACGACTTTCGCGGGGATCATTCTTTGCACCGCCTTCAGAATCCCCGGCAACCGGTCGAGCTTGGACCCCTCTCGCACGTCCACTACCAGTGCCGTGCGGCGGATTTCGTCGGATTGCAGGGCCAGTTCGGCAAAGCTCGGAATCAGTTCGATGGGCAGGTTGTCCACGCAGTAGTAGCCGAGGTCCTCGAAAGCCTTTAGCACCGAAGCTTTCCCCGAACCGCTCATGCCCGTGATGATCACTAATTCGCGCGAGCGCAGGCTCTCGCGCGCAGCGCGACGCGATTTCTTGCTGGTTCCTCGGAGCGCGCCTTTGCCGGCCCGCTGGGCTGAAGCTTTCCTGGGGGGCATCTAGCCGATAGTAGCAAAGAAGTCCGCGCCATATTCTTGATTTTCGGGGCTGAGGGAAGTTTAACCACTGAGGATCACGGAGTAACATCCCGATTTCTGCCGTGTAACGTAGTGCCCTTAGCAGTTCAGGAGTTCAAGCCTTCGGATTGCAGCTGGCCGATCGTCAGTCCCATTTCCAAGCGAGGTGTCCAAGCAAGGGTTTGTCATCCCCCCGCTCGGGCAGGTAAGCTAATGCGCCATGAAGAAGTTTCACGACCTCACGGAACGGGAAGTGCTTGCTCTGGCGATTTCGCTTGAGGAAGAAGACGAGCGCGTGTACGCCGACTTTGCCGAGGGACTACGCCAGGACTATCCCGGATCGGCCCAGATGTTTGAAGGAATGCGCGAAGAAGAGTCTGGGCACCGGCGTCGGCTGATCGAGCTTTACCGGCAGAACTTTGGCGAGCACATTCCTCTCATCCGTCGCCAGGACGTCCGCGGCTTCGTGGCGCGTCCTGCGCTGTGGCTGATGCGTCCGCTGCGCATCGAGGCGGTCCGCAAAGAGGCGAGCACGATGGAAGTCGAGACTCGGCGCTTTTACGAGAAAGCTGCGCGCCGCACGCAGGATGCCAGCCTACGTCAATTGCTCGACGATCTCGTCAACGAAGAACGCCAGCACGAAGAGCGCGCCCAGGAATTAGACAAAGAAAAGCTTCCGACTCAAGTGAAGCAGGACGAAGAGTTGGCGCAGCGCCGCCTTTTCGTTTTGCAGATCGTTCAGCCAGGGCTCGCGGGTCTGATGGACGGCTCCGTCTCCACACTGGCGCCCGTATTCGCCGCCGCTTTCGCCACGCGCAGCAGTCAGGACGCATTTCTGGTCGGCTTGGCAGCCTCGGCTGGCGCCGGCATCAGCATGGGATTTGCCGAAGCGCTTTCCGACGATGGCAGCCTGACCGGGCGCGGGCATCCGTGGGTGCGAGGCCTGATCTGCGGAGCGATGACCGCACTGGGCGGCATCGGGCACACTCTGCCATTCCTGTTCCGCGACTTCCGCCTGGCGCTGTGGGCCGCAGGAGCGGTGGTGATCGTCGAATTGGGCATAATCACGTGGATTCGGCACCGCTATATGGATAGTCCATGGTTTTCGGCTGCGCTGCAGGTTGGCCTGGGCGGAGTGCTGGTGTTCATCACCGGCGTCCTGATCGGAAGCTCGTAAGAAAACCTATTGTCGATTGCTGATTTTTGATTGTTGATTGAGAACCGTGCTGTCGTGGCGCGGACGCCCGTTTCTGCAAGCTAACGTTCTTGATTGTCGATCGCTACGTCCAGTTGAGAGCTTTTCAAGCAACAATCAAAAATCAGCAATCAACAATTTGCTACGGCTGCGTGTCGAGTGGATGCTTGCTTTTCTCATAAAAATCATTCTGCAACTTGAGGCTCACATCGTCCGCCTTCACGGCCACGATGGCTTTCACCACGGAATCAATCCACCACTTCATTTGAAATTCCCCCAGCTCGTGGGTCGCGGCGGAGCCGTCGCCGGAATAGTGATTGGGGAAACGCGTGTACCACCAGATGCCGGTGTAGACTCCCTCTGGAATTTTCTGGCGATGCTGGTCGGCGCCCGATTCGCTGGCGGCACGGTCCTGGTGCACGAGATCGGGACGGGAGATCATCATCTTCGAGGTTTCGCTCTCGCCGGCGTGCATGTCGATCTTGGTCTTCCTCGGCGGACCGCCGGACGACGGCGTACGCTCGTCGAAAACATACACAACGTAATCATGCGGCTTATCCAACTGCGACTGGCAGAAGAACGGCAACAGACTGTCGTTGCCGCCGTGGCCGTTGACGATCAGGACTTTCTTGCAGCCGTTGCGCGCCATCTCGTCGGTGGTTTCCTGTAGCAATGCCAGTTGCATGTCGCGGCTGTAGGCGACGGTTCCAGGCTCGTGGCGAGCTTCGGCGATCTGGCCAAAATAATATTCCGGAAAGACGACTGCGTATTCCTGTTCGGCGGCATGCAGCGCGGCGTAGCGAACATCGAGCAAATCGGTCCCAATCGGCAGGTGCGGACCGTGTTTCTCCAGAATGCCAAAGGGCAGCAGGCAAGTGCCCTGCGAACGATGGATACCTTCGCGGAAATCGGCTGCTGTGAGTTCCTCCCAGTGAACCGAAAGCTTGTCCTGCGGAGAAGCCGTCTGCCCGCATGCCGGCGGCAGTGAGTTCAGGGCAGCACAAACGAGCAACACAATTTCCACCGAGTAACGCTTGCGATCCCTGCGAGTCATCATTGCGAATCTCCCTCGGCGGCGAATTCTAGCACGCGGCGGCATTGAGGTCGAACCGCGGAGGTGTGGTGTGGCCGAGCGCGTTGAAATCGAAGTATCCTTAAAGAATGTCTTTCCTCGAAGAGCACAAAGAACGGCACCGGCTGACGCACACCTACGCCGGAATGAGCGATGCTGAACTTCAGCAACTGGCCCGCGCTCCAGGGTCGCTCACCGAAATCGCATGGGAAGTGCTGGAAGACGAGATGGACCGCCGCGGCCTGGACACGGACGAGGACGCGGACGAAGGAAGCCACGCCGGCCGGGAATATGACCGGGAAGAAATTGAGATTCGCGAACTGGTAACTATCCGTCAGTTCCGCGATCTGCCGGAGGCCTTGCTGGCAAAGGGAAGCCTGGAATCCTCCGGCATCGAGTGCTTCCTGGCAGACGAGAACCTGGTGCGGCTGGATTGGTTTATCTCGAACTTCATCGGCGGAATCAAGCTGCGCGTGAAGGCTCAGGACGCCCCGAGTGCGCATAAGATTCTGGAGGAGCCGATCCTGGAAGGTCTTTACGTGCAGGGTGTCGGGCTCTACGAACAGCCGCGCTGCCCGAAGTGCCAGTCGCTGGACGTGAATTTCCAGGAATTGGACCGGCCCATCGCTTACCTCAGCGCATTTCTGCGCGTGCCTATGCCCGTACAACGCCCGGCATGGCGCTGCCACGCATGTGATGCGGAGTGGGAAGACAACGAAAACACCGACCCCGCTGGGTCTGGCTCACCGGCCTAGTTTAGAGAACCCCTTGCGGATCACTTCGAAAGTATCTTCGGCAAGATGGAGCGCGGGCAGTTCTTCTCTCGTAAACCAGCGAACTTCGGCGGCGTCGCTGGCGGCGGCGAGTTCTCCCGCTACCCGCCGGCAGAGAAAATCCACCAGCACATAGTGGTACTGCACCCGGCTGGTAAAGTCGCGCAGGACGCGGTCGTAAACGCCCAGCAGGTCGCCGGGCTCAACGGTGAGGCCGGTTTCTTCGCGGGCCTCGCGGATGGCAGCGTCGCGCACCAGTTCGCCGATTTCGAGCACGCCCCCCGGGATGGACCACTGAGCTTGCAGCGGAGGGTGAGCGCGCTTCACCAGAGCGACGCGAGCATCTTCGATGATGATGGCGCCCACGCCTACCAGCGGTTGCTCGGGGTATGCACGTTTCATCCCGCCAAGGATGCTAAAGCATCGCTATCTCTGTGCCCCTGCGCCTCTGTGTTTAAATGAAGTCGAAGTGATCTATGGCGCTCGAAGAATACAAGCGAAAGCGGCGATTTGAGGAAACACCGGAGCCTCCTCCGAAAGTCGAGACCAAAGCTGGCCATCGTTTCGTCGTGCAGAAGCACGATGCCACGCGCCTGCACTATGACTTCCGACTGGAAATGGAAGGCGTGCTGAAATCGTGGGCGGTGCCCAAGGGGCCGTCGCTCGATCCGGCGGACAAGCGGCTGGCCGTGCAGGTGGAGGATCATCCAGTTTCGTATTTCGATTTCGAGGGCAACATTCCCGAAGATAACTACGGCGCCGGCACGGTGCTGGTCTGGGACGTGGGCAGCTGGCAGCCGCTCTCGCCGGTCGCGGTCAAAGGCAAGTATGTGCCGGGAAAAGAGGTCGAGGCGGCAACCATGCTGGCCAAGGGCGATTTGAAGTTCCGGTTGCAGGGCAAGCGGCTCAAAGGAGATTTCGCCCTGGTGAAGATGCGCGGGCGGCGTCCGGGGAGCAAGGGAAACGAATGGCTGCTGATCAAGAAGCACGATGAATTTGTTGTTGAGGAATACGACATCGATTCGCTCGATTCCTCCGTGCTGAGCGGCCGCAGCCTGCAAGAAATCGCGGGCGATGCCGGTTCGGAGGAGTGGAAGAGCAGGCCAACTGGGCGGGGAAGATTGAAGGCCGCCTGGCTGGCCGACGCGGTGGCCAAACTCGACCAGAAAAAAAAAACAGAAAAAGATAACCACAGAAGGCACAGAGGAACACAGGGGGAAACAAGGGAAGACTAAGTCTGAAGCAGCGCAAGCAGCCCCAACAAATTCCTCCACTGCAAAGAAAACCAGACCCTCTGTGTCCCCTGTGCCCTCTGTGGTGAAAGAAGTTTCCGCCGCCCCAGCGAAGCGGCCCATGCCTCTGACCATCCACCCCATGCTGGCAGAATCCGTCGATCAGCCTTTTGACGGGGCGGAATGGCTGTTCGAGATCAAGTGGGACGGATACCGCGCCGTCGCCTTTATCGATGAGGGCAAGGTGCGCCTGGTTTCGCGCAATCAGAACGATCTCACCCCGCGCTATCCCGAATTGAAGGACCTGCCGAAGTTCCTTCATGCGCGCAACGCCATTCTCGACGGCGAAGTCGTGGCCCTCGATGAGGAAGGCCGGGCGTCGTTCAGTCTGATGCAGCAGCGCACCGGGTTCCGTCCCGGCGGACGCAGAGCCGCCGAGAAAGCCGACGTGCCCGTGCTCTACTATGCGTTCGATCTACTCTATCTCGATGGTTACGATTGGCGCCGCATGCCGCTTGAAGAACGCAAGGCCAAGCTGGCTTCCTTGCTGGTCACAGGGAATGCAGTGCGTTACTCCGATCACTATCCGAAGCAAGGAAAAGCCCTGTTTGAAATGGCGCAGAAGAAGGGGTTGGAAGGCATCCTGGCTAAGAAGCGGCGGAGCGTTTATGAAGAGCGTCGCAGCCGCGAATGGCTGAAGATCAAGATCAAACACCGACTGGAGGGAGTGATTGGCGGGTTTACTGCCCCGGAAGGCAGCCGCGCGCATTTCGGCTCTGTCGTGCTCGGACTCTATGACAACAAACAAAGGTTGATTCACGTAGGGCAGGCCGGCAGCGGATTCGATCAGAGGTTGCTGGATGAGGTTTGGAAACTGCTGAAGAAGATCGAGACGAAGAAGAAACCGTTCTACGGCGAAGTCGAGGCCCTCCGCCAAGTGAGTTGGGTGAAGCCCGAACTGGTCGCGGAAATCGAATTCGCCGAATGGACCAAGGGATCGGACGGTGGATCTCCGAAATTGCGGGCGCCCGTGTTTCTGGGCCTGCGCGACGACAAAGATCCAAAAGATTGCCTGCTGGAAGAAAAAACCGGGAACTGACCCCTGACCCCTGCTACTTGATATCCTTCATCGCCAGCAGCGTCCCATAGTCGCGGCCGCTGGATTCCACGGCACGCGCCACCACGCCGGAAAACGCTTCTTTCAATTCCGGGAACTTCGCTATCATTGCTTTGATCACAGTGACGTTGGTTTGATACGCGTGGTTGGTGTCAGAAACGTCGTTGGCCTGATATTTCACGATCAGGTCCAGATCGCTCCCCACGGCCGCGGGAAAAAGAGCGGTCAGTTTGTAGGTCGCTCCGCCCGCTGCCAGGTCTGCGGTTTTTCCGTCGGCGGGAAAATCGGCAGGTTGCAGCGGCTGGGACTCGTCGATGATCTTGTCTGTGGCGGCGGTCTTCATGAACGGAAGAGGGGAAGTCAGAATCAGCGCCTGCCGGTAATAGAGCCAGGCGTTGTGCATCTGGTTCTTGGTCTTGTAGTCGCGGGCGCGGCTGAGAAACCAGTCAGCCGCGTGCCCCGCAGCCTGGACCGGCTTGATGTACAGGCCGCCCAGTCTCCACTCGTTTCCCTTTTCCTGCAGAACAAAAGAGACCGTGCTCGGGCTGGATGCGGCCGCGTCAAGAATAATGATCGCATACTTGCCCGGGGAGAGACCGTCCAGGCTGAAAACGGCACTGTCCGCAGTTTGGCCACGTCTATTGAACACGCCACAGAAAAACTCCGAATGTGCGGCGGAAACGGTGCCTTCGACTTCCAGCAGAAACGCCGGACGAGCCGTTCCATGGGAACCCGCGATCTCCGACCTGTGGTCGTTGACCGCCCCTTCGATGCCCGAGAAGTTGGAAGCTACCGAAGGGCTTGCGTTTTGGCGGAGATTGGCCAGATCTCCGTTGGCTGCCATATCAAAGTAGCGCTGGGCGGCGGAGACGATAGCGGTGTGCGTGGCAGCGTCCATGTCGCTGGAGGTTTGGCATTTCTCCGCCGGGGCGCCGACCGCTGCGACCATTATCGTCGCTATGACGACCAATACGCTCAAGGCAACGCCCTGGACGACCGCTTGCTGAGGATAGGAACCGCGGCTCATGGGAAGCTCACCTTTGCTTTCAGTGGGTTGCCGGCAAGGTCCCCCACCCGGAACGGTGGTTTGCACTACCTCCAGCGCCACATCCAGATTGTACGCCGGGAGAGCCATGGCGCTGCTGCTTGCAAGGGAGTACTGTCATTACGTTCTATCAAGCAGGCCTTGCAGGCGGGTTCTTTGCAATTTGTGGCGGAAGCGGTGCTAGAATTTTTGTAAGGCCGTCTGTGGAGTCAGCGGGGCCTGGTTCTCGGAGGAGCAGGTTCTCGGAGGAGTAAGTTATGCGCGCAAGACGAACCTTCGCATCATGGTGGATCGGCGGGTTGATCGCCGGAGTTCTGTGCGCGGGCTGCTTTGCGGCCGTAGATACACCCAACGCCAAGAGCCATCGAAAGACGGCCAAAAAGCCGCAACTTCCGTCGCTGCCCTCCGGGCCGCTTGGGCCGGTGCCACAAATCTCCCTGGATACGATGCAGGCGGTAGCGCCGCACGTGACCTACCAGGATGGTCAACTCACCATCGTCGCCCCGAATTCGACCCTGGGAGACATTTTGCGAGCCGTGCGCAAACTGACCGGCGCGGAGATGGAAATTCCAACCACGGCGACGGAACGGGTGGTGACCAATCTGGGGCCGGGTCCGGCACCAGGCGTGGTGGCGCAATTGCTCAACGGGTCGCACTTCAACTACGTGTTGCTGGGCTCCCCGTCTGACGCCAACACCTTGACTCGCGTGGTTCTGGTGGCCAAGAGCGGCCCCGAGCCCACGCCCACGCCTGCGGCGGCCCCGCAGACTCCGGTGGCGAATGCCGTGTCGCCGCCGCCGCAGCCGGTGGTGGCGGAGACTGCGCCGGATGCAGCGGATGCGGACGCGACCGACGACGCAGATGACAATGCGGACCAGAACGCAGCGGAGGCCGAACAACAGCCGGCGTCCGGCACTCCCGCCGACACTGCCGTAAAGACTCCGCAGCAACTGTTGCAGGAGATGCAGCAGCGCCAACTGCAGATGCAGCAAGGACAGGCGCAGCCGGGGCAGCCCCTCCAGCCTGGACAGGTGCCCGGACAGCCACCCACTCCAGGAGGAATAGTCCCGCCGCCCCAGCGGCCGCCCCAGCAGCAGTAGGATCGCAGTAAGTCAGCAATAGCCGCGGACTCCGCAGGCCACGGGAGGCTCTGGGATCGGGGTGTCGGGGTCAAAACAGCTCACGGACTAGAACTACTGCTGCAGAGCCCGTCCGGGTTGCACTCAGGGCAGATCGCCGCTCGCGTGATCCGGGCGAGCAGAGGGCGGCATCGGCAGCGGACGCGGGGTGAACCCGTGGGCCAATTCTTTTCCTTCCACGTTCCTGGCTTGTTGCAGCAACTGCCAGTCGCGCGCAAGTTCTCTTTCCGAAACCGGAGAGCCCGTCTTATGGCGTAACTCGGCCTCCAGCCTCGCCTCCAGAAGTTCTTGCGCGACCTGCGGGGGAGCGCCGCTGCTGAGGATGTTGTCGGCAGATGCGCCCACCCTCACCAGTCGGTCTCCCACCTGCATTCTCAGGACCGGCCGGTCCTGGGCATCGAATTCCATGTGCGCTTTGGCCTGCTTTCGCGCCCATTCTCTTTCTTTGCGCATGCGTCCCCAGGAACCTTCCGCATCCGCCTGGGATAGCAACCCTTGGAGTTCCTTCTGATAAGCCATGCGGTCTTCACGGCCCACAGGAAGTTCGGGTTCGCCGTCGGCGTCAAAAACCAAGGCGTTACGAGCAGGATCGAAGCGACCGGCCCCGGTGCCCACGAACACGGCAAACACGCATCCGGCAAAAATCGGGCTGGCGACGACGCTGGGCACAATGTACTTCTTCGATTTGAAGAACGACTCCACTACGCCGTGTACGGCAAAGCTGCGCGGCTGGCTGCCCGGAATCTGCGGAATCACCAGCTTCGAGAACCGCAGCTCGGGATGATGCCCACTGTAACGCAACAGCCTTTGCGCCATTTGTTTGGGAGTGGCGATGCCCACATCGGCCACCACGCTGCGATGCAGGGCTTTGGGATAGTAAAAGTTGATGACATCTTTCGCGAAATCCGCGCAATTGTGCGAAACCGTGCGGAAGTGCGACCGGTTCGGGGACGAATTATAGGCCCGGATCAGGGCCGCATCCTGCTCCGGTTTGGTCTCAATTTCGAAGCCATAGATGGTGCGGTCATAGGACGAACCGACAAGTTCATACCAGTTCCCGCCCGGAGTTCCACCGTCGGCTGTGTCGGGAGCCACTTCCCGCAGGTGTTGCCGGCGGTAACGATCGCGGAGAACGGCGACCATCCGTGCGTCGGAAAACAATGGGATATCCTCAGGCCGCTCAACAGCATAGAGGTAAGGGATGAGCGGGATGGCGATCCAGTCATAGCCCCCCACGCCGTTGTAGCGGCTGATCACCACTCCGGTCTCGCCGGGCGCGCAGGGACGCAACACCAGAGGCGAATCGGCGCACACCCCCGACAGATAGACCGCAACGTGGCCGGTTGCGCTGAAGAAACCCAGCTTCCCGTAGGGCTCTTCGAGCAGCAGCGTGGCTGAGGCCCCCGCCCGCGGGACGCACGTCGAGATCAGCACGATCAGAGTGCAGAGGCCCCGTCGTATTCCGTGGACGTCTTTTTGGGACATTCGGTTACCCCAGACAAAATCCTAACCTGCTTATTTAAGAACCCTTTAGCGGAAGATTAGTTGCTAAGAATCAGAAAAGCCAGTTACCGAAGTCCCACGAGAATCGGAGTGATTAATCGGCCCCTCAGGGGCGAACAATAGAAGAACATTACGTCAGCGAAGCGGCAGACTAAGACTGTGGAAAATCTGTGAAATAGTCGACTAGACTCCCCAATCTCCCTTTCTTCCAGCGGTCTGGATCGGTCTGGCTTTCGCTCCGGAGAAGAGGCCAACTACTAAGGCGCAAGCTACGGCCGGCAGCGGTTCATCGGCGGCCTGGAACGCGTGGTCGCAGGGCTGGACTGACCCGGAACGGCTTCTATTCGTTGCCGTGCCCAGCGTGCGCTTTCGGCGAGGGTCTCATCCTTGTCGCTGGCCAGCTTTTCGAGAAGAGGCAGGAATTTGCGGTCGCCGCTGTTGCCGGCGGCGATCACGGCGTTGCGGCGGAGGCCGGAGTGTTTGGCGCGGCGCACGGGCGAGCCGCGGAACGTGCGGCGGAATTCCTCTTCGCTGATTTCCGCCAGCCAGTCGAGCGCGGGGTTCACCAGTTCGGGACGAGGGGCGAATTCCGGCGCGGAGGTGGCCGGAGCTTTCCGGTTCCAGGGGCAGACGTCCTGGCAGATGTCGCAGCCAAACACGTGGCGGCCCATGCCGGGTCGCAGCGCTTCAGGAATCTCGCCGCGCTTTTCAATGGTGAGATAGGAAATGCATTTGTTGGAATCGAGTTGGTAGGGCGCGATCAGGGCGTCGGTGGGGCAGGCGTCGATGCAGCGCGTGCAGGTGCCGCAGCGGTCGGGTGCGGGCAGGTCGGGCTGGAGTTCAACCGAGGTGAGAATCACGCCCAGGAATAGCCACGAACCCCTTTTCTGGTTGATGATGCAGGTGTTCCTGCCGATCCCGCCGACTCCGGCGTAGTTGGCGAAGACGCGTTCCACGATGGGGCCAGTGTCGACGTAGGAGCGCGTGACGATCGGGCCAGCGCTTTCGGCGGTTGCCCGCGCTTCCGCGGCCTGCCGCAGCGCGTCCTCAACCTGCCGAAGGCGGCGCAGGACGGCTTCGTGATAGTCCTCATGACCCCAGGCATAGCGCGAGATCCAGCCCCGGCTGGATGTGCGAGAAGCAGTGCCGGGCGACTCCGTGGAATACGGCTGCGCGGTGTTGTAGTTGATGGCGCAGACCACCACGCTTCGCGCCCACGGTGCAACTCGGGCGAGAGAAGCGCGCTTAAGATCTCCTCGCTCGTCGCGGGCTTCCATGTATTTCATTTCGCCGGCGTGACCGGCGGCAATCCAGGCGGGAAAATGATCGAGCTCCGCCGCATGCACGGTGGGGGCAATGCCACAGAGCTCGAAGCCGGCATGTTCGGCGGCGCGCTTGACGGTCGTCGTAAGTTTGCCGGTCTGAGTCATAAAAACGCACGGGGCTGACCAAAGTCTACGGCGAGACCAAAAGCTTTTAACCGCAAAGATCGCAAAGAAAGGCCGCGAAGTACGCGAAGGAATTCTTGTTAATTGTTTCTTTGCGAGCTTTGCGGCCTTTCCTTGCGAACTTTGCGGTTAAAGGCTCTTTCAGTTCCAAACTGAAACCAGAAAATTACTTGCGGATCGATTTATTCTTGCTTTCCTTTTGTAAGGGTATAGGCTTCCGGTTAACGAGTCACGCACCTTCCTCTGCGCGTTCTCCAAATTTACTTTGCAAAGGAGAAGCCCACATGCCTCAACCACAACCACAAATAGCCCCCATTCAAATATCGGTTATCAACGAGAGCACTGTGTTGACCGATGCCGATGTCACTCCGGTGGTTCCAGCCCTGCAACAGCAAGTGACCAACGATTTTCGTCCCCCCTGGGGCGTGGACGCCGAACTCACCCTCGTTCCGCGGGGACAGCAGCCGGCTGCTGGCAGCTGGTGGCTGGTGATCCTGGACAATTCCGATCAAGCGGGAGCGCTGGGCTACCATGACCTGACCAGCGAGGGCCTGCCCATGGGGAAAGTTTTTACCGCCAGCGATTTGACGGCGGGCACTTCCTGGACCATCACGGCGAGCCACGAGCTGCTCGAAATGCTGGGCGATCTGGACACGAACCTGAGCGCGTTCATCCAGAACGAGGATACAACCGGAACCCTCTACGCCTACGAAGTCTGCGACGCGTGCGAGGACGACAGCTTCGGATACCAGATCAATAACATCCTGGTGTCGGACTTTGTCTACCCCGCGTGGTTCGAGACTTTCCGGACGCAGGGCTCCGCCCAGTTCGACCACATGAACCAGATTCAGAATCCGCTGCACTTGCTCAAGGGCGGCTATATCGGAACTTTCAACGTGACCGCCGGCAGCGGTTGGCAGCAGCAGGCGGCGGAAAAAATTCCAACCAGCCTGAAGCAACGCGGCCACGTGGGCTCGCGCCGCGAACGCCGCGCCACTCCTCGCATTCAATGGGTGAACAGCCTGCCGCAACGCAAGATCGTCGGCAACGCGCACGAGTATCGCAAACACGTACAGGCGATTCAACGGCGAAGGGAAGCCGCTTAGCAGTCCGTGGTGCATGTTGGTGATTTTGTACAAAGCGGGCGACGCAGCCGGGTGC
>VFSW01009908.1_pt1 | contig 13568 bp, 12 predicted proteins | sample 5358111 | NCBI WGS metagenome assembly VFSW01 (sample SAMN11554181, study PRJNA540505) | mine drainage metagenome | isolation source: sediment from site ElyBrook_90M | place: USA: Ely Copper Mine, Vershire, VT | collected 2017 | reverse complement strand
CCGATAAAGAGCGCCAAATGTCGTGCCACAATGGCGCTAAGGCGAAGACGGCGTGCCGTGTCCGGGTGCTCGGGATCGAGCCGGACGAGATTGCGGTGATAGACGAGCTCACGACAGGTCTCGCGGCAGGCGTTGAAACTGGCATCGCCGCGGGTGCCCTGGCGCTGCAGAGCCAGCAGGCGAAAGCCTTCGGCTGCGCGCATCGTCGGCGTCGCGTCGTGCGCCAAAAGCCAGCTCTCAAGAATTGATTCGCCCAGTGCCAGGAGTTCATCGGCCAACGACGGCGCCGACGCGACGAGAACTGCATCCGGTGCCGCGACGATTGCATCGAGACGCGCGGCGATATCGTCTATCGGTCTGACGAGATCGCCGGTCATCAGCCCAATCCTCGCCCGCGCAGCAAAGCGGCTGAGTCGGAAAAATTCTCCTGCACGCCCACCTTGCGCGCCGACAGGCCGAGGGCCATACCGAGAAGCTGCGTGAAGTAGAGAATCTTCACCGAAGTCTTGCGGCCAAGTACTTTCTCGGCACGGACCTGATGCATCTCCAGTCCGGTGTGACAGGTCGGACATTCGGTGGCGATGACGTCGGCGCCGCAGGCCTCCGCCGTTGTCAAGAGATTCAAGACCAGTTTCGTCGAGGTATCGCTGTCCGACAGTGTGTGGGCGCCGCCGCAGCATGCAGTCTTGAGCGGATATTCGACATTCTCGGCGCCGGCCGCCGCCAGAAGATCATCCATAAAGTGCGGCTTCGATGTGGACTCCGAGCCCGGTCCCTTATCCTTTTCCGGAAAGATGTGGCGCGGACGCGTGTACATGCAGCCGTAATAATTGGCGACCTTGAGGCCCCTGAGCGAGTTCTTCACCCGCGCTTTCAGACCGTCTTCGCCGATCGCCTGCTTGATCCAGTCGAGCGCGTGAATGGTCTCGACCTTGCCGGCTTCATAGGTCTTATGCCCGGCCTTGCGCGACAGCCGATCGGTCACTTCGCGCGAGCTTGCATCGTTTGCGAGGTCGTATTCCGCCTTTTTCAGATTGTGATAGCAGCCGTTGCACGGCGCCATCACGGTATCGAAGCCCATCTTTTCGGCGATCGAGAGATTGCGGGCCGAGAGATAGGTCTGCAGTTTGGGATCGACGTTCTTGACTTCCATGGCGCCGCAGCAATTCCAGTTCTCAAGCTCGGTGATCTCAAGGCCGAGCGCCTTGCCGAGCGCCTTGGTCGAACGGTTGTAGGCGTGACCGGTCCCTTCCAGCGCGCAACCCGGATAGTAAGCGACGTTCTTGTACTTGCCGCTCATCACTCCGCTCCTTGCGCATCAAGGCCGAGGGCCTGGCGATCGGCCGCCTCGCGCTCGTCAACGTATTCCGCGATCGCGGCGCTCGCCCTTTTCCAGCCCCGCGTGCGCGGACGAAACAGCGTGGCAAGGCCGAGCTTCATCAACAGGCCGACCGGCAGCTTCATCACCAAGCCGCGGAGCAACGCGATCAGCCAATCCTGGAACAACGACTGCTTGCTGCGTTTGAAGAACTGGCGCAGCACGAGGCCATCCTCGATCTTGCCGGTGGCAAAAACTTGGTCCGAGAAGATTTCATCGAACGCCATCGACGGCTTCCTCTCAGTGTGGCCCTTGAGCTCAAGCCAATGGGCGGTCGCTTTCATCACGCCTTCGGGGTTGACGTCGCGCGGGCAGGCGTAAGTGCATTTGTTGCACGAGACGCACTGCCAGATGATATCCTTGTCGCGCAGCAACTCATCTTCGAACCCCATGCGGATCAGATAGATCCAATAGCGGGGGTTGAAATCCGGGTTCAGCGCGTTGACCGTACATGAGTTGGTGCACGAACCGCACTGCCAGCAACGATGAATGAACTCGCCGCCGGGCAATGCGGCGATCTCTTCCTCCATCTGCTCGTTGTAGTCGGTCACCGCGCGCGAGTTGATGAACGTGCTCCAGTGGCCGGAGACGTCGACGCCTTCGATCTCCAGGTGCTCGTGAGTGACGAGGTTCTCGGGACGGATCAGCGATTTTTCGTGAATCGGCATGCCCGCTCCCTCACGAACTCAGCCGACGCGGTTCGCCGAGCACATGCGATTCGCCGTCGATCAGTTTGAGGCGGGTGCGGCCGGATTCGGTATCGACCGCGTCGAGTCCCAAGAGGCGGCGGGTATGCGCCATCGCATCAGCTTTCGCTCCGCCACAGAAATCCGCATGCAGATATTGGCCGCCTTTGTCGTTGATGTATGCGGCATAGATGTGGGCGCAGAGCAGGTCGGTGTAGAACGCCAGGTCGCGGAAGACGCCGTTCGCTTGCAGAAAGCCTTCCAGTTCCTCGCGCAGCGTGGCGAAGGTGGCAAAGCCATCGCCGACTGCGATGCTGCCGGGGTCGACATTATTGTCGCTGTGCCAGATTTCGCGCAGCACCCCGGTATTGACCCGGGCATCCCACATCCAGCGCGTCATCAACGGATAACGCTCTGGAGCGGTGAAATGCAGCACCTCGGCGGCGAGATCGCGTGACCAGCGGTGCTCACGGTCGGCGGGAAAGCTGACGACAAAAGCGTTCAGCCGCCGATCGGCGGTAGCGAGATCGGACCAGCCATCGAGTAGCGCGACCAAACGTCCGCGCATGGCAGCAAAGCCGTTGCGGCCAAGCCAGGCGCCGATGCGCCGCCGCACCGGCGTGACGAAAGCGACGAGATCGTAGAATTCGGGCTCGGTTAGCTCGCTGACCTTGCCCTTGCCGAGCACTTCCTCGAACAAGGAGGCTTTGAGCGCCAGCGCGCCGACATAGCGCTCGATGCCGCCGGTATCCTCGGCGCCTTCGACCAGATTCTCAAACGCCTGCCGCAGCCTGGGCCCGGACAGATCGAGCACCGGCCGCGCCGGTGCGGGCGCGGCCTTGGCTTTGTGGCTGCCGACCGGCCACATCACTCGGCCGCCTCCTGCAAGGCGCCGCGAACCAGATTGAGCGCCGCCATCGCCGCGGACTGGCCTTGGGCGATGGTGTCGTCGATGGTCTCGGGTCCCGTCGCCGCACCGGCCACAAAGATGCCAGGCCGCGAAGTCGCCGACATGTTGGAATAGGTCGAAGCTTTCTGGATATGGCCGTACTTTTCCAGCTTGACGTCGAACACCGCGGACAACGTCATGTTGTCGACATTGGGGTCCATCCCGATGGCGTGCACGACCATATCGAAGGGGATGGTGATGGGACGCTTCACCAGCGTGTCCTCACCCTTCACGATCAGGCGCTTGCCATCCGACGTCACCTCGGCAATGCGTGCCTTGATGTACTTGACCTTATGGCTCTCCTGGCTCTCCCAATAGTATTGGCCTTCGTAGAGGCCGAAGGTGCGGATATCCATGTAGTAGATGTAGACGCTGCATTGCGGCAGCGCCTCGCGGATTTCCATCGCTAGGTTGGCAGAAACCGTGCAGCAGATTTTCGAGCACCATTCGCGGCCGATCTGGCGGTCACGCGAGCCGACGCAAAGGAGTATGGCAACCCGCTCCGGCGCGCGCCCATCGGACGGACACCGCACCCCTTTGCCGGACGAGAACATCTGCTCGACCTGGGTCGTGGTGACGACATCGGGATAAGTGCCAAAGCCCCATTCCGGCTTGTTGACCGAATCGAAATGGGTAAAGCCCGTGCACAGGATGGCAGCGCTTGCGTCGACATTCGTTCCGTCGGACAGAGTGGCGCGAAAATCGCCGGGACTACCGACGAAGGTCTTGACCGTCGTATTCGTCCTGACATCGACGAGCTTGTTGGTTTCGATCCGCTTGACCATGCCGCCGATCGCGTCCTTGGCCCACTCGCCGCTCGGCACCAACTTGGCGTAGCCCGACAGGATCGGGGCGCCGCCGAGTTGTTCAGCTTTGTCGACCAGCACGACGTGCTGGCCGGCTGTGGCGAGGGCATGCGCGGCCGATAGCCCGGCAGGACCGCCACCGACGATGAGGACCGGGCGATTCATTCCGCAGCTCCCGGAAGCGCAGCGATAGCTTTGGGCTTGACGTAGCCCGGACCGGAGGTGATCGCCCGTTTGGGGTCGTAAAGAGTCTCGATGCGCCCAGCCTTGACTTCGTCGAGATACTGCTCGAACTCGATCTTGGCCTTCTGCCAGTCGATGCCGAGCTTCTCCAACAGTCCCTCGAACGGCGAGGCGTGCCAGTGCAGTTGCGCCAGCTTGTAGGGATGCGCGCCAAGCGCAAGCGCGGCAAACTGGCAATCGGCCAGGATCGGCAGGGCATAGACCTTGTCCACCGCCTTGCCGATCCATTGGTTCTTGTCGAGCGTAGTAATGCAGCCGGTGTCGTGGCCGACCATGACGTCGGCCCTCGCTTCCTCCACTGCTACTTTGATCTTGCGATCAATAGCGAAGGAGCGGGTGAATTCGCGCTCGCCAATGATGTGGCGAAAGCCGAAACCGCAGCAATCGTACCAGGTGGAATAGTCGATCACCTGGGCGCCGAGCGTCTGCATCAGCCCGGTGGACACGGCGACGCGGTTGCCGTCCATCACCGTGTCATCATAGATCACGTCCTCCGGCACCATCTTGTAGACGTGACAGGCCGGGTGAATGGTCGCGCGGATCCCGCTGACGTCAACAACCTGGTGCTGCTTGATGCGATCCCGCATCACGTGCAGCCACTCGGAATAGTGCACTACTTCCTCGGGGATCAGCAGCTTGCCGTCGACCAGGCGGCCAAGCTTGCCGAGGATCTTCTTCACCTGCTCGCGCAACTCGGCCGAATGCATGAGGAAGATGCGCATCTCTTTGTAGTTGCCGAAGGAAGTGCCGCAGTGGACCAGCGGATAATAGGTGCCGACCGGCAAGCCCTGCGCCTTCGCCGACATGTAGGCCTGGTGGAAGTTGCGCAGGAACACCGCGGCGAGGCTGACGACGTTGCCGATGCCCGAGCCATGGTAGTTCCAGGCCGTGCAAGAAGTCTGATCGGTCTCGTCGATGTAGCGCGTGCCAAGCTTGTTCATCAGCCACATCACGCTGGACGGATAGCCCGGGATGTTGCCGCATTGGCCGCACGATTTGTGGTGCCACAAGTTGGTGGTGGGGATGCGCTTCTCCCAGCCGTACAGCGTTCGCGCCACCGCCGGCTCATGCCGCTCGTCGATCCGGTGGACGAGGATTTCGCCGTCTTTTTCCAGCTGCCACATAGCGTCGCGAATATCCGCGACGCGATCCTTGTTGGTCAGCATCGACCGGCGGTCGATCTTCGCCTCCACCCAGGAGGTGGCCGCCTGCGCCTCGCTCGGCGTCAGGTTGGAAGGACGCCACTCGGCGCCAAAGCCGGTAAAGGCCGACGAGTTTTCGTTACGCTTGTCGTCCATGGCTTGCTCCGTTGCTTGGCGGCTGAGGTCGTCTCGTCTCACTCATCAGCGCCCTCTTCTTCCTGTTCCTCCAGCCATTCGTTGTACTCATCGCGCTTCTCGTCCATCACGTCATTGACGACGTCGAACAGGTTCTCGTCGACCATCTCCAACTGATCGAGCACGCCGGTCGCCTCCCAGATCGTGTAAAGCTCGACCGAGGTTTTCAGGTTTACCTCCCAGGCCGTGTCCATGGTGTGCATGGTCGGCACCGGAATCGCTTTGCGCAAAATGTTGAGCGGGGCGTCGACCTTGGTGACGTTCGGACCCCAGTCGGGGAACGCGTCGCGGGTGATCATGTTGGGCGCGAGCTGGTTGCCGGTGGAGATCACCTTGAGCAGCACGCGCGAGAACGGCCGCAGCACGTCTTTGGCCGACTGCATGCCATGTTTGATCGCGACCTCGCGCATGATCATGACGAGGCCGCCGGGGGAATTCTGGAATGGGCACCGCGCGGCGCAGGTATAGCACTGCGCGCAGGACCAGATTTTTTCCTGCATCGCGTCGTAGATGCCTTCGAGATTCTCGGTCCACAGGAGCTGCACGATCTCGCGCGGCGAATAGTCGTAGTAGTGCGCGGACGGGCAGGTCGCGGTGCAAATGCCGCAGTTGAGGCAGCCGTGCAGTTCGTGGTCGTAAAGAACGTGCGAGCGGATATCGTCGAACACTTCTTCAAGCTTTTCGTACGCAACAACGGGCGTCGACGACACCGGATCGCCGATCAGGTCGCCATGCTCGGCCGTGTGGACCAGGTTCGCGCTCATCAGTAGGTCAGTACTCTCGCGTTGTCGTCCTCCATGACGTCCTCAATGACTTTGGCTCCGCCGACGATGCCTTCGCATTCGGGGATAAGGTCCGCTTCAGTCATGTCGAAGAGATCAAGGTTTGGCGAACAACAATAGAATTTCACGCCGGCGTCGTGCGCATCCTTGATGAAGTCATACACGGTCTTTGGCGAGCCGGCCTTGACGACGAGTTTTTCGGCGACGCCCTTCTTCATGAGCTGTCCCGCGGTCGCCGTGCAAACCACCTCGACTTCATAATCCATCGCGGCGGCGACCGTCGCCTGAAAGAACGGCGCGCCCAGTTCTTCGCCGTTCCGCGGGTCGGTATTGACCATGATGATGATCAGTTTTTTTGCCATTTCCCGGCGTCTTTCCCCAAATCATTCGCGTTACGCGACCGTGCTCATTGATCTCGGTCAATGTCGCCGCCGGCTAGCAACCACATATTCCAAAACGTGAATGAACGCCATAGGGTCAGTTAGAAAAAATCGAATATGTATCCAGCCGCGCGGCAGACCTCAGCCGCCCTGCTCCATCAAACGGGTCACCTGGATCAGTCCGACCATGATCGCGTCTGCGGCCGCCGCGATATCGCCCTGCGCGGCGCGCAATTCGGCAAGCGTTTCCGCGGTGTTTTCAGGCATCTCGTCGAATTCCATGATCAAATCCTCGATCATGGCCGACTTGATTCCGGGATGGCCGACAAAGCCAAAGCAATTGTTCCGCAGTTGGAAAAGGACCGGCTCGTCGCCATCGCCGACTGCTAAAACATTGGCGTCGCTTGGCAAAACTGGACGGTCGCGCATGTAGACGGCGACCGGAAATGTCTGCGGCAAATGCCCATTGAGGGCGTCGGGAACGATGCGCCGCGCGTTGTCGAGCGTGAAGCGAAGCGGTGCTTCGTCGGCCCCACCGCCGGCGGCAGTGCTGAGGATGCAGGCGCCGATTCCGATGCCGATGACCGGCAATCCACGATCGAGAAAGTCTCGGGTCAAGCGCAGTTCCGCGCCGAGGCTCGGAACCAAATCGCCGGTGACGATGCCCTTCGGGCCGGATCCCAGAAGAACGAGACCGTCGTTATCCTCGGCGCTCGCAGGAATCAAAGCGCCCGGTGTGAACGGCCGGCAATAGCGGAAGCGGATATTGCGGCCCTCGAAATGATCCTCCAGCAACCCAAGATATTCCGCTTCGACGTGCTGGACGACGCACAACGTTTTCATGCTTCGACATCGATCCGGTGGACGGGCGACGGCAAGGCACTAGCGCCGCGCCCGAAAAACATATATTAGTTTGTGAATATGATAAACTAATAAACACGGTTTCATACGGGGAGACGATGGCCTGGTTCGAGTTGCTGCAGGAGATCGAACCGTTCGACGAGCTGCCGTTCGACCGGGCGCTGGTTGACGCTCTGGAGGGTGAGGCGCACGAGCAACCGCTTGGCGTGCTGCGTTTTTTCACTCCCACCTTCCGGTCCTATGCCAGCGATGAATTGAAAGGCTGCGGCAAGACAAGCTTTCCGGCCTTCTCGATCACCGGCGGCGCCTGCGCGCTTAATTGCGACCATTGCCAGGCGAAGATACTGGAACCGATGATCGCGGCGACCAGCCCGGCCGAGCTTGAGCGCAAAGTGCGGGATCTGGTCCAACTCAAGGATTTGCGCGGCTTCCTGCTGTCGGGCGGCTCTAATCGCCGTAACGAGGTGCCCTATGAGCGGTACTACCCCACGATCGAGAAACTCAAGCGCGATTTTCCTTATCTGCGCATTGCCGCGCATTCGGCGTTGCTTGACGAACCGCGGGCCAAGCGCATGGAGGCGGCAGGCGTCGACGTCGCCATGACCGACGTCATCGGGGCGCAGGAGACGATCCGCGAGGTCTACCATCTCGATCGTCCGGTCGCCGACTTCGAGGCAACGATTGGCGCGCTGACCGCGACCGCGATGGAGGTGGTGCCGCATATTGTGATCGGGCTCCATTATGGGTCTCTGCTGGGCGAAGAAACCGCGCTCGACATCGTCGCACGCTATCCGGTCGCTGCGCTGGTACTCGTCGTAGTCACGCCGATCTATGCACCGGCGGAGAAGCCGTTTGCGACCGTCTCGACCGACGACGTAGCCAAGGTCTTTGTTACCGCGCGCAATCGCATCCGCCATGCCCCGGTGCAACTTGGCTGTATTCGTCCCCCTGGCCGCCACAAACTAGTTACTGATGCCTATGCGGTCATGGCCGGATTCGACGGAATCGCTTATCCGGCCGAGGGAATCGTGGCGCTCGCGCGCGCTATTGGCCGCCCGATCGAGCAAGACCACGCCTGCTGCTCGATTGCGCTCGACGGTTTAGCCGGCCGACGCGCCTGCGCCGCATAAGGAGCCGCATGCCGATTGAAGCTCCAGACGTTCTTGTGGTCGGACTCGGCCCGGCAGGAAGCCGCGCCGCCGCGACCGCTGCGGCCGCAGGCCTCGGCGTGGTCGCGCTGGAACGGCGGAAGACCGCCGGCGCCCCGGTGCAATGCGCCGAATTCGTACCGAGCCTGATCGAGCATGACGTTCCCGGCGTGCGCACAGTGACCGAACAGAAGGTCACTCGCATGCTGACCTTCGTTGGGGCGCAGCAGCCAGAGGTGACCGAGCATTTTCACGGCCTCATGATCGACCGGGGTGCGTTCGACCGCATGCTGGCGCACGAAGCGGCGTGGAACGGAGCGGAGTGCCGATACGGTGAGACTGTCTTGTCTGTCGACCCCGACGGCACGGTAACAACGTCGGCAGGCGAGCAGCTGCGGCCGCGGGTTTTGATTGGCGCTGACGGTCCGCACTCCCGCGTCGGCATGGCGATGGGGCAGATCAACAGCGACCTGGTCGATACGCGCCAGGTCACGGTACCACTTATCTTGCCGCATGATGCGACAGATATTTTTCTCAGCCCGGACTATTGCGGGGGCTACGCGTGGCTGTTCCCCAAAGGCGCCGTCGCCAATGTCGGTCTCGGCGTCGCCTTCGAGGCCAGGCGGCTCCTCAAGCCGATGCTCGCCGCGCTGTGCGAGAAACTTGCGAACGAATGCCGCATTGGCACCCGGAATTTTGCTCTGACAGGCGGTGCAATACCCGTCGGCGGGCGTTTGCGATCGGTTGGACGCCTCGGACGCACTGCCGTGCTTTTGGCGGGCGATGCCGCAGGTTTGACGAACCCGGTCACCGGCGCCGGCATCGCCTCGGCCGTGCAATCGGGTGCGCTCGCCGGGCGGGCGGCCGCGGATTTTATCGGCGACTCCCCCGGCGCAATTGATGACTACGAGGCAGAACTCGGCGATATTTTCGATGGAGCGCTGAACCGCGCGTTGCGACGGCGGCGGGACGTGCTGGCTTGCTACGCGGATGGCGGCCGGCCGGATGCCCGGTCGCTGGGCGACGGCTGGATCGCCTCACCGCAATACTGGGCTGCGTGAACGTCAACGCACTAAAAAAGGAGACGTGATGAGCTGTCTCGAAATGCCACGACGTCCGGTGCCGAATTTCCTTGGCGAGCCGCAGCGTGCGTTCAACGATGCCGAAGCCATGCAACCCCGCGCGCCGGCCGCGGTGCCGGCCGACGCCCGCAACGGGGCACGCGTGAAGACGCGGGATGTCCGGCCCGAGGGCGTCTATCGGCCCAATGACAATGTCCTCACGCCCAACATGCGTTCGCCGGAATACGTACAAATGTCCACGGCCGCAGCCATCACGCTCGGCGTGATGGGTGGCTACATGCATCGCACCAGCTGCACGCGTTGCCTGAATTTGCTGCTCACCTATCCCGAGGGCTGCCGCGCCAATTGCGCCTATTGCGGGCTGGCGCGGCATCGCGAAGCTGAGCGCAACTATGCCGACCGCAACTTCATCCGGGTCGACTGGCCGGCGGTGCCCTACGATCGGGTGATCGACATCGTCGCCGCGGGCGCGGATGGCGGTCGCTTCCACCGCATGTGCATCAGCATGATTACCCATCCGCGCTCCGACGAGGACACCAGGGTCGTGCTCAAGAAGTGGGTCGATCGCGTCAAACACGTGCCGGTGTCCATCCTGTCCAATCCGACGACGATGACGCGGCTGGACGTGCAGGAGCTAAAGGACATCGGCGCCGATATCTTCACCGTCGCGCTCGACGCCTGTAATCGCGAGGTGTTCGACCGAACGCGCGGATCCGGCGTGCAGTCGCCGCACAGCTGGGACAAATATTGGGACATTCTCCATGCCGCGGCCGAAATTTTCGGGCCGGAGCGCTTTGGCGCTCATTTGATCGTCGGCATGGGCGAAAGCGATCACGACGTCCTCACTCAGGTACAGAACATCCGGGACCTTGGCGGCCATAGCCATATGTTTGCGTTTTTCCCCGAGCGGGGTTCATTGATGGACCATCTGCCGCCGGCGCCGCGGCCGCAATGGCGGCGCATCCAACTCGCGCGCTACCTGATCGATTACCGGAACCTTCGGCTCGAGCGGATGCGCTTCGATGCGAACGGCACGCTGATCGATTTCGGAATGCCGCAGGACGAGATCGACGCCGTGATCAACGCCGGTACAGCCTTCCGCACCTCGGGCTGTCCGGGCAAGCAAGCTGACGATATTTCGGCCTGCGATCGACCCTACGGTGACTCGCCTCCCCGCGACATCGCTTCCTACCCGTTCAAGCTTAACCGCAACGATATTCGCATTGTGCGGCGGCAGATCGATGCGGGCATGGGTGGCACTGATTCCGCGCGACGCGATCGTCCCTAGAGGAAAGGCAAAGGGCATGAACATTGCCGGTTCGCCGACCAAGCCGTTCCGCGTAATTGAAACCGGATTGCGCGGCGGACGCGCCAATATCGCCTTCGATCAGGCGCTGATCGACGCGCGCAGCGCCGGCAAGATTCCCGATACGATCCGGTTCCTGCGCTTTCGTCCGTCCGCTCTGATCGGCATCCACCAATTCCTCAGCCACGAGATCAAGCTCGATTACTGCAGGACGCACGGTATCGAAACGGTGCGGCGGATCACCGGCGGCGGCGGCCTCTACTTCGACGAGGGGCAAATTGGCTGGGAACTCATATTCGATCGTGCAACTTTGGGGACGACCGACCTTGCCGAAGTCACGCGGCGCATCTGTGAGGCGGCCGCGCTCGGCTTACAAAAGCTGGGCGTGCCGGCGCGATACCGGCCGCGCAATGATATCGAAGTGGACGGCCGCAAGATCAGCGGCACCGGCGGATTTTTCGAAGGCAACCTGATCTTCTATCAGGGTACACTGCTGATCGATTTCGATCCGGCAAAAATGCTGGCTTGCCTCAAAGTTCCCGCCGAGAAGCTTGCCAAACGCGGGATCGAGTCGGCCGCGCAGCGTGTCACGACGATGCGCGAAGTTTTGGGCGATGCCTTGCCCGATCTCGAAACCATCTACCAAGGCCTCGTCGCCGGCTTTGCCGATGGTCTCGGCATCGCCCCGCAATGGGGCCAAATCTCCGTTTATGAGGAGGAACTTGCAGAGCGTGCCTTTCGCGAGGAGATTGGAACCGACGCCTACGTCACAATGCTGGACGCGCCGCCGGCTGACGATGCGCTGGTCAGTGCATCGCTGACCGGCCGCGGCGGCACCGTGCGCGCCGATATCCGCCTGGAAGGGCCGCACCGCGACCGCGTCCGTGAAACCTTGATCACCGGCGACTTCTTCATCACACCACCGCGCGTCGTGTTCGATCTGGAAGCCTCGCTGCGCGGCTTAGACGTCGCAGACGCCGGGCGCGCCGTCGAAAACTTCTTTGCTCGTACTCCGACCGATTTTCTTAGTTTGAGCGCCGGCGACTTTCGCCAAGTGATCGAGATGGCGCTGCGGCAGCGCGGCGTGACCGCGGCCGCCAGCTGATTATGCCCGCACGCAGCGGTCAACCGTGCGAACCAAAAGCCCATATTCCAGCGTTCCCGTTCGACATCATAACGAGAACAAAACGATGATCAGGCGTCGCGCGATGCTCAGGGGTGGCGCGCTCGCACCGGCCGGTGCAGCATCGCTTTCGCGGGCGACCCGGCAGCGGCCAGGGAACGCACACCCCATGGACGCGATGGCTTAAATTTCCTCTGATGGGTAAAAGGGGCGACGCCAACGGGGGGACATTGATTTACTCAAGGTGGTACATAGCTCGGGCGCTGCAGCCTGCCGTTCGGAATTCACAATTCTCGGATCAAATGATCGCGGTGATGATGCGAAGGGCGTCGATATCGTTCATTATCTTCTGGATAACCGGTTGTTCAGCCTGGGGCCAAGCCGTCAGCACAACGGACGATGTGCGCAAAGGCCATCATCTGGCGATCTTGTTGTGCAGTGCTTGTCACATCGCCGCTTCCGACCAACCTTACCAACCGACGTCGGTTCCTCCCGCGCCGTCATTTGAATCGATAGCTGGACGTCGTGATGTCGATGCCGGGTCGCTGCTGCACTTTCTGGCCACGACACGTCAAGGCTTGGACAATCCAAAGGGTATGCCAAACCCCGGCTTGGCGGATTTTCAAGCAAAGGCGATCGTCGCGTATCTGTTGAGCTTGCGTAAATAGCTCGTTTTGTTCCCGGATGCGGCCGCGGTGACCGCTTCGCAGCGCAACCGGGGATGTGACGAAACGCGAGGGCGGCTCAACGTTCTGACGACATGGCGCGCAAAATATATGGGGCGCAAAATACATGGGGCGCAAAGTGAAAAACAACATGCTGACGATCCTGGCGGTTCTCGCAATGATCTGGAGCGGCGGGGCCTCGTGCGGCGCTCTGGCGCAAACCGCTTCCGAAATGCCGCCGGGCCACGACGCCACGGGCGGCCGTGCCGGCCATCACATGGATGGTCCATCAGACGGAGCCTTTCATCGTCGATTCGATGATGCCGACAAGTGGGCCAAAGAGTTCGACGAGCCGGAACGCGATGTTTGGCAAAAGCCGGAGGAGATTCTGGACGCCCTGCATCTGAAGCGCACCTCGCGTGTTGCTGATATCGGCGCGGGCACCGGATATTTCAGCGTGAGGATCGCCAGGCGCATTCCCGAAGGCAAAATATTTGCCGTCGATATCGAGCCGGATATGGTGCGTTATCTTGGCGCGCGAGCGCAACGTGAACATTTGGCCAATGTTATGCCGGTGCAGGCGAGCCCGGACGCCGCCAATCTCCCTGAGCCTGTCGACGTTGTTCTGATCGTGGACACTTATCACCACATCGGGAACCGGACGCAATATTTCAACAAGTTGAAATCGTCGCTGCGTCCCGCGGGACGGCTCGCGATTGTCGACTTCAAGACGACTTCGCCAAATGGCCCGCCTCTGCAGCATCGCATTCCGCCCGAAACGGTCACGGAAGAACTCGACGCGGCGGGATATACGCTCACAGA
>VFSW01009907.1_pt1 | contig 13570 bp, 21 predicted proteins | sample 5358111 | NCBI WGS metagenome assembly VFSW01 (sample SAMN11554181, study PRJNA540505) | mine drainage metagenome | isolation source: sediment from site ElyBrook_90M | place: USA: Ely Copper Mine, Vershire, VT | collected 2017 | reverse complement strand
TTGCCAGCGACTTCTGTACAGCTCGGATGGTGCCGCCACATCCCGCGCCTTCTTCAGATCCCGCACAGCAATCCGGCGCACGTCAAAACGATATCCGGAACGCTCCGCGATCAGATCACGGTGATGTTCCAGATTTTCATAGACTCCAGCTCCTACCGTGCCAAAGCCTGCTAATCCAATGCCTATATCCTTCATGAGATAGCCCCGGATGATCTCTGGTAAAGGGAGTTCAGTAAAGTCACCTTTTTGCCAGAGATCATGGCTTTGGAAGAGTGAGGGCATTTGGGAAAAGCTCCTGGAGGAACGAGATGGATGCTCTCAACGAGTGGCTCATGATGGATGCCAGATCTGAAGGTGCCTCCGCACGCCGCAGGAGCCAAGGGAGGCAATCAGGCCATGAGCCGCACAAAAAAGGGGGGCCCAACACCCAATGCCATTTGGCCGTGGATGCGCATGGCATGCCGCTGTATTGCCCTTTTGGCTTAATATCTCGTAACTACACTATCTAGCGAGCTGTGGGCACGCAACAGACCGGTTCGGCAGGGGGGGAGCCGTGGTGGAACCAGGATTCGATTTCTCTCATCATTCTTTTAATGTGGCGATAGGTGCGGACGCGAACCATTTTGCGGTAGCTGGCCCAGGGGTCTCCCCAGTGATAGATTTCGATGGTGACACGGCGTACGCCCCACGCGTTCATGAGCCGCCGTGAGGGTTTATAGAGATCAATGGTGTTGCGTCCAGAAAGGGCAAAACCGTAGTCATCCACTTCAAAGAGTTCTCCCGTTGCTCGGATGCGGAAAATGGTACCGCAGGGCCAGCGGGCCCAGTCTGCAGCGGCACTATTGATAGCACCATAACGAAGAGGTGTTCCGAGTGCAGTGAGAGCACCATAGCGGCGATGATCGCTTTCACATTGCGTGTAGGCAGTCGTGCGGATCTTTTGCACGGCGGCGCGGCGCATCGGAGACTCATACTTTGGCAGCGGATGAGCGCAGCCGCTGAGCATCAGCAGGGGCAGGAGGGCCATGAGAGGAACCGAAAAGAGAGAGCACTTCACGGGCTCCCTCTTGACAGGTTTGCTGCCCTAATTCCAGATTTCGTGGAAAATAATTCACACGGAGCATGCGGATGAGAATCTGAAGCTCCGGTAAGGGAAGCAAAACAAGACCTCCCTCTATCTCCTTGCCTCAATCACGCAGTCCTGGCGGGCGGCCATAGCCGACAAATCGTGAACGGATGGATTTACTCTCCAGTTGAAAGTCAAAGACACTTACTCCCCAGCGTGATTTGCCGTGATAGGAGCGTCCATCACTGGCTCCAACCATGATTCTGTTCGTTGTGCCCTTTTCCGTTCCGAGATAAATCATCGTATGGGTGATTGCGGGGTCGTGGTCGGTGATATTCGTTCCCATCCAAAAAAGCAGATCTCCTGGCCGCAGATCATCCAATTCAAAAGTCTCCGAAGACGTGCTCAGAACTGCTCGAAAAGTGCCGGCTTTCCTCAGCCAGATATATTGCTCGCTGGCATCACGCGGAACATCATGGAAGCCATTGAGTCGGAGAATATAGGAAGTAAAACCCGAGCAATCCATTCCACCGTTGGCCGGGTTATCCGAACCGTAGGTATAGGTCAGTCCCTGCGTTGTCAGTGCCAGAGCAGACTCGATGAGTTTCTTGACTCTGGGCAATTCGGCGCTGAATTCCACAATTTGATCGGGTTCAATCGTTGCGTCAGGAGCCGAAAGCGATTTTCGGAGTTCCTCGTCTTTTTTTGGGTTCCTGGAAGCCGATGATTCCGGGGAAGGGTCTTCTTGAGGCTGGGGGGTCGCCTCTGCGCTTACGGGATGATTTTTATGCTTCCCCTCCTCCGTCGGCTCGGCAAGAAGTGTCTCGTTGAAGAGGCAATACGCAAAGCACCAGGGGAGGAATTGAAGAATTCGCACTGCGAAGATCAGGTCTTTTTGGAGTTGGTAACCAGCAAGACAATCCCACCGATCAGCACGCCGATTCCGAGAAGGGGCGGCAACAGGATCGTGTGGGTTCTCTCTGTGGTCACTTGTAATGGGCCGACATCAATGGCTTTCTCCCGGGTTGTGTAATGAATCCCCTGATAGGCAAGTGCAGCCAAGCCGCCTGCGATGAGGAGCATGGCGACGATGGTTTGTGTTTTCATGGAGCCCTCTGTTTTCTTGAGGTTGCTGATCAGAGGCTCCTTCCCTGAACAACCCGAACCAGCACAATGATGATGGCAATAACAAGCAGGAGGTGAATGAATCCGCCGATGGTGTAACTGGTGACAAGACCCAGAAGCCAGAGAGCAACTAAGATGATAGCGATGGTGTATAGCATATTTCCTCGTTGGAGTTGTTTTACTCCGCCTGAAAGTACCATCAAGAGGCGGCTTGTCCCATGGGGTCTATCCCTACTGAAGAGGAAGGTTGTTTTTTTCAGCAAGTAACTCCACTGCCAGTGGTATGGTTGTGACTGCTCCGACAAGGGCAAGTGTCCAACCAAGCAAACGCCGATCCTTTCTCTCCATGCCGTCTGTGAGCAAGAGGGCTACGCCTCCTCCCAATAATGCACGGGTGCCCACGATCAGTGCAAGTTGCGGCAGGGTTAACGTGACTTTTTTCATCACGTGCATGTGATCATGGGTTAGACTCAAGATGTGGGTGTGGCGACCGTAAGTTCGCTAACTTGATCAGGTATTTTAGTGCCAGTCTCTTGTCCCAGCCCCATCGTCAGGGCAGTCAGTCCGGCAAGCCCCCCGAGCTGCATGCTTTCAACCGCCGTACTGGGAACAATCACGATGGTGGAATTTTCTTTCAACCCTTCGTAGAGCATATTCATCGCCCGCAAATGAAAGGCCACGGGATTATGCTGATAACTCTTGGCTGCTTCGGCAAATTTCTCCGCCACTTGGCGTTCAGAATCTCCCAAAATCACTCTTGCCTGACGTTCCCTTTCCGCCTGAGCCTGCATCGACATGGCATCTTCGAGAGCCGGGGGGATCAAAACGTCCTTCACCTCAACGGCAATCACATTGATGCCCCAAGGCTCCGTGCGTTCATCGATAATTTTCTGGAGGAGTCCGCTGATTTTATCTCTTCCTTCCAACATGTCCGAGAGCATGGTCTTTCCAATCACATCACGGAGTGCGGTCTGGGAGGCCCAACTGATGGCACTCTTATAATCTGCGACATCAAGAGCGGCCCTTTTTGGTTCCACAACTTTCCAAAATAGCACGGCATCGACATCCACGGGAACGGTATCCTTAGTGAGCGTTTTTTCTGCCTTGAAGGCTGTTGTGATCACACGCGTATCAATCCAGTAGGGAATTGCTTCGATGACTGGGATGATATAAAAAAGCCCAGGCCCTCTCAGTGCCTGGAATCGTCCTAAACGTAGCACCACGGCTCTATCCCACTGATCAGCAACCCGAATCGAGGAAGATGCGATGATCGCCAGTAAAAAGGCACCTGCTCCTATACACCCACTTAGGAAATTGCCAGCCTCTCCGTTTATTGCATAGGCAAGTATGGCTCCCATGCCAAAGATGAGAAGAAAGACCAATGTGCCAAAGGAATTATTCGATTTCATGATAGAAATATTCAGGATGCGGTCTTATCGCTTAGCCACTGGCGTTCCCGACGGATCTGAACTTTCAATTCCCGATAGGCGTTTTTGGAGTCCATTTTCACGCTCTCCCAAGTGGACGCCGTTGCATCCTGGACTGCGTCCAGTTTCCTTCCCAATTGATCGGCCTTCACGCGCAAGGCATCAAATTTTTGTTGGGCCTCCGCTTTGGTTGCGGTTCCAGCATGATCAATTTCTGCATGAAAACGGTCGAGGCTCTTGTTCACCTCCGAAAGTTCGCCTCGCATCTTTTTTGTGAATTCATCTTTTTTGTCAAAAGTGTAATCCTTGATGTCGTGTGTAGCCTCCTGAATTTTGTCACTGGCATCCCTGAGATCTTGTGAAGCGGATTGTCCATTGGTGCTTTGTCCATGGACACCTGCGGTTGCAAGAAATGCGGCAGAGAGAATGGTGATGGCCAATGCGTTATTTTTCATAGAGATAATTTTTGTTTGGAGCTGGCACTGATGGTGAGTTTGCCAACTTCTTCAAGCTAGTCCGTGGGTACATTGTCACCATGGGGTGTAACCCTACTGAAGAATGATTCTCAGGGGCGCTCTTCCCGTAGTCACTGACTCAGAAAGTCGTCGAGAGGAATTTCATTCCAACCAACCGAACCCTGTTTGATAATCTCAACATAAGTTGCAGACAGGAGGCATCGGATGGCTTCATCGCCGTGGATGATTTTGGAACTGGTTCAGGAAAATATACAAATGAAAGAGCCCACCCTCTTGCGAAGATGGGCTCCTCATGGTTTGTGGCCTGACTGAATTGCTACGATCTAGCGATGCTCATAGAGAGATTGAAATTGCTGATCAGCAAACACGGTGAAGCATTTTCTATCCCAGGTGAGGTACTCTCCGATGCCAAGTGTCTGAGCGGGGGAGTAGCTCGTCTGCCTAAAATAAATGCTCCCCGCAACTTTGGCAAAAGGGTTGATCTCTGCCTGTATTCCGGTGGGTTGGGTGATCGCCGATAGATTGCGGCCTGTAAATCTGATGGCCCGACACTCTTTGGCTACGCTTTTATTGGTTGATGGTGAGATGCGACGGTAGTAATTCCAATCATCGGGATTGATCCCCTTTGTCAATCGGGCGACCATCTTTCTGAGGATCCGTTGCTTTTCGTATTTTGGAGGATCCAAGAGAGTTGATAGACCTTTATCGGTGAGTTGAGCGTTCATTTTCATAGCTATTGAGGATATGGGATTTTCTCCCTTCTCCTCATGATTGCGTATCTCAACATAACCTCAATGGGTTGTAACCCTACCCTCTTTGCCTGTTCGGAGTCTGGAGTCTCCTCTCTCACCCACGGAAAACAGCGAATCGTTCTTTTTTTAGAAAACCCTCCGGTGACCTTTAGCAAGGCAGGAAATTTTATGGGTGGGGTCTATACCCCATAGACAATCTGGAGGAATTGAAGCAGGGTTCGCTTAATGGTTATAGAGCATGGCTTAGATCAGGGGACTTCCTGATGGCCTACTTTCTATCCGACTTGGGATAGTTTGCGGCCTGCGGAAAGAGATTATGAAAACCAGAACCACTCCTCTCCTAGAACATTATGAGGATGCCTTGCGAACCTATTTAAAACAGGGTTCCAAGTCAGCAGGGCTATCGGCATATCAACTTGGAAGCGAGGCTTTGAACAGTGGGATTCAGACGCTGGATCTGGCTAGAATGCATGATCTTGCCTGGGCTCAGATTATAGAATCGGGAGATTTTCAGAAAACCAGGGAAGACGCCATGAAGCGGGCCGCACTGTTTTTTGCCGAAGCTGTCAAGCCGATTGAGGAGACCCATCCTGCGGTCATGGCAGTCAGAGAGAAAAGCGCCAAGCAGCTCACCACACTTCGTTCACGCTCCTTGGCGTTGCTTCTCTCCAACCGTACGCTAAAAAAAGAAATCAGACAGCGTAAGTCAGCCGAGGAAGCGCTGAAAAAAAGCATGCAACAGCAGAAAGTTTTGCTGGGACAATCGCGCCAGATGCAGGAGCAGTTACGGTATCTCTCCCACCGGATTCTGCTCGAACAGGAAGAGCAGCGGAGAGAAATCAGCCGTGAATTACACGATGAACTCTCCCAGATCTTGGTGGGCATCAATGTTCACCTTGCAGCGTTGAAAGCCGAGTCCATGGTGAGCACCAAAGGTTTCTCCAAAAAAATCACTCATACACAACAACTTGTGAAAAAATCGGTAAACATTGTCCATCGCTTTGCGCGCCAGTTGAGACCAGCGGTCTTGGACGATCTCGGAATTATTCCGGCTCTCAACACCTATATAAAAGATTTTACGAAGCGAACCGGCATCCTGATCCGCTTCAGGGCATTTGCCGGGGTGGAACAGTTGAACGCCACCAAGAGAACAGTATTCTTCCGTGTTGCTCAGGCTGCACTTGCCAATGTTGCGCAACATTCTCAGGCCACGCTGGTCAGGATTACGATCAGAAGACTCCCCAATGTCGTTTGTATAGAAATCCATGACAATGGAAAATCCTTTGTGGTGGAACGCGTTCTCTCTGCCAAAATGAACGAACACCTCGGTCTGATCGGCATGAGGGAACGAGTGGAAATGGTGGGAGGCAATTTCAGCGTGGAGTCCACACCCAGTCTCGGAACCACCATCCGTGCTGAAATTCCCAGGCAGAACAGAAAAAGCAACCAGAGACTGGGGATGAAGCGACCCGCCTCCATTCTGCTGTGATATGAAAGTCGTAAAGGTTTTACTGGCGGACGATCACAAAATCGTTCGGGAAGGGTTGCGTTTCCTGCTTGAAGCAGAGAGGGATATTCAGATCCTCTGCGAGGCAGAGAACGGGCGGAAAGCGGTCGAACTGGCAAAGCACCATGAAGTGGATGTCATGCTGATTGATATAGCGATGCCACGGATGAATGGCCTGGAGGCTGCATGGCAGATACTTCAATTCAAACCGGCAAGTCGCATTGTGATTCTTTCGGCATACGATGATGACGCCTACCTCGAAAGGGCTCTGGCGATTGGCGTGGCGGGATTTTTGATTAAACAAACATCCGCACATATTCTCGTAAAAGCCATCCGGGAGATTGCCGGGGGACATACCCATTTCAGCCCATCATTCTCCAGACGCCTTGCTCAATACGAAAAGGTTAAAAACACAGCACCATTCAGAAAACGCAGCGATGCGAAGCTGACCTCCCGCGAGACCGAAGTTCTTCAATTGATTGCAGAAGGAATGGCCAATAAGCAGACAGCCGCAGAACTTGGAATCAGCATCAAAACCGTGGAAAAGCACCGTCAGTCACTCATGGAAAAACTCCACCTGCACGATACGGCAGGTCTTACACGCCACGCCGTTGCCTCAGGAGTTATCGAAAGCAGCATCCGGAATACAATTTCAAGGCTTTAGCCGCCATTGTTATCTATCAGGTAGGATTACACCCCATATCACCAAATCCGAATCCATTATATTTTTGGATGATGAAAAAACTCGTCACAACAACAACCTCTCTTCAAGCCCCTAAAGGATCCCGCAGTTCCAGGACGCCGCAGAAAAAGAAAGCTCTCCCTGCAAAGGGTAGCAAGGAGGGGAGGCCAGTTCCTGCAGGTTATGAGCACAAGCTCGCTGAACAGGCGCTGAAATTCGTGGATGAAGCCGCTTCTCTTCTGCGTGGTGGTATCCGTGAAGGGGCTGCGACAACTGCAAAGTCCCGCATTGCAGCAAAAAAGAAAGCCCATAATCTCCTTGGCAAGGCTTCCTTCAATCTCTCAAAGGCCATTGAAAATGGCTCCTCGATGCTGCAGGATCTCCTGAAAAAAATCTAGCAACTGCTTTCCAGCAGCAGCAGAGGGCTGACAACGCAGAATCCAATCCCCATAGGGAAAAGCTGATTCAGCAAGCATAAATGGAATTCCTTTTCTGCTGCTCGCTCGATGTACCCGGGCAATGGAGCACCGACTGGCATATTTCAATAAGTACCAACGCTGCGTGTTTGGGTCGTTGAAGTCGTGGTATTCGGATTGTAGGTGGCTCCCCTCGTTGTAGTGGTCGTGGTGGTGGTAGCTGGTACTGATTTTTTAGTTGTTACACTGATGCAACCGGAAGTCATTCCGAGGCAGAGAAGAAGTGATGCTGTTACGATTTTTTTCATGCCTTGAAGGTATAACCGTTCAAGTTCCTTGGATATGGGGTCTAATCCTACCAGGCCTCAAGGTGGGGTTTCACCCTATTGTAGCAGTACCCCAGCCCCAACTACCGTGGGAGGAGAAAAGAAAGACTCCCATGAAATCAAATTATAAAATACGTGCCATGATTGCGGGTCTCTTAATCCCGTTATCCATGACTGCGTTCTCTCAGGAGAATAGCGGAGAAAAAAAGCATGAGGGGGGAAAGCAAGCAGGGACGCAGCACCATGGCGGAAAAGTTACCCGGCCTGTGGCCGGACATAATTCATTCCAACCAAACAGAGTGACTCATGCAGGGAATGTTCAAAACCCAAGCAGGCCAAATACTGCCGTAGCTCATCAAGGACAGGTCAGCCATGGATCCAATCAATCGGCCACACTTCAGCAGTCAACTGTGCGATATGCGAACCAGCAAGTAGCACAAACAGTGAATCGGCATGGAGGCAATCAGCAGTTCCAGCCTCAGGTAACGCCCAATAATCAATACAACAGAGGGAATCACTACGGGGGCCTCTGGTCAGGGGCCAATACGCACAATGACTGGAATCATCATGGCCAGCATTATTGGAATAATAACAACTATATGTGGTATCAAGGGGGGTGGTTAATCATCAGCTCAGGGTTTAATCCCTTCTACGTCAATTCGGGATACTCCAATTACGGCTCCCCGGTGAGCAGCGTTCAGGCGAGTCTGGCCAACCAAGGATACTACAACGGCCTCATTGATGGTGATGCCGGACCCGGCACCCGCAATGCAATCGCCAGTTACCAGAATGATCATAATCTGTATGTGACGGGCCATATTAACAACGATCTCCTTCAATCCCTCCAAATACAGTAGGCCTCATGGACTAATAGGCTCTCTCTCATGAAAAACTTTTACATTATCCTTTTCCTGATGGTCGTCCCCTTGATGCTGACACTCCCCGGATGTATCCTCCCTGGCTATCCGCCCAACTATGCATATGGAAACCCTGCGGTATTCATACCTCCAATCATGATCCCAGGCCGGGGCTACGGATACTGGCATGAAGGAAACTTCTGGGCGTATCGCCACGGTTACTCCTTCTACAATGGACACTACTACACTTACAAAGGTTGGCACGGTGGTGGCTATAGAGGAAATGGAGGTTATGGTGGAGACGGTGGATGGGGGCCAGGTGGCGGCTATCGGTAAGACCCCATGCGTTTCATCTCACCCTCCTCGGGGCGGCTAGAGCCAATAAATCGACAAGAGGCTGGCTCGTTGAAGAGGGATTCCGTCTGGAAATCATTCAGGAAAGAGAACCCGGAGATATTACTGTAACCGTGATACGAACATGAATGACCATAGGAGAGGAAAATTGAGAAATCCTACGACTGTCCGTCTGCTGGGTGGTTTTCAGAAATTTGCACAGACGGTCGTGCGAACAAGCGGCCATCCGATGGCTTTTACCATGGCCCTTGGGATCATCCTGATTTGGTTGCTCTCGGGGCCTTTTTTCCACTTTGGAAATACTTGGCTACTGGTCATTGATACAGTTGGTAACCTTATCACTTTTTTGATGATTTTTCTGATTCGTAATGCCCAAAATCGGGAGAGTGAGGCCATTCAGTTAAAGCTCGATGAGTTGATTCGTGCCACCAATGCCGCCCATAATTCGCTTCTGGATATCGAGGAATTGTCCGAAGAAGACTTGGAAAAAATCAAAGGCCGTTTTGAGCGGCTTGCACGAACAGCAAGGGAGGGGTCAGATGTCCACACAGGAGCCTTTCCCTGAAATTATATTGACGACACGACGGATTTTCCCATCAGGTCGATTTTCGGTGACAGTGTCATCTTCGTTTTTTTAAACGATTTTCAGCGAATAGTTCCATAGCCAGAGGAGTGGTGATTGATGCCCCGACAAGGCCCGGTGATTAAAAGAACAAGCCCGATAATGCAAGATTCCTGACGGTCAGGGGTATGGCTCCTGTTCTTGACAGCAGAGAGGTTGGAAAAAAGCGGTAGGATAACACCCCATAGTGATGATGGTCTTGTTCCCATAAAGTAGGAAGGTCGCATCAGGAATGCTTCAAAACGCCAGAAATAGTCCCCGCCTTCACAAAAATAGAAACACATGAAAAAACAAGTTGACGTCATTTGCAATGAGATCTCACATCTTACAGATAAGGCAGAGTCCTTGATTGATACTGCCCGTGATGGCATTAGCGAACAAGTCGAGGCGGCATCGAATCACTTTGCCGCCGGGCGCGAACGCGGCAAGGATCTCGCGCGTTTTGTTCGCAACAAGGGTATCGAATGCGGCAGTGCTGTTGATCAGGAGCTACACGATCATTCTTTCCGCTATCTTGCTATCGTTGCTGGGATTGGGGCGCTGCTTGGGTACTTGCTTACCAGCCGATGCGCTTGCAATCGCCCGTCATGCAAATAAGCCCATCATTTTCTCTCGCTGCTTTCGTTTTAAAAAAGGGTGCCTTGGTACTGCCTGATGCTGGTATTGATATCGCGCCGCGGGGGATGGTTTTTCCACACGCTAGTGAATGGGCCTCAGGCAATGGAGACTTCTGTCATGCCATTTCAAAAGCTGATTGGAAGCAGGAAAAACGGGAACTCATCAGGAAGCCGAACATTGATCTGAGGGGAGCAATTTTATAGGAGGAAACGATGGGCTCTTTGATCGCACAACTGGGAGCCCTGACGATCACATTGCTCCAGGAGTTGAGCGGAATGGTCTGGATGTTGAAGGAGACGGCTTCTGAAATAGGGGAGTGCCTTGCGGAGCACAGAAAACCGCTCCGTCTGGAAGATTTCTTTTTCCAATGCGAGCGGACAGGTGTGGGATCAGTCCCGATGGTGGTTCTCCTCTCGGTCTTCATTGGACTCACGATGGCTTTGCTCACGGGTTATCAGCTCCAGATCTTTGGAATTGTCACGCTGGTTCCAGCGGTGGTCTCTGTTTCATTCACCCGGGAAATGGGACCGCTATTCACAGGCATTGTGCTGGCATCACGAATCGGTGCCGCCTACACCGCAGAGCTTGGAGCGATGACCGCAGGAGGAGAGGTGGATGCCCTCGAAGGCATGGGTATCGGCGCTCTTCGCTATCTGGTGACTCCTAGAATTCTGGCTATTTTTTGCCTTACCCCGTGTCTGAGCATCATCTCGATTGTTTCTGGAATCTGTGGTGCGGCGTTTATTTCAAACCTCCTGCTCCAGATAGGCGGCAGTTTTTTTTATGATCAGGTGATGAAATACCTGTTGATGAAAGATCTCATGGCGGGGGTTGTGAAGAGCCTCTTGTTCGGGGGCATTATTGGAACTATCGCCTGTTACAAAGGACTCTCAATGAGAGGGGGGGCTGTTGGCGTGGGTAATGCGACGACTCAAAGTGTTGTTGCCTCCATCTGCACGGTGATTGCCTGTGATTCCATCTGCAACATCATCATGATCACTTTTTTCCCATGAACTCCTCATCTGAAAAAATCCTTGAGATGCGCGGTGTAAAATTGCAATTCGGTGACAAAGTGATTTTGACGGGCGTTAATCTTTCCGTTCAGACTCAGGAAACCCTGGTCATTATGGGGCTTAGCGGTTGCGGCAAGAGCACCTTGCTGAGTATCGTGCTGGGGCTACTCGCTCCGGATGAAGGGTCTGTTAATTTCAAAGAGAAGGAGATGAGTCGCCTTTCCCGGCGTGAACTCAATCAGGTTCGGATGCATCTCGGGATGGTGTATCAAAATGCAGCACTGCTCAGTTCCCTCAATGTCGGTGAGAATGTGGGGCTGCCCTTGCAGGAATTAACGCATAAAAATGCCTGCGAGATTGATTCCATCATCGACGAGAAGCTCGAACTCGTGGGACTGAAGGATGCCAGAGACAAGCTTCCCTCGGAACTCAGTGGAGGGATGCAAAAAAGAGTCGGCATGGCCCGTGCGTTGGCTATGAATCCGGAGTTGTTACTGTTCGACGAACCGACTGCCGGACTCGACCCCATCACCAGCAATTTGATTAACGAACTGATTGTCACCCTGCGGGATAAACAGAAAGTGACCTCCATTATTGTGACTCATGAAATGGAGAGTGCCTTTCTCTTGGCAACGCGCATGGTCTTTCTGGATGGAGGGAAAATCATTCTTGAGGGTACGGCTGAGGAATTCCGAACCTCGGATATTCCCATCATCAGGGAGTTTCTCTCCACATATTCAGCTCACAAAAATTAAAGGGATCATCAAATGCAGATCAAACGAAATGAAATCACCACGGGAATCCTGGTGTTGGTGACTTTAGGAATTTTTACGTTTTTCCTGATTCTCGTTGGAATGCCAGGAGTCCTGAAGCCGCTGAATACCTATCGCATCTACTACGACAATGCCAACGGGATCCGCCCTGGCGCACCGGTGATGCTTGCGGGGCGAGAGATAGGCAAGGTGACGCTGCTTCAGTCGCCGGTATTACTGGCGCAGCGCCCAAATGGACATCCTGAGGACGAAGTTTCCATTGACGTCGAGGTCTCCCGTGAGGCGCAGATTTATTATGATGCGACGGTCCAGCTCAAGCAACAGGGGCTGATGGGGCAGCCGGTGATCGATTTTGTCCAGGAGGAAGCTGGAAGCGGGCTGGCCACAAATCACACCTCTTTTGTCGGCGAACGCATCCCCGATGTCTCCGAGTCCATCTCTAAAAACATGGATCGTCTTTTTGGGCCAGGATCTGATCTGACGGCTACCATCAAAAACGCCAAGACCTTCATGGAAACCCTGAACAATGCCCATATTTCAGAACTGATTAATAACACAGAGCAATTTACATATATCCTAAAAAAGGAGCCCTGGCGCCTTGTTTGGCCTACGGCAATTAAGAAAGAACGGGGGCGCTGAAAAGGTTCCTCCGGAACGTAAGAAGTCAAAAACTGCTGGGAGCTTATGGATCTCGAAAAATTCTTCAATTAATCGGGAGGGTAGGGTTAGACCCCGTTGGAGAATAAATTCTGTGTGTGAGAATGAAAAACCGCAACGAGTTTTAAAAGAGGCTACACCCGCCCTGATGGAATTTATCCGGATAACGAACGCTTTATTTTTTCTTATGAATCTCCCTGAAAACCCGACTCGAAATCCAAGGATTTCGTTTTTGTTGCTTTGCGCAGCGGGGCTTCTCTCCGGCTGTGCCTACTCACCCGGAGTCGGCATGCTGATGGATCAGGGAACCTCTGAGCATAGCATTGTTATCCGTCTTGATGAGCAAAAAGCGTATCTTTACAAAGGCAGGATGCTGGTGGGTATTTCTCCGGTTTCTACCGGACGGGAGGGTTACAATACACCTGCCGGAATGTATCATATCCTGGCGAAGGATTTAAATCATCGATCCAGTCTTTACGGAGCTTATGTGATGCATGGAAAGGTTGTTCGGTCCGGTGTCGATATCAAGAGAGATCCAAAGCCACCGGGAGCCGATTTCCTTGGTGCGCCGATGCCCTACTATCTTCAAATTGCGCCTGCTTATGGATTGCATGTCGGCTACCTGCCGGGCTATCCCGCTTCACATGGCTGCATCAGGATGCCTGCACCCTGGGCAAGGCGCTTTTATTACGCTGTCCATGATGGCACCTCCCTGATGATCTATCGGTAGTTTGGATCCCATTCCGCAACCCGGGTTAGGGACGCGCTGATGTCATCCCATGACCTACGCCATGCTCACCAAAGCACAAGATGTTGCGGCCGGTTGAGTCAAGTGCATACCCAGAAGAACTCATGAGGATCTTATTGCTGCCATCGCCTCTGCCCTAGAACTCATCACT
>VFSW01009906.1_pt1 | contig 13572 bp, 11 predicted proteins | sample 5358111 | NCBI WGS metagenome assembly VFSW01 (sample SAMN11554181, study PRJNA540505) | mine drainage metagenome | isolation source: sediment from site ElyBrook_90M | place: USA: Ely Copper Mine, Vershire, VT | collected 2017 | reverse complement strand
AATATGCATATTCATCTTGTATATATATAAGGACGCGATAGATCTATTCTTAAGGAAATAAGGCAGTATACAGACCCCTTCTATATATAGAACGGGGTCTTTGTGCCTGTGCTCCTGCGCTTTTTTGATAGCGGGTAAGATTTGCGGCACATAAGCGTCACATATTATGAAAGGTCGGAAACCACTGTTATTACTAACATGAACAGATATATCTATGCACTTATCGGCATCGAAGCAGTATCGGGCACATTATTGTTGGCGGGGGCAAAGATCTCGTCTGCCGGCACTGCCGACCAGAGTCCTGCTACGGATATGACATCCGTGAACAGCGATTTCGGCAAGGACGCGATCGAGTGGGAGGTGCAGATGGATGGTTGGCACAAGGTCGCGAGCCAGGGTAAATTGAACAATCCGGCCTATCTAGTAGTACTGTCCAATGACATAAGCTCTATTAGTAATAAGATATCCACGTACCAGCGGTTGTACGCAGGCAGTGGCAATTGATCAGGATAACCGACCGTTCGGGGCCCATGTCCATAGGGGGCGGTCTGATATAATTTCGATGCAGTAGAGAGCAACCGTTTGCGCCAAAACAATGCATCGAGATCTGGAATCATGGTTCACGAATCTGTACCGAGAATACGGGGATGTGATATTTCGTCACTGCTACTTCCGCGTATCGAACAGAGAGCGCGCCAAAGAACTGTCGCAGGACGTGTTCATAAAGGCGTGGCAACGCCTGGCCGAAGGGGAGGATATCGGTAATATGAGAGCATTCCTATACAAAGTCGCCAACAACGTCATCATCGATGAGTGGAGGAAGAAAAAGTCCCTGTCGTTGGACCAGCTTCAAGACAAGGGGTTTGATCCGGGCAGCGATCCTAGCTCCTTATTGGACGTAGGCATGGAGGGGAGGGACCTCATTAAGTATCTGGATAGGATGGGGCAGCCGTGTCGCGACCTGCTCGTCATGCGCTTTATAGACGATCTCGGGCCCAAGGAGATAGCTGAGATTCGCGAGGAAACCCAGAATATAGTATCAGTGAGCATCAATAGGTGCCTCAAGAAAGTGAGGCTGCTTATTCAGGGAACATGAAACACAGTTTCGAGGAACTAATCAAAAAGGCGAAGAAAGTCTCCCTCACAAAGGAAGAAAGAGGCTTCATTGAGGCCAAACTGGTCTCGTTTATGGGCATCTTCCCGGTAAGAAATCCGGATGTCGGCCGTCAGTACTATCAAAGGTCGAACATTTTGTCAGCAATACTAGGAATAAGGAATATGCCAATAGTCACAGCAGCAATGATATTAGCTCTTGCATTGGGGGGAGGAACGGCCTTTGCCGCCCAGGGTTCATTGCCCGGAGATCCTCTGTATCCGATCAAGACGAACATAGACGAGAAGCTCATGGAGCTTGCTACGTTCTCGACGCAGGGTAAGGCCAAGTTGGAGGCGCAGCTTGCCACAGAGAGGCTTCAGGAAGCGGAGAAGCTCTCGGCGCGGGGCAAACTGACCGGCGCTATACAGTCGAGCATACAATCGAACTTTGAGCAGCACGCAAACAACGAAAGCGATCTTGTCGATAAATTGCAGGCCCAGGGCAACCTGGAGGCGGCCGCAGAGGCCAACTCCAATTTCGAATCCGGCCTAAGCGCCCATCAAAACATACTCAGTGTCCTTAATATAGTCCCACTGAATGCCGATGCCCAGGATAAGGTCAGAGCATCCCAGAGCGAAGCTGCTAGATTGGACCAGGGGATTGCGGCCCAATCCACTACGACCATGAGCATTGACGCTCAGGAGAGACTTGCCACTGTATCCGATATAGTCAACACAGCGAACCAAATACTAAATTCAAATGAGAACTCAATCAAAGCAACGTTCTTTGTCCAGGCTCAAGCACAGATTGGCAACGCTGATAGCGCAATCGCGGCCGCTAGGGTCAAAATTGCCGCAGGTGCTTACAGAGATGCTTTCGCCCTACTCCAACAGGCACAACAGCTTGCTGAGGAAGTTAGCGCTGTTGTACAGGATAAGAGCGAATTAAACATAAACATCAATGCCGACGGGGGCGACTCGGTCGGCGACCATCGGGGCAATGACCTAGGGGCCAGTTCGACCGGCAGTACAGGAACCAGTTCCGAGCCGGCTGGAACAATAAATGACACCAGCACTACCTCCGTGTCCGCCCCGACCGACAATACCAACGGCAACGGAGGCGGCCATGACCACGGCATCCATCTAAATAGCAGCGGTCTGTTAGAAGTACAGGATAACGGAGGAGGGGCTTCATCCGGTGCTAAGGGATACGGAGATTTGAACATAGGTCTGTAAAATCAAATGTCGAAATAAAATACAAGAAGTCGAAAATAACAACCAATAAAAAATGAACAGATTATCTTTGTGGGCTTCATCAATTTTTGTATCAATGCTAGTCATGGGAGTCGCAGCTCCGGTGGTGTTCGCGCAGACAACCACTGCCAGTACGAGCATCCAGGCGAAGCTCGATCTCATAAATAGTCTTGAGCAGCAGATCCAGTCGCTGAACCAACAGATGCTGGGGCTACAGCAACAGCAGCAGAGCATAGCCGTCTCCCTTGTAAGTTCACTTTCGTTGGGCGCGCAGGGAGATCAAGTCAAAGTCTTACAGGCTCTGCTTGCGGCCGATCCGAACATATACCCGGAAGGGTTGATCACGGGATACTTCGGTCCGCTCACTAAACAGGCCGTCGAACGCTACCAGAAAGCTAATGGCATCGAACAGGTCGGCCGAGTCGGGCCAGAGACAAGGGCTAAGTTAAACGAAGACTTGCTCGTGAATCCGATCTCGTTCGAGAACTCCTCTTCAACCCCGGGGATGGCTACAAGTACGGAAGGCAATGGCAATGAGGGGGATATGGGCAATCACCTCTGCGCGATAGTGCCTCCGGGACATCTCATAGCTCCGGGATGGCTACGCAAGCACGGCGGAGATATACCGATAATTCCGTCCTGCCAGATCTTGCCTCCGGGGATCGAAGGTCAGTTGAACGAGTCTTCAACTGTACCGTCGCCTGCTTTCTCTGTATCGGACGTAGGTACCAGCGTGTCATCAAGTACGGCGACCATAAGCTGGGCGACGAACGGAGCTGCTACGGGGAAGGTGTTCTACGGTACGGCCAACCCGCTCGACATCGCCAGCTCAAGCACGTTGTTCGTTAACGCTCCGACGCTGGCTACCAGCCAGATAGTGCAGCTTACCGGGCTTGACGCGACCACGACATACTTCTTCGTAGTTCAGGCGACCGACGCTTCGGCGAATACGACAACTACTGCTCAGGCGTCGTTTACTACGGGGCAATAACCCATTATCGTAGGGTTATGGAGAGGACGGGGCGCGCGGAGCGCTCCGTTCTTTTGTAACGCCGTATGTCCTAAGGTTATGCACAGCCCAATATTTAGACAACTTCTACCAGCTTATATAATTAATATGGAGATTGTATTCGTGCAGTTACGTCGAGATGTTATTGTCGCAAATCAGCCTCATCTTGACGACGGGCTTGATGGCCATTGCTAAAGGTCTCGGGCAGGGAACAGCGATAATCCGGGCGTGAACAATCTTTTACCGCCATGCACAACACAACAGCCGGTAAAAGAAGGTGCTTGGAACGTAGGATAATAACAAGAACTTATCCATGTGGTTAGGTTCTTTATTTTTTAAAAGTCGCATATAGACCAAATAAACAATAAATATATAAATAAAGAATATGGGCAAGAAGTATCTTTTATCAGCGCTGTTGGTCGTAACTTTCTCTTTCCTGGCCGCGAATCACGCTAGTGCGGCAGTTACGGGAACGTCTACGCCAATGAGCCCGAACTCCGTAAACACATTGAGGGCTGATGCACAATATCCTGTGCTTGACCTGAACCTGACGAGGACAAGTACGGAAAACCTGGATAGCGTCACAGTAGGTATTTCAACTACGACGAACGCAAGCCCGACCGCCCTTGCCACATCCAGCTTCTCTTTCGTGGGCGTTGCTAAGGACATGAACGGCAACAACGTCTACGATCCGGGAACGGATGTCATGCTTGCTACGACAACGGTCGCCGGCATAGGCACCTCGACGACAATCAGTATCTCTACGACCACACCCGCGACAGGAGCGTTCTTTGTCGTTCTTGGCACCAACGGGACTTCTACATTCACCGACAACGGATATCCGGAGACCGGTGGGGCCGTACAACAAGGATTCGTAGTCACTATTAGTACGTCGACGGGGGTCATCGCTTCCTCGACGGACGCGTCATTGGTCGGCGCAACAACAACAGCGGCTTTTTCGGCGGATATCCACTCGCAAACGCCTATCCCAAGCGACGTATCGGCTAACTACGGCTGGGGGACGTACAGCATCTCGTATGCCAACGGCAGCCATGCTGGCGAGGCGGGAGTATTGAACGTATACGCAACATCCAGTCCGGGGGCCAGTCCGCTCGCGACGGGAAGCTGGAGCGGTACCGGCACCACAACTATAGCGCTGGGTTCCACATACTATCCTTCCGTGTGGCTTGATGCGAATGATGCCGCCGGAAATGCCACGAGTTCCAAGGCGCAGTATAACCTATCGTCCAATACCCCGACGGTCACCTCCTTCACCGCTCTGACCGACCGCATAATTGTGAATGCAAGCAAGGGACTGAGAGGCGACGAGGCTACAAACTGTTCGAATTATCAGCTTAACGGCTCTACGCTGAGCTGCGGCGGCAGTTCAAGTGCCCCGTTTATCAACTTCAACGGCAATCAGTTCACGATTATGAACCTGAACCTGTCTACTCCAGTGAGCTTCAGTATCGCTGCCAACACAATCCAGGACGCAGAACCAGACCAGTTCCCGTTGAACTTTGCCACCAGTGGAGTATCAGTGCAGACTGGGAGTGTTCCTTACATAAGCTCAATTTCTCCGGGTTCCGGCAAAGCGGGGGACTCAGTGACCTTAACCGGTACGGATTTCGGCACAGCCACCGGTACGGTGTATTTCAGCGGTGGATACGATCCGAGCACTGGTCCTAAACCGCCAGTCGAGGCATCGATCACGGCGTGGAATAGTAATGGCACTTCGGCCACAGTTACTGTCCCGACGGGCGCACAGAGCGGGCCGGTACAGGTGACATCGTCTTCAGGAATAGCCTCTGACGTAGGGCAGAACACCTTCTTCGGTATTCTTGGCAACATATACGTCAAGCTGGACCTGGCCACCTCCACTTCGGCAATTACCACTTCGACTAACATGAGGATAACCGTAGGAGTTAACAACGGAGAAAACATATACTATGACGGCGACTCGTCGGGTACCACATTCAACTCGAGCACGGACGTGTATACGATACCTAACGTCCCATCACAGGGGTTTGTGTGGGCCTACGATGCATCGGGAGCAGATCTCCCCTCGCCTGGCATGATGCTGCAACCCAACACTTCGTCTTCCAGTCCGCAGATGCTGGTTCTCGCGTCGTCTACGTCCTACAAAGTGTCTGGTACGATAACCCTGGACGCTGCATCCTGCGGAATTACAAAGTATGAAAACCAGCAGGTTGCAGCAATGGCCATGCCGCTGGGGCAGAACATCGAAACCGGGTCTGGAGGCGTACAGCCGGCATTCTTTACGACGAACGGTTCGTGCCAGTCCACGTATGCCGTAGCGTTGCCCGGTACGGGGTCATACGATATAGAGGCGCATCTCCCGCCATCATCTACAGCTACGGGCCTTTTGGATCCAGCGGGACAGACGGCGGTAATCTCAGATTCAACTACGACTGCCACCCTTAATTTCACCTTTACCGCCGCAAGCAATTCAATCTACGGGCAAGTGGTCGGCGGAGACGGTAACCCTCTACCTTCTGATAAGTACAGCAACCTGTGGGTCTTTGCCTACCAGCCGGTAGTGGGCGGACAAGGAGCCGTTGCCCAGCCCAATTCCAGCGGCTATTTCAGGCTTTACGCGACGCCAGGGGCGTATAAACTAAGCGTCGGAGGCCCCGGTATGCCTAACAGCACCGAACAGGATTTACTCGTAACGACGAGCACTGCGTTCAGTGCGACCGCTTCAACGCCCGTAGTGACAATCAAGCTCGCACCGCCTACGAGCTACATAGACGGCTATGTTAAAGATTCTTCAGGAAATGCAGTTTCCAGCGTTGATGTCTTCTCTTACTGTTCCAACGGGCCAGGCGGAGGACATAGCTCCACTGACTCGCAAGGATACTACAAGATGTATGTGTCGCCGTGCTCCAGCTATACCGTAAACGGTTTCTCATCCACATACGGTCAGCTTATCGCGCAGACCAGCGTTGCGGTTTCAGATTCCGGCAGCGCAACCGTTAACTTCACGATCAACAGTTCCAATTTCGTTACAATAAGTGGCTCAGTCAGCAAAAACAGCTCCCCGGTATCTGGGGCGAATATCTGGATAACAGAGGGGGACTTCGGGCAGGGCATCGCCGGCGGCCAGACGGACACAAACGGCAACTTCTCGCTTCAGGTACAATCTGGGCTCTCGAATCTCTATGTCCATGCTGCTGTTTCGGGCCAGGGACAACTGGCCAGCCTGCAGTTGAACAGCGGCAATCCGGTGACCAGCAACCAGACGGGACTCAGTTTATCCTCAGACGTTGCCACGCTGAACATAGTGCTTAAGCCGGGGAATACTTTCAGCCAAGCCTTCCTTAGCGCGAACAGCGATATAGGCAGCAGCTTTACCAATACCCTGGTCTCAACCTCTACCGACCACGATATATACCAGATGCAGGTGCCGTATTCTGGTGGAGGCACGTTGTACACCATAAACGGCGGCATACCGAACTTCGGTCCTATACCGACGGCTACCACGACCATATCAGGTAATTCCACCACCACCATAGATCTGACCGCACTTAACTTCTATACCGTTTCCGGTACAGTAAGCGGCGATTATAACAGCGCCTATGTATGGGCCGCCGGTTCCAATGGAGGGGGCACTCAGGTGTCTTCCGATGGCACTTTCTCAATGCAACTGCGGCAGGGGACGTATGACATCGGTGTGAACAAGCCGGGGTACATAGGGACATTCTTGGCGCAGCAGGATATCTCCACTACAACATCCGGCCTTGTCCTGTCACTGGCACAGAGTTCCTCCACGATAAGCGGGACTGCCTATTACAACGGTTCCGCGCTGTCCGGTGCGAACGTTTGGGCTGATAATTCCTCTGGCGGATGGGCCGGCACCCAGACGGATGCAAACGGGGCCTTCAGTCTGAGCGTTACTCCGGGCAACTGGCAAGTCCATGCCATAGATGACGGATATCAGCTGTCGTCGCCGCTTGTCGTAACGGCTCCGGCCAGCAGCGTAGCCCTGAACCTGACTGCAGTAAGCTTCCAGCCGACGCAGTTGCTCCAGTCGGTTAACCCAACTCAGGGCGGGACGCTACAGAGCACCAGTACCGAACTACAGGTGCCTCAGGGCGCTCTGGGCAGTGGTTCGACCAATGTACAGCTATCGATCACGAACACGATGAATGCGCCGGATACGCTGGGCGCGAAAGTGATCGGTACGGCCGAGGACATCAGCGCCTCTTACGCCTCGGGCTCAAACCAAGGTCAAGCCGTTACTACTCTTTCCCAGAATGCGACCATAAACATGATTGTTACCAAAGCCGAGCTTATAGCCGGCGGCATAACGACTCTCGCGGCAGCCGAGAACATGCAGATAGGTTACTACGACACAACCTCCAACTCCTGGACCTATCTTCCTACTACCGTTACCGCCAGCTCTTCCGACGGCACATGGGGTACGCTTACTTCAATAACGCTTGCCGGCACCACAAGCCACTTTTCCACGTATGCACCGGTATCGCCGACCTCTGCCAAGGCGCCGTCTACGCCCAGCGGAGTGACCGCAACCGAGAGCGACAACGAAGTTACCCTAGCCTGGACTGCGGTAAGCGGAGCGACCGAATACGACATCTACAAGAAGAGCGGGTCCAACTATGCTTACCTTGCCCAGACCAGCGCCACTTCATACAGCGACATCGACCTTACGAACGGTACGACTTACTCTTACGAAGTGTCTGCGCTGGATGTTGACAGCAATGAGTCAGCGGCAAGTGCAGCGGTTTCAGCAACCCCAACGGCTCCGGCCACAAACTCCACTGGCGGAGGCGGCGGGGGAAGCGTTGCATACGTGCCACCCTCCCCGACCGCGACCACCACTGCGACCGCTGCCACATCATCCGTGACGGCCGCCTCGCCTGTTACGATTGTCCCGCCGGCAACAATCTCTTCGCCAGCGGCGATAAGCGCGATCTTAAGCGTTACTCTAAGGATTGGGAACAGCGGTGAAGACGTGACCAGGCTCCAACAGCTTCTAGCGCAGGATCCTTCGATATATCCGGAGGGTAAGATCACGGGATATTTCGGTCCCCTTACCGAACAGGCGGTCGAGAGATTCCAGAAGAAGTACGATCTGGTAAGTTCGGGCACTCCAGTCACTACAGGATACGGCATAGTCGGACCGAAGACGCGCGCTAAGCTTGCCGAAGTATTCGGCACAGCAGCTACCGCTACGCCTCCATCCACTCCGCAGTCTTCGTTGGGTGCCTCTACCGTTCAGGCAACACAGCAGAAGATAGCAGAGCTACAGCAAGAATTGCTTGTGTTGCTGCAACAGCTCGTACTGCTACTGAAGAAGTAAAGCTGCGCCGCTTACGGGCGGGACAGCAGGTATATCCGGACAACAGAATACCCCCATGTGGGGTATTCTGTTGATATACGCCCCAGACGGCTGATATCAAGAGGAGGGATATGTAATCAGGCCCTTTCTTGAGCTGATGAACGGCGTAAGTTTGTGCCTCGTTGCGGTCGTGCGGCTCATGATATCGCGCACAAGCCAACCTTTCTTAGTGAGCGCATCGGCAACAAGAGAGCGATGGCAGCGCCAGGGCAGAGCCTCAGCGCACATGATCGCCGTATTACCGGATTCTACGGTTTCCATGAGGTCTTCCAGCCCCTCTTCAAATTCTGCGCTGGCCATATAATCTGCAAATCCCCGGAAGGAGGCGTTATGCCAGCCGAGGTTGACAGAGTCCTTCTTCGCGCGGCGCAGGCCGCCCAATTCCTTAAGATATACGTATCTTATCCCAGCCCTATGCAACGATGCCTTCAGGGCGTCGGCGTTGAACTGCGGGTTGTGCCGCGACTTGGGTATCGACCTTATGTCGACGATCTTCCTTATACTGTGGGCTTGTAAAAGCTCTATAAATTCACCGATCGGATGAGTAGAATGACCGACGGTGAAAATGACAGGCTTCCTCATACCTATGAGTATACAATAGATACCAGGCCTCTTAGATGAGGTCAGTGCGGCTTAGAAAGCTGGCGGGGATATTGACGGAGATGTGCAGTATGATTAATAAGATGGATGACGCGGACAATAAAATGTACACCTGTCCAATGCACCCCGATGTAGTACGGGACCATCCGGGTCGTTGTCCGGATTGCGGAATGAACCTCGTTCCGACGGGAATGCCATCCTCGGAAGGGCCATACCAGTGTCCCGAATGCGGTCTTCACTATAACGAGAAAGAGTGGGCAGATAAGTGCGAGGTCTGGTGCAAGGAACATAAGAGCTGCAACCTTGTGATTACGAGCCATGCGATAGAAAACAATACCAAGACATCCTAATGGACCACGAACCAAATAAAACTCTATATACCTGCCCGATGCACGTAGGGGTTGTCCTGGACAAACCCGGGCTTTGCCCTGAATGCGGGATGAGCCTCGTGCCCGTGAAGCCCAAGAAGCAGAAAGATGGCATGGACATGGCGTCTTTCGACAAGCATGAAGGCCATCATACAAACGTCTTCAGGACGAAGTTTTGGGTCAGTTTGGCGCTGAGCATCCCGCTCGTCGCATATTCAGACATTACACAGGCTATTTTCCACTGGAACCCGCCCGTATTTCCGGGGCTGCTTTATGTCGAGTTCGCTATTGCCTCAATAGTTTTCTTCTACGGTGGCTGGGTATTTATCGCAAGCGCATGGCGTGAACTGCGGGCCAAGCTGCCCGGCATGATGACGCTGATCTCGATTGCGATAATCACGGCATATCTCTGGAGCGTCTATGCGGTGCTTGCCGCCCGGAGAGATGCTCTCTTCTGGGAACTGGCGACCTTGATCACAATCATGCTGCTCGGCCATTGGCTTGAAATGCGCGCAGTCAGCGGAGCACAGAGCGCATTAAAAGAACTTTCTAAGCTCTTGCCAGACACTGCGGAAGTTATCCGGGGAGAACGTACGGAGGTCGTCCCGCTCGCTGAGCTCCGTGAAGGCGACGTTGTCCTTGTAAAACCTGGCGGGAAGATCGCGGCGGACGGCGAAGTTACCGAGGGCGAATCATCGGTTGATGAGTCGCTCGCAACCGGCGAGTCAAAACCGGTTACGAAACAAAAAGGAAGCGCAGTTATCGCCGGTACGGTGAACGGCGACGGCGTACTTAAGGTAAAAGTAACCAAGATCGGTGAGCGTACATTCCTCGCCGGCGTGATGAGGCTTGTTGCCGAAGCGCAATCGTCCAAGTCTCGTCTGCAGGTGCTTTCCGACCGTGCAGCGCTGTATCTCACGTTCGTCGCCGTAGGCGCGGGCGTGATCACGGTTGTTGCATGGATAGCCGCAGGCAGCGGCACCGCATTTGCCATAGAACGACTCGTCGCGGTCCTGGTCATCGCCTGCCCGCACGCTCTGGGGCTGGCCGTGCCTCTTGTCGCTTCAATTTCCACCACGAAAGCCGCCAAGAACGGATTTCTCGTCAAACAGCGGCTTGCACTTGAAGCGGCACGGAACATAGACGTAGTCCTGTTTGATAAGACGGGCACGCTTACAAAAGGCGAGTATGGAGTGACGAATGTATGGCCGATGGGCGGGAGCAACACGCGAGAGGTCATACGGCTTGCCGCATCGGTCGATGCGTATTCCGAGCACCCGATTGCAAGGGCCATTGTTTCATATGCGCATAAAGAGAACATATCCATTTCAGAGGTCAAGGAGTTTTCGAGAATCCCGGGCAGGGGGTCGCAAGCGCGCGTGGACGGCGCTCTTGTAACTGTCGGCGGGGCGGGGGTCATAGAGGGCAAGGACATACCGTTACTTCAGACGGAAATAACCGTAGAGCATAGGAAGGGCAAAACGATAATTTACACGCTCAAGAACGGAGAGCTGGTCGGCGTACTTGCGCTTGCGGACATCATACGCGAAGAATCGCGCGACGCAGTGAAGACCCTTAAAAGCATGGGAGTAGGTGTTGCCATGATCACGGGTGACGCGGATGACGTGGCGCAATGGGTTGCGGGAGAGCTTGGTATAACGGAATATTTCGCGCGAGTCCTGCCTGATCAGAAGTCGGATAAGGTTAAGCTATTACAGTCAAAGGGCAAGCGCGTGGCGATGGTGGGTGACGGCATTAATGATGCACCCGCATTAATGCGGGCCGATCTTGGCATTGCAATCGGAGCTGGTACGAACGTAGCGATAGAGTCCGCCGGGATCATACTCGTGAAGAACGATCCGCGCGATATCCCGAAGATCATCACGCTCTCACGCCTCACTTACACGAAGATGATGCAGAATCTATTTTGGGCCGCAGGCTACAATGTCGTAGCGATCCCGCTTGCTGCAGGCGTACTTGCGTCGAAGGGTATTCTGCTTTCGCCGGCACTAGGAGCGGTCTTCATGTCATTAAGTACCGTGATCGTCGCAGGAAACGCCATGCTCTTGCGGCGGAGAGAGCTATAAATAAAATGAACTCTAAACCAACCACAAAGGAGCCAGGGTTTAAGGCACCAGCTGACCTTCGTAGAGCGTTAGCGGCCAACCAGAAGGCAAAGGCTCAATGGAATGATCTAACGCCAATCGGGCGCAGGGACTTCATTAGCTGGATAGAATCGGCTAAACAACTGGAAACGCGGAAACGTCGGGTCAAGGTGGCCTGCGATAAACTTGTAAAGGGGATGCGACGTCCCTGCTGTTATGCCATAGTGCCGATGGACCTTTACAAAGCTCTCGGATCGTTCCCAAGGGCAAAAGCCCAGTGGAAGGATCTCACTCCGGACGGGCGCAGGGACTTCACTGATTGGATAAACGCAGCAAAAGAGCATGATGTGCGCATGGGCCGGATCAAGAAGGTTTGCACGATGCTTGTAGCTGGGAAGAAACGGCCCTGATATTCCCCGGTCTTTAGTCGCTTCGGCAACCGGACTATATTCGAGCCCATATGGTCAGGGGCGCATACTCCTCCGTCTATAAGTTAGTTATTGAAGTAAGCAAGCTTTGAAGCTGTTCTAATATGTCGTTGAAAGGCGAGTTAGCGATATCGACGTTTATCGGAACGGTCGTTTTTATGGGTACTTGTATTGTTGTGTCCACAGGCACATCGGTTTTTATGGGTATGGCGATGCTTGTTACTTGGCCGATGACTGGGATTGTAATAGGAACGTTGACAGTAGTGTTAATAGGGACATCGGTCCTGATAGGGACTTTAAAAGTATTATCAATCGCTACATTAGTGACGAATGGGGCCGTAGTCTGTATCTGCTGTAGTATGCGCTCCGCCCGTGTTGCGGTGTCGGTAATCTGATTTCTGACACCCAATAGAATAATGAATAACACAATATTGACTAGAGACAAGGTCGTAGCAACAGCCACAATAATCAAGTTAAGTCGTTTACCCCACATATCTTAAGTATAGTACGAGGTATTGATTTATCCTCGCTGGGCGTCTACGCCTTGGCTCGAACCTCTATCTCAAAGACGAAAAAGTCTCCGGTGTGGCCCAAACACTATACGCGGAGCTTCGCTCCGCGCGTGAAAATTTTAATAATGAAGACTCAATACTAGTACTTGCTCCGCATCGTGGACGACGTTAGAACCGTTTTAGAGCGTGATAACGGTGCTTATGTACCGAGGTTGAACGTACAAGTAATTGATATATAACAACATTTATAGCAGAATGCTGTTATGTCTAATAATGCCGCTTTCGTAGATAGCAATAACCTTTATCAGGCTATGAAGGTTATTGGTTGGAAGCTGAATTACGACAAATTCAGGGTATTTCTGTCGGACAAGTACGATATTAAGAAAGCATATCTTTTCATAGGATACCTGCCGCAAAATCAAGCGATGTATACCAATCTCCAACAAAAGGGATACATCTTGGTTTTTAAGCCCGTTCTAACATTGAGAAATGGGACTACGAAGGGGAATTGCGATGCCGATTTAGTTCTGCGGGCTATGATTGAATACCCAAACTACGACAAGGCCGTCATTGTTGCTGGAGATGGTGACTACTATTCATTGATCGATTATCTAAAAACACAAGGCAAATTGGAACAGGTGTTAATTCCTGACGAGTATCATTATTCGGCATTGCTGAAGAAGGTTAATAACGATCACCTAAAGTACATCTCGTTTATCAATAGAATGAGAAGCAAGTTGGAATATATACCTCACACCTGAGAAGCGTAGAAATGAAAAGGGCCCCAGAGGGACGAGCCCTAAAGGAGCCTTTTCGTG
>VFSW01009905.1_pt1 | contig 13574 bp, 6 predicted proteins | sample 5358111 | NCBI WGS metagenome assembly VFSW01 (sample SAMN11554181, study PRJNA540505) | mine drainage metagenome | isolation source: sediment from site ElyBrook_90M | place: USA: Ely Copper Mine, Vershire, VT | collected 2017 | reverse complement strand
ATCCCTGCAGGCGAATCTGGCGGGAAACTACCTTCTGCAAGGGCAGCATGATCTGTGGCGAGATGTTGCCGACCAGCGTCACCGTGCCTCCCTTGCGAGTGCAATCGATGGCCGACACGATCGTCTCCTCGCGCCCAACAGCCTCCAGCACTAAGTCAACGCCATTGCCGCCAGTCTGTTGGAGTATCTCCTCAATCAGCGGAACCCCGGAAGCCAGGATGGTGCGATCGGCTCCTAGCTGTGCCGCCAATGTCAGCCGCGTTGCATCCACGTCGGAGACAAAGACACGCGAACAACCAGCCGCACGCGCCGCCTGCAAGAGCAGCAAGCCGATCATGCCAGCACCGATCACCAGCACCGTGTCCCCAGCCTTCATCTCCGAGACGGCCACGCCGTGGAGCGCTACGGACACAGCTTCGAGCATCGCAGCCTCGGCAAAGGAGAAGCTGTCCGGAAGCCGATACGCAATGCGAGCCGGGACGGTGAGGAACTCTGCAAATGCTCCGGCCCGGCGGAACTCCGTGCAGGAGACGCCAATCACCTGACGCTGATTGCAGAGGTTCACCTCGCCCTTGAGGCAGTATTCGCATTGGCCGCAATAAACAGTGGAGTCGAACGTAACGCGGTCGCCCAGCTTGAAGTTGCTCACCTCGGGCCCGACGCCAGCCACGATTCCCGCGGCCTCATGGCCCATCACGATTGGAGGGATACGCCGGCCTGTTGAGCCATCGTATCCATGGACGTCACTGCCGCAGATTCCGCATGCCGAAACCTGGATAAGAATCTCATCAGGACCCGGAATTGGATTGGGCAGATCCTTCACTTCAAGATGGTTGTACTCCGATAGAAGTAACGCCTTCATATACCCCTCAGTTCCCTATACCAGCTTCGATGAAAGAGCGTGAACCGTGTTGCGAGTACACCTTGCATCAGCGATTCGAGGCCATCTACACCTTGGACGTCCCGCTTCAGAGGATAGGGCGGAACTGCCTTAATCGCCACATATGTAGGCTCGTTTCTAGTTGGAACCTAAAAGTACACTAAAATAATGAAAGCCTTTACATGGCATTAGAGAGTATACCGAGTTGTCGGAAATTCACGTAAATCTATGAACATCAAAGCTGTTGCGAAACGCGCAAAGGTTTCAACTGCCACTGTGTCGCGAACGATGAATGGTTCTGCGAAGGTGAGTCCGGAAACTGCGAAGCGAGTGCGTCAGGCGATCGAGGCGCTGAACTTTTACCCTGATACCAACGCGCGGGCGCTGGGTTCTGGACGGAGCAGCCTCTATGGGCTGATCATCTCGGATATTACAAACCCATTCTTTCCGGAGCTGGTGAAGTCGTTTGAAGATATTGCAGTGTTGCACGGCCAGGAAGTGCTGATTGCGAATACGAATTACGACCCTGAACGAATGAAGATCTGCGTAAGGCGGATGCTGCAGCGCAAGGTGGATGGGGTTGCGATTATGACGTCGGAGATGGACGACCAGCTGATAGAAGATTTCAGCCGCCGACATATTCCCCTGGTATTTCTGGATACCGGCATGCCTGCGCCTGGAGTGAGTTGTGTGCGCATCGACTACTCTGCTGGCATTGATGCGGCGGTGAACCACTTGATCAAACTGGGGCATAACCGTATCGCATTTATCAGCGGGCCGATGCGACTCGCTTCGGCACGGATGCGCTACAAGGCATTTATGGAGAGCACGGCTCGGGACCACCTGGATGACAACCCGAAGTTGATACAAGAGGGCAATCACCGCGTAGATGGCGGGCATGATGCCATGCAGCGGATTCTGGCTTCGGGAGCGCGGCCAACAGCTGTGCTGGCATCGAATGACCTTACGGCAATTGGCGCTATGGGCGCGATTGCCGAAGCAGGTTTGCGCGTACCAGAGGATATCTCGGTAGTGGGTTACGACGATATTCAGTTGAGCGCATTTACGATGCCTCCACTAACGACGGTAAGTCTGCCTCGTGCAGAGATCGCGAATGCTGCGTTTCACGCATTATTGAATGCGAATCAATCGGACGAACTGACGCCAGTGCATGGTGAAGAGCATACGGTTCTACCGACCCTTGTTATTCGCAAATCAACGGGCCCTGCGCCACGATAGTCACGCTGCTACTGCGCATACCTCACAACGCAGTCAACAGAATCGATAAGAACGCTATTCCAACCGACAAAGGAACACTATGATGCGCCTTCAACCCAGCCTGATGTGGACCGCTCTGATTGCGAGCCTGGCAATTTGCCCATGGTCAATGAGCGCACAAGGGCCAAGTGATATTCACTACGATGATGCGAGCAAGGTATTTCGCATTGATGCTGGTGGAGTGACCTATGCTTTCGGAATCAATAATGTGGATGAGTTGCAGCCTGTCTACTGGGGTCGACAGTTGAATAGTGGAGATAAGTTTCCTGCAACATTGGTCAAGCCTGAGGCGGCTTCGTTCGATTCGTCAACGACGACAACACCAAACGAATATGTAGCGTGGGGTGGAGGACTATACGTCGAGCCGGCATTGAAGGTGAGCTACCCCGATGGCAATCGAGACCTCGTGCTGCACTATGTCTCGCATGTGATCAAGGGCAATGATTTAACGATCATGCTCAAGGACATTGATCGGGATTTGTTTGTCGAGCTGCACTATGTTGTGGACGACGAAACTGGAATTTTAGGGCGCTCCGCCATAATCATGAATAAGACGCAGACGCCCGTCATGGTTGAAGACGCCGCAGCTGCAACATGGAGTCTACCCCGAGGAACGGACTACTCGCTACGCTACCTGACAGGGAGATGGGCAGGTGAGGACAACCTTCAGAAGCAGGCGATCCGGCCAGGTGAGACAGTGCTCGAGAGCAAGCGTGGGTCGACGGGACATCAGAACAATCCGTGGTTCGCGATTGAGCGCGGAGACCATACGGATGAAGAGACGGGCGATGTGTGGTTCGGCGCACTGGCATGGAGCGGCTCGTGGCGTATCACGGTAGAACAGGATCAACTGCAGCAGATCCGTGTGACAGGTGGGTTCAATCCATTCGACTTTGGATACAAGTTACTGCCTGGCAAACAGCTTGAGACGCCAGTATTTTATGGAGGCTATTCTCATCACGGGATTGGTGGCGCTTCGCGATTGCTGCATCGGTTTGAATTAGCCAAGATCGTTCCGGAAGCGCCGACACCCAGACCGCGACCTGTGATCTATAACTCCTGGGAGGCTACTGGGTTCAATGTGGATGAACCTGGACAGGAGGCTCTTGCGGAGAAGGCAGCCTCCATCGGTGTCGAGCGCTTCATCATGGATGACGGCTGGTTTGGCCAACGCAAGGATGACCACGCAGGCCTTGGTGATTGGTATGTTAACCAGCAGAAGTTTCCAAACGGCCTGAAGCCCCTGATCGATAAGGTGCACTCGCTGGGCATGGACTTTGGTCTGTGGGTCGAGCCGGAGATGGTGAATCCAGATAGCGATCTGTACCGTAAGCATCCGGACTGGGTGTTGAACTTTACAGGACGACCGCGCACAGAGCAGCGGAATCAGTTGGTGCTGAATCTTGCACGAAAGGATGTTCGCGATTATGTGTTTGGATTTTTAGATAACCTCCTTAGCCATAATCAGATTGCGTTCTTGAAGTGGTATTACAACCGCAACTGGTCTGAGCCGGGCTGGCCCGCAGTAGCTCCCGACGAGCAGAAGGAAGTGTACGTGGAATATGTCCGCAACCTTTACAGCATTCTTCGAGAGCTTCGCGCAAAATATCCGCAGGTTGAGATTGAATCCTGCTCCGGCGGTGGCGGCCGCGTGGACCTCGGAATTCTGGGACTGACCGATGAGGTATGGCCGTCGGATAACACAGACCCATTCGACCGGTTGCGGATTCAGGATGGATTTACCTATGCGTATTCGCCAGGAGTCATGATGGCATGGGTAACGGACTCACCTAGCTGGGCGGATAATCGGACCACCACCGTGGCGTATCGATTTTTATCGTCAATGCAGGGATCGCTGGGTGTGGGAGCGAATTTAAATCACTGGACACCAGCAGAGTTCGCAACTGCAAAAGAATTAATTGCTGCCTATAAGGGTGTTCGGGAGACGGTGCAACACGGATCGTTGTACCGATTGGTGTCGCCTCGGGATGGCAGCGAAGAATCGGTCACTGAATCAGTATCGATGGATAAAAAACAGGGCGTACTGTTTACATTTCTGCACTCCAGCCACATGGGATATCCGTTCCCGCGTGTCTACCTGCGTGGGCTGAATCCGACGACGGAGTATCGGATAACCGCGATCGCCGGCGCACTCACAAAGGATTCACCAATCATCGCAAGTGGGAGTTACTGGATGTCGCATGGTGTGGACGTTGATTTACGCGGCGACTTTCAGGCCGCGGCGTTCCGGTTTGATGCAGCAGACATGAATCCCAGCCACTGAGGCTGGGATTCATGGAGAGCGGGTAGCGGAGAGTCTTCTCTGCTACCCGTTTCGTTTTGGCTATATGGCTTCGAGCGCTGCTCCTTGTAGATTGAACTCTACGGTCTGCGTACCAAGGCGTGGGTGCTTGGCGGTGAGCCGCACCGTTCCCGCTGTCTCCTTTGCACGAATCCATATGGCACCGGTGCCACCGATCAGTGCGAATGGATTGTCGCCGATGATCTGCGCTGGACCTTCAAGCGTGAAGACAATGGGATCATTTGCGTATGTGCGGATAGCATCGAACTGATCCGTGACGCGAAGTACGACCCGTGTTGTGTCCGCACCATCAGCCTTGAGGGTGAGATCGTCCGGTAACAGTGCAAATTTTCGGTCGTCTCCAGCACCTGAAAGAGATTTGGAGATGACTTGCTTGCCGTTGATAAAACCATCGATGCGGAGATCGCCCCAGGCAATATTGAATTGCTTGCGATCGAGCTTACCGAGTTCAAGGACAAAGGGCGGATAAGTGAGATGTGCAAATTCATTACGGTCAGGATCGAGTTCCGCGATGAGCTTCCAGGGGTTACTCTCGTTACTCATTTCACGGAGGTAGAACTTGAGATGATCACAGTTGGAGCACACGACCGCAGTGGTGAATCTTGTCGACTCGTCACTACTGGCCCAATGGAATGCAGGTTCGAGGACAACCTCTTCGGCAGGGTCGCACTGTGATTTATAGAAACCCGCTGCAGGCTTGTTCTCGCGGAAGATGTCGGTAACACCGTGATAGCAGATGCGATCGCCTGCACCAAAGTTGGAGTGAGTGTTGTAGTCGAAGGCGCACCAGCCTATGCCGCCAGCATACTGCGGATCAGATGCTAGCTGATTATGGATACGCGCGTGGCGGAGAGTATGTTCGCGCTGGCGCTCGTCGTCGTCGGTGGTCTTAGTCGGGAAAGTGTGACCGACGAACTCGGTATTGAGATAGCGAGGGTGGTTCGGCTTTCTCAACGGAAAATCAAAGTCATTGATCGTAAAGACATCCTCCAGGAGTTCCGAGTCCTTGAAGTTACGGATGCCACCCGTCTGGCGCGTCGTATCGAGTGCGTGAGCGAGAGCATTGGTACGAATGTAGAAACTGTGATCATCTTGCGACTCGTTAATGCGTACGCCCCAGAGGATGATGGACGGATGGTTCCAGTCCCGCCGAACCATACGCCCAACATTGTCGATGGCGATCTCCTTCCACGGCTCGGGGCCAATGTGCTGCCAGCCGGGGATCTCTTCCAGTACCAGAAGTCCAATCTCGTCGCAGCGATCGAGGAAGTGACGAGATTGAGGATAGTGTGAGGTGCGGACAATATTGCAGTGCAGCCCCGTGCGCAGGATGTCAGCATCCTTTCGCTGTACGCGAGCGGGCATGGCCTGGCCGGCAAACGGGAAAGTCTGGTGGCGATCGAGGCCGCGGAGCTTGACGATTTTCCCATTGAGAGAGAAGCCGTGATCGGTGAAGGTCGCTTCACGAAATCCGATGCGACGTGTGTCCTCGTCGATAGGTTTGCCCGCGCTCAGCAGTCGCACGTGGACGGTATAGAGATGCGGATGCTGCAACTCCCAGAGCTTAATATCTCCAAGCCCGGTGAGAGTAATCGTGTGACGAGCAGGATCTGTGGTCGTCTGCGTGCTGGCATAGACCGGCGCTGAGGTTGCCGGATCCATGGACGCATTTGGGTCAGGCGCGCCTGTCATCTTTTCAGGACTATCTCCCTTAGCGACGATGCGGTCACCGTCACGGAGTTCCACTTCAAGCGCCAGATTATCCGCAGTCTGACCGGCAAGGAAAACATCCACGTCGACACTCGGACTGCCAGTAAGTACATCTTTCGGGCGCGCAAAAATGTTGTCGATATAGGTGGGCGAGACAATGCGGAGAGAGACCTCGCGGTAGATACCGCCGAAGGTGAGGTAGTCGATCTCGTAACCAAAGGGAGGAATGTCCGGACGCTCGGTTGAGTCTACCTGGACGACGAGGACGTTCTCCGCATCGTGGTGCAGGTGCTCGGTAAGGTCAAAGGAGAACGGCGTGAAGCCACCTTTGTATTCACCCAGAGCGACGCCATTGATCCACACAGTGGACGCGGTCATGACGCCTTCGAAGTCTACGAAGACACGCTTGCCTTTTGCCGCTGCAGGATAGCGAAAACGACGGCGATACGTGGAGATAAACTCGTAGTTCTTATCGTTGAAGTTATGCCAGGGAAGGTTCACGTTGCTGTGTGGGATAACGACAGATTCGAACGCAGCATCGTTGAAAGTGGCGAGGTGCGCGCCTTCGACCTTGGATGGATGGTAGCGCCACTTACGATTCATAGGCAGAATGGTGCGACCCCTGGTTCCCTGCTCGGCAGCGAACGCTACGGTGGATGGAAGTGCTGAGGCGGCAATGACTGTACCTGTTGCTTTGATGAAGTCGCGTCTTAACATGATCTCTCTCCAAATTGATGTACTGCTTGAATTTCCTTGATGGCTAGCTATTTTTCTTCGATGATGACCAGGTCCCATGGGGCCAGATCGATAGGTTGAGAGTTAGTAATTATGTTGTTCGTAAGAAGGTCCGCACCTGGACGCTGGCCGTAAGTAAATTTTTGCGGGGAGCTGGAATAATTGAGGAAGTAGTGGAGTGTCTTCCCGTAGCCATTGACGCCGCTCTTCTCGATAACGTGCGGTGGCAACGGGGACGGAGCAGTAACCTGGGCATCGACGAGCGTATCGCGGACGATGTCTTGCTGCAGCGTATCGGAGAGGAACGTACCTTCGTAGGTGACGGTTCCCGTGCCGAATTGATTGCGCGTAATGGCTGGCCAGCGACCGAAGAAGGGGTGGTCATAGTAGGCGATGGGCTTGGCATGTTCGAGTTGCAGGAACTCAGCCCAGTACATGACTTTGTTGTCGTCGCCAGCTTTGAACGGATCGCCTTTGAGTGCGAGAGGCTTCTCAAGGTTGGAGAACTCTTGATAGCTGATTCCCGTGGCCTCACGCAAGGGTCCGGGGGAGCGCTGCGAACGGACAGCGGAGTTCTCATTTGCGAAGCCACTCTTGAAGCACATCAGGACATGTCCGCCACCTTTCACGTAGTCGGATATTTTCTGTAGCAGTGCATCATCGGCAATATAAAGCGGCGGGATGACGATGAGTTTGTAACGCGAAAAATCTGCGTCTTCTGGGAAGATGAAGTCCGTGCCGACGTTGTTGTTGTAGAGGGCGCGATGGAGTTGATCAACTACTGATTTGTAGTCGGCAAGAGGCGCACCCATCTTCCATTGACGTGCGCCAGCCAAGGCGAATGGCATGAAGTCCAGTGCGTTCGCGGAGTCGACGCTGTAGAGAATCGCAACGTCATTCTTGATCTTAAGATTGACAAGGTGTGGGCCGATCTTCTGGAGTTCGTGCGCAGTTCGAGACACCTCTGCATAGGCACGGTTCGGTTCGAGATCGTGTGAGAGGACGCCCTTCCAGTAAGTCTCTTGTCCGGAAGGAATAGAGGACCAGTGCCAGTACTCGACCATGTTGGCGCCGCTGGATAGATGGGTATAGACGTCGAGGCGTAGCTGGCCATCATACGGAGGATATTGATAGGCAGACGACCAGTCCGTTGTCTGGGCGTTCGTTTCCGTGACGAGAAAATTGGTGTGCTTGAGCGAGCGAGTATAGTCCCCCTGCTCGGCCTGGGCTTGGCCGTCCATGTGGTCCTGGGTGCCGTGATACGGATTGTTTGCGGCAATGTCCAGCACCTTCGCAACCTCAAATTCGTTGACATCGCGACGCATCGACCCGCCGAAGTCTTGTGTCACGAACTGGCCCGGACCACGGTATTCGCGAACGAGCGCAGCCTGCCATGCGAGGAAATCCGTGACACGCATCTGCTGCCAGCGGGACCACTCTAATTTGTAGCCAGTACTGATCGTGCTGTCGCGGGTGGGCATGTTCTCCCAGCCGTTGACGTCCTGTCCCCAGTAGTTCAAACCCCAGGCCTTGTTAAGATTGTCCGTTGTGACGAACTTCTGCTTGAGGTGATTGACGAAGCCTACAAACACATCCGGATTGGAAGCTCCGTAGGATGAGGTTTCGTTATCGACCTGCCATCCGATGACCGTAGCGTTGTCGCGATAGTGCTCGACCATGTTGCGGATGAGGCGCTGCGCATAGAAACGGTAGGTCGGGTTGTCAGTGTCCATGTTCTGCCGCATCCCATAGAAGGTAGGCGCACCACCCAGTGGACGCGCGAGCACTTCAGGATGCGCGTGATACATCCATGTAGGAATGGAGTAAGTCGGCGTCCCCATAATGACCTTGATCCCGGCCTTGCCCATGGCGTCAACGACGCGATCCATCCACGCGTACTTGAAGTCCCCGTCCTCGGGTTCCCATAGACTCCAGGTAGATTCGCCCATGCGGACGACCGTAATGTCAGCCGCCTTCATCAGTGCGATGTCCTTGTCGAGGCGCTCGTAGGGGTTGTACTCACTGTAATAGGCTGCACCGTAAAGTACGTTCGACATCGCTCCTGGCGCTGGTGGCGTTGCGGTAGCGTTCTGGGCAACACAAGGTAGCGCCATGAGAGCGAGCGCACTGATCATCACGGTGGAGACGCAAAAGGAGCGATACATAGGAGTGATTTCCATGGGGTTAGTTTGTTACGGCGTGGGTGATCGTACGCTCTCGTCATAGAGCGGCAAGGTATAGAGATGAATGCGGACAACGCTCGAATTGCCGCTATGAAAGTTGAGCCCGCGATCCGTCTGATCGCCGTTCCAGGTGCGTGATGTCTGCCATGCGCCCTTCACGTACTGCCCCTCTTCCGCACGCAGGATTTCGACCTGTTCGTTCCGTGGTTTGGCCCCTGGCGCAGCCGTAAGTTCGAAGCTGACGCTTGCATCGAATCCGGTAACAAGAAATTCGAGTGGTCCAAGCTCCGCGACCATGGCACGGCCGCTGACATCTGGAGTACCGGGCGGCAACTCTCCGTCATGCTGAGGAAAGCCAAAGGACACGATGGCATCGACTCCAGGGAAATGCAGCCGTTGTCGTGGTTTACCCGCTTGCTCAACTGCAGTCTGCAGTTTTCCATCAAGGCTAAGTTGAGCAACCTCACTGGCCATAGGCCGAAAGAGCGCAAAATTTTCAGAGAGGTGCGCCGGGATCTTATCGTCGGGGATGGTCCAGTGCGTGTAGTCGATACCGAAGGGCGAGAAGCCAATCGCTCCTTTGCCTAGTGCGTAGAAAAAGTTGCTACCAAAATCCTTGGAGAGCAATGTCTCGGGGATGAAGAGCGGGTTATCGTCACGATGATAATCGGCGATAACCTGACGGTAAAAAGCATGATCGTTTGAGTAAAAATCGGGAGCGAGAATGTCAATTGCTGGTGCCGCTGACTTCCAGATATTAATGTTGCCCTGTTGAGGGCCGCCACTGGGATACTCCTGACCGGGACTCGCATGGTCGCGATTTTCAAGCGCATGGACCGGATAGGTCACCCAGACATTGCAGTACATAGGAAGCGCATACTCGGTTTTGCCGGCCTTCGCTATCTGATTGATGTAGCTCGCGGTAGAGTAGGCGGCGAAGCGCTCATCGGCATCGGCACCAAAGACTTTGGACCACGTGCCACTGGGGATGTGGAGCGCGGCCGTGAGCGAGGAAGGAACCTCACCGGCGAATTGTTGATTGGCAGCGACAGAGTAGTCTCGCACGGACCCAATGGAGCCAGACTCATTTTCCACCTGAATCATGATGACGGTGTGCTGAGAACTGTCGATCGCTTTGAGGTGGCGCATCAAGGCGACGAATGCAAGTTTGTCTGCCTCGAGGTTGGGGGTAGAGTTCGGCGAGAGTACGTCGAGAATCTTGCCGTACGAACTCACTTCACGAGGATATTTTTGAGGGTCAGTTTTGATCCACTCGGGGACATAATGGGCCTGCCCGTTCTTCCATGTTCCAAACCAAAGGAGGACGAGGTGTAGATGATGCTCGCGCGCTCCATTGACAAGAAGATCGACGTTGGCGAAGTCGAAGCTTCCCTGCTTTGGCTCCATCTGTTCCCAATACACGGGCGCCTCGACTGTGTTGACATGGAGGTCTTCAAGCGCAGGCCAAACCTGTGGGAGAGTGCTCGCCCACGAGCTGGAGTTATTGATCTGTGCGCCAAGCATAAGGAATGGTTTGCCATCGACGACCATGGCAAACCGCCCATCAACTTTCTCAATGCGCGGCATGTCGTCAGCAAGAGCGTACGCTGGAACAACGCAGAGGATAACGAGAAGTAGGACGTGATACAACATTGATCTCAAGATTGCTCCAATGCGTTCATGTGTTCCGGATTTGCATGCCATCCGGGTGTTCAAGTTGAGCTCGAATATTTGACAGCGTTACAGGCACCGGCTTGACAGCAGTACCTACTAAACGACAAAATCTCGGTAATGTAAAGGCTTACATGGAGATTTATTGTAAGGCTGCGATATCCGCTATAAAAGCGGTGAGACCTACAGCCTGGCCTTAGAAAGAATTCTGGATATGAGCGTCATTCTGGCCCTGGATCAGGGCACAAGCAGCTCTCGAGCAGTCATCGTGGACAGCAGCGGCGAAATCCTCGCAGCCGCACAACGTGAACTCCCGCAAATCTACCCGCAGCCCGGATGGGTCGAGCAGGATCCCGAAGCAATCTGGTCGTCACAACTCGCTGCGATACGCGCCGTCATGGAGCAGGCCCACCTTGCAGCCAGCGATATTGCGGCGGTTGGCATAACGAACCAGCGCGAGACGACCATCGTATGGGACCGCGCTACGGGACAGCCCATCTTCAATGCGCTGGTGTGGCAGGATCGTCGCAGCGCCCCGCTGTGCGATCTGCTCAAGTCGCAGGGGCATGAGCCCCTATTTCAGCGCAAGACCGGACTCATCTTCGATGCCTACTTTTCGGGCAGCAAAATCCGCTGGCTACTCGATAACGTCGAAGGCGCACGCGCTAAGGCTGAGGCCGGAAAGCTCTGTTTCGGGACCGTGGATGCATGGCTGATCTGGAAGCTTACCGGCGGCAAAAGTCATGTTACGGATGTTACGAATGCATCGCGCACCCTGTTATTTAACATCCATACGCTGGACTGGGACGACGAACTCCTGAAGATCTTCGATATTCCGCGAAGCATGATGCCGAAGGTTGTGGCATCGAGCGGAGAGTGCGTGAAGATTGGCGCACTGCTGCCGGGCGTGCCCGTTTGTGGCATTGCCGGTGACCAGCAAGCAGCGCTGTTTGGGCAGATGTGCCTGAAGCCGGGCATGGTGAAGAACACCTACGGCACCGGATGCTTCATGCTGATGCAGACGGGCGAAAAACCAGTGGCCTCGAGCAATCGACTGCTGACGACGATAGCGTGGCAGATCAACGGTCGCGTTGAGTATGCGCTGGAAGGCAGCGTCTTTATTGGCGGTGCGGCGGTACAGTGGTTGCGCGACGGCATTGGAATCATCGGCTCCTCAGCAGAAGTTGAGGCGCTGGCCGCATCGGTTCCAGATAATGGTGGCGTGTATTTTGTTCCCGCGCTCTCCGGCCTGGGAGCTCCTTATTGGGATGCGAATGCACGCGGCCTGATCATCGGGCTTACCCGTGGAACGACGCGAGCCCACATCGCGCGAGCTACGCTGGAAGGAATTGCACTGCAGGTTACAGATATCCTGACGGCCATGCAGGCAGACTCCGGAATTATGATTCACGAGTTGCGGGTCGACGGCGGCGCCTCCGCGAACAAATTGCTGATGCAGATGCAAGCGGACCTGCTCGGCGTGCCCGTTGTGCAATCGAGTACGCCCGAGTCCACAGTGATGGGAGCAGCCTTTCTCGCTGGGCTCGGATCAGGCTATTGGATGAGTCTGGATGATTTGGAATCGCGTTGGACAAAGGGTGAGAGCTTCACACCCTCGATCACCGACGAGACGCGAGAAACTCAACTGGCGAGGTGGAAGGAAGCTGTCGGGCGCTCGCGCAATTGGAGTCAGGAAGAGTCCGCATGAATCGTGACACATCGTTACACCAGGCGATGACGGAGACGCGACCGTGGGACGTCGTTGTGATTGGCGGCGGCGCTACGGGCCTCGGGACAGCAGTCGACGCCGCGTCGCGTGGATATCGAACGTTGCTGGTGGAGCAGGTCGACTTCGCCAAGGCAACCTCAAGCCGCAGCACAAAGTTGGCCCATGGCGGTGTTCGCTATCTGCAGCAAGGCAATATAGCCTTGGTACTTGAAGCGCTGAAGGAGCGCGGCCGGATGCTGCGCAATGCGCCACACCTCGTCCGACGGCAATCGTTTGTGATTCCTGCCTATGCCCTATGGGACGTCCCCTTCTATGGCATCGGCTTGAAGACCTACGATGCGCTCTCCGGCAAGTCCAGCTTTGGAAAATCGCGCATGCTGGGTGGAGCCGCTGTTCGAGATATGCTACCGACAGTTGTCCCGGACAAGCTCGCTGGAGGAGTCGAATACTTCGATGGCCAGTTTGATGATGCTCGCTACAGCCTCGCTCTCGCGCAGACATTGGAATCGCTCGGTGGCGTGGCGATCAACTACGCAAGAATGATTCGCCTGCTAAAGACAAATGGAATTGTCTCTGGCGTAGCGGTGCGAGATGAAGAGACCGGCACAGACTTCGAGGTGAAGGCGCGAGTAGTCATCAACGCAACAGGGGTCTTTACCGATGAGGTCCGTGCGCTCGATGAGCCACAAGCTCCGCCCATGCTAACCGTTAGCCAGGGTTCGCATTTCGTGCTGCCGAAGTCGTTCCTGCCAGGCACACATGCGCTGATGGTTCCGAAGACAGCAGATGGTCGCGTGCTCTTCGCGATTCCATGGCACGGCGCGGGCGTGGTGGGAACCACGGATGAAGGAGTTCCATCGGGGTCGCTCGAGCCGCGCGCGATGGAGATGGAAACGGCCTTTCTTAGCCACCATGTTGAGCTCTACTTTGGACGCAAGCCGAAGGACGCTGAGGTCCTGAGCATGTGGTCCGGACTGCGGCCCCTGGTGCGCAAACAGGGCGCGAATAGCACGGCAGCCCTCTCGCGCGAGCACACGGTACTGGTGTCGTCTTCGAGATTAGTTT
>VFSW01009904.1_pt1 | contig 13576 bp, 14 predicted proteins | sample 5358111 | NCBI WGS metagenome assembly VFSW01 (sample SAMN11554181, study PRJNA540505) | mine drainage metagenome | isolation source: sediment from site ElyBrook_90M | place: USA: Ely Copper Mine, Vershire, VT | collected 2017 | reverse complement strand
GTCGTGGCGCGTTCGCTCAAAAGATGAACCCCGCGATGGACATTGGCATATTCGCTTTCCAGAAAGCGGCTCATGCGACGGATCACACGTTCTGGTTTTTGCGAGCTGGCGGCATTGTCCAGATAGATCAGGTCGTGGTCTTTGACCTTCTCTTTCAAAAAAGGGAATTGCTTGCGGAGTTTAGAAATGTCCATGAAAAAAAGAACTCTAGCCCGTTTTGCTTCTTCGGAAATGCTGAATCATATGTTCTCTCAGGAAGATTCGCGTCATGATGAACCGAGTATGCAATCAGATTCTGATATTCATCACTTGCGTCGTGACTACGATCAGCACCCACTGACCTCGGAAGAACTCGATCTCGATCCAGTCAAGCAGTTCAAGATTTGGTTTGAAGAGGCTCGTGCCTCTGGAATTCCCGAGCCGAATGCGATGACGCTCGGCACCGCCGATGCCGCAGGGCGTGTCTCTTGCCGGACTGTACTCCTGAAGGCCTATGACGAGAGAGGTTTTGTCTTTTTTACCAATTATGGGAGCCGCAAGGCCCGCCAGATTGCGGAGAATCCTCAGGCCTCGCTCCTCTTTCCTTGGGTGGCTCTTGCACGACAGGTAGAGATTGCCGGACGCGTGGAAAAAATCTCCACGGCAGAATCCCTCGCCTATTTTCTGAGTCGCCCCTACCTCAGTCGCCTCGGAGCCTGGGTCTCCGACCAGAGTTCCGTTATCTCTTCGCGCCAGATTCTTTTAGCCAAATTTGAGGAACTCAAGCGCCAGTTTGCTCATGGTGAGGTGCCAAAGCCCGAAGGTTGGGGAGGATTTCGCGTTGTTCCTGATTCCTTGGAATTCTGGCAGGGTGGGCAGGCTCGGCTTCATGATCGGTTTTTGTATCAGCGCGGCAAGGGGGAGTGGACGATGAACCAACTCTCTCCATAAAGATCAGGTTACGAGGAAAATTGGATAAAGTTCTACGGATTCGGCATGCTGCATGCTAAAGAGCCTGTCTGAAAATTGTTGATTACAGATTGTTGATTCGGGGTTCTTGGTTCGGGAATAAGCAATGTGGAATTAACAATTTTCAGAAGTCAGAGATCGGAGGTTTGAACGGACTTCTGACATCTGATCTCTGACATCTCTTCGCCTCTTCTCTTCACGCCTTGAAAAACATTCCATTGATCTTCAGCAGTCATCATGGGATGAAATGAGCGGTTCCCTAGAGGAGGATTATGATTCAATCTATTTTAGACCACACCCATGAGCATGGTGAGTTTCGACTGCGCTATGGACATGCACTCCCCTTTGGGGTGAGTCACGTACCGGGAGGATTGAATTTTTCGATTTTCTCCTCACACGCCACAGGATGTACGCTGGTGCTTTTTCACAAGGGAGAGCCTCAGCCTTATGCGGAGATCCCATTTCCCCGCGAGTGCAAGATTGGCGATGTTTTTGCCATGATCGTCTATGATCTCGATTACGAGGAACTGGAGTATGGGTTTCGGATGGATGGCCCGTGGGATCCAAAGGCTGGTCATTTCTTTGATCAAAAAAACATTCTTCTCGATCCCTATGCACACGAGATCGGCATCTGGGATGCTTGGCTCTGTACGGCATCCCGGCAGGAGGTCTATCATTCCCATAGAGCACGGATAACGCATGGGAATTTTGACTGGGGGCATGACCGCATGCTCGATATTCCGGTACAGGATCTGGTAATCTACGAGATGCATATGAGAGGGTTCACCCGCCATCTCTCGTCAGGTGTGCGGCATCCTGGAACCTATGAGGGGATGGTCGAGAAGATTCCTTATCTTAAATCCCTCGGTGTGAACTGCGTAGAATTGATGCCTGTTTTTGAATTCGACGAATGCGAGAATACGCGGATGAATCCCCTGACTGGGGAAACTCTCTGCAACTACTGGGGCTATAGTACGGTGGGATTTTATGCTCCAAAAAGTGGTTATGCAGCCACAGGACATTACGGAACACAGGTTTCGGAATTTAAAAGTCTCATTAAGTCGCTACATGCTGCAGGCATTTCGGTCATTCTGGATGTGGTCTTCAACCATACGGCAGAAGGAGACCAGCGAGGCCCAACCATTTCCTTCCGGGGGATCGACAACCAGATTTACTACATGCTTAATCCCGATGGGAGCTATGCAAACTACTCAGGATGCGGCAATACGTTCAATTGCAACCATCCCGTGGTGCGGAATTTCGTGCTTGATTGTCTGCGCTATTGGGTTGCGGAATTTCACATTGATGGATTTCGTTTTGATCTGGCCTCGGTACTGGGACGCGATAGTAACGGTCATCCGCTGGGCAATCCTCCATTGCTTGAATCCCTCGCTCTTGACCCAATTCTGGCAGGCTGTAATCTGATTGCCGAAGCTTGGGACGCAGGTGGACTCTATCAGGTTGGGAACTTTCCTGCCTATGGACGCTGGATGGAATGGAATGGTCATTACCGCGATGCAGCGCGGCGATTTCTGCGTGGAGATGCCGGTATTGTCGGTGACATGGTGCAGGGAATTCTAGGTTCCCCTAATCTTTATGCTTACTCGGGACGCAAACCAACGGCTTCCGTGAATTTTCTAACCTGTCACGATGGATTTTCCCTACGGGATCTCTACTCCTATAACGACAAGCACAACATGGCCAATGGTGAGCAGAATCGCGATGGAGCTAATGATAACTATTCCTGGAATTGCGGCGTGGAGGGCGAGACAACGGATCCAGAGGTCAACTCGTTGCGTGCCCGATTGCAGCGTAATGCGTTCACTCTTCTCTTTTTCAGTCAGGGAGTTCCAATGCTATCGATGGGAGATGAGCTTGGACGCACCCAGTTCGGGAATAATAACGCCTACTGCCATGATGAGGCATGGAATTGGCTGAATTGGGAGGGAGAGAATTCAGCGTTACCTCATTTTATCTCTCTGCTAAGCGATTTTCGTCTCCGCCATAGCAAACTGCGTCAGGCAGAATATTTTACGGGCATGGATATTCAACAGTGCGGTTACCCTGATATCAGTTGGCATGGAGTAAAACCATGGGAACCAGACTGGGGGCCGGAGAGTCACTCCCTCGCCTTTCTAATTGCCGGAGTTATGAGCCTCTCTTCGGGGCCGGAAGCTGACTTTATCTATGTCATCTTCAATATGTGGCATGAGCCGCTCCTCTTTGGGTTGCCAAAACTTCCGAAAATCATGCAATGGCATCGCGTCATCGACACCGGCCTTCCCTCACCAGAGGACTTTCTGGAGTATGGTTTTGAGAAGCTGCTGGCGGATCAATCCTCCATCACTCTCAAGGAGCGTTCTGTTGTCGTGCTGATTGGCAATCGGGAAGGGGGACTCAAAAAGGCTCTTGCCTCGACAAGAGAGAAACCCAAGAAGTAGATGAGCTCTGTGAAGAGCCTTGCCAGGAAGCCAGTCTCCGCCTCCGATTGCTCGGCACATTGTGACACCTCCTCTTCCTGAATCGCCTTAAGAAAGACTTCCTCTTGTTATTACAAGCCTCTCCTAGCTCTGTTGCACAATGAGTGCAGCATTTTTCACTTCACCCCATCAAGCTTATGAAAACCACTCTTCCTATGTTCTTTGAACCTCTCGCCATGGAGCGAGTCTGGGGGGGACGTCGCTTTGAGACCCTCCTTGGGAAGTCGATCCCTCATGGAGTTCCCATTGGAGAACTCTGGGAAATGGTCGATCGTCCAGAGGCCCAGAGTGTCGTGCATGAGGGATACCTGAAAGGAAAAACCCTCCATGAACTCTGGACAAAGCACCGAGCGGAGATCTTTGGCACAAAGCATCTTTCCAACCCCTCCCCTCGCTTCCCTCTCTTGATCAAGTTGCTCGATGCCCGAGAACGACTCTCCGTACAAGTGCATCCTCCTCTCTCCCGTGCAGCGGAACTCGGAGGTGAGCCTAAGACGGAATGTTGGTATTTTCTCCATGCCTCGGAGGGAGCCTCGATCTATGCGGGGCTGAAGCAGGGGGTTAACCAAGAATCCTTTGCCGCAGCATTGAACAGCGGCGCAGTCGAGCAGACACTGCATCGTATTCCTGCTCACACCGGAGAGAGTATCTTCATCCCCAGCGGTCGCCTCCACGCCATTGGTGAAGGTCTTGTTATTGTCGAAGTGCAGCAAAACAGTGACACCACGTACCGTGTCTTTGACTGGAATCGTCAAGGCCTCGACGGGAAACCTCGGGAACTCCACCTTGAGGAGTCAATGGCTTCTATTAATTTTGATGATTTTGAGCCAGCTCTGATGCCAGCCTCCACGGAGATCGTGGCTGACTGCCTCTTCTTTCAAGTAAAGAAACATGATCTCTCCTCCCCTCGTCTGATCCATCACGAAGAGGATTTTTCCATCATCACCTGTCTGAGCGGCGAAATTTCCTGCGGTGGCGTTACGCTAAAATCAGGAGGATTTTTCCTGATTCCAGCCTCACTGGCAGAGGCAATTCTGACGCCTCTGAGCGAGGGAACCAGCTTCCTTCAGACCTGCCTACCAAGTTAAGAAACTTTCTTTTACGAATGCAAAAGCAAGGACTGGGCATTCAAACTTGAAAGAAGGCTTTCTGGGCGTTTGACTGATCCGCTCCTGCAAGGCTTCAATAGTCGGTTCTGTCACACGACCGACTTTTCCCATCATCCTCATGCCCAAAGATACTTCCATTCATAAAATTCTGCTGATCGGCGCAGGCCCCATCGTTATCGGGCAGGGATGTGAATTTGATTACTCGGGAGTTCAAGCCTGCAAGGCTCTCGCTGAGGAGGGATATGAAGTGGTGTTGGTCAACTCGAATCCGGCCACGATCATGACCGATCCCGAATTCGCCAATCGCACCTATATTGAGCCGATCACTCCCGAGATCATCGAAAAGATCATCGTACGGGAAAAGCCTGACGCCCTCCTTCCCACCCTCGGAGGACAGACAGCGCTCAATGCCGCCATGGAGCTCGTCCATCAGGGGATCCTTAAAAAACATGGAGTCCGCCTTATTGGAGCCAATGCCGAGGCGATCCAGCGCGGCGAAGACCGCACTCTTTTCAAACAGATCATGCTCGATATTGGTCTGGAGGTCGCCAATTCCGGCACGGCCCATACGATGGGTGAAGTTTTTTCCATTGCTAAAACAATCGGTTCCTACCCGCTGATTATTCGGCCTGCCTTCACGCTAGGAGGCGCAGGAGGCGGTATTGCCTATAACCGCGAGGAGCTTGAGACGATTGCGCGTCATGGTCTCGACCTCTCTCCTACTACCGAAGTTCTTGTTGAGGAGTCATTGCTTGGCTGGAAGGAATTTGAGGTCGAGGTCATCCGTGATCGAGCCGACAACTGCATTGTGATTTGTTCGATTGAAAATTTTGATCCGATGGGTGTCCATACAGGAGACTCCATTACCGTTGCACCAATTCAGACGCTAACGGACAAGGAATATCAGAAAATGCGCGATGATTCCTTTGCCGTCATCCGTGCCATCGGTGTCGAAACAGGCGGCTCCAATATCCAGTTTGCCGTGAATCCCAAAGATGGCCGACAGATCGTTATCGAGATGAACCCCCGCGTCTCACGTTCTTCTGCCCTTGCCTCCAAGGCAACCGGCTATCCGATTGCCAAGATCGCAGCAAAACTCGCCGTCGGCTACACGCTCGATGAGCTTCAGAACGACATTACTAAGACAACGACGGCCTGTTTCGAGCCAACGATTGATTACTGCGTCGTGAAAATTCCCCGCTTCACTTTTGAAAAATTTCCCAAGGCCGATGCGACGCTTACCAGTCAGATGAAGAGCGTTGGTGAAGCAATGGCTATCGGATGCACCTTCAAACAAGCCCTTCAAAAGGCCCTTCGCTCCCTCGAAACCGGACGCGCCGGCCTCGGCTGCGATGTCAAGGATCTGGAACCGCGCAAGGCAGATGGAAGCTGGGATACCGAGCGGATTGAGTTTCTCCTTCGCTCTCCGAATGCCGAACGTATCTTCACCGTGCGTCATGCCTTTCTTGCAGGCTTCACGGCAGAGAAAATCTATGCCCTCTCTGCCATTGACCCTTGGTTTCTCGACAATATTCAGGAACTTGTCGAAGCCGAACTCTCCTATCGCAACCATCCCGCTACCCTCTCCCACTCCACCACACTACGGAGTGCCAAGAAGCTCGGCTTTTCCGACCGTCAGCTCGCCCATATCGCAGGAACCACAGAGGACGCGATTCGAGCACAACGGAAGGCTCAAGGCATCGAACCGACCTATCGTCTTGTCGATACCTGTGCCGCAGAATTTGAAGCGGCCACTCCCTATTTTTACTCCACCTACGGGGACGAAGATGAGACCCGCAAGGGGAGTAAGAAAAAGGTGATGATTCTCGGCGGCGGCCCCACCCGCATCGGTCAGGGAATCGAATTCGACTACTGTTGTGTTCATGCCGCCTTTGCCCTGAAAGAAGAGGGATTCGAGACCATCATGGTCAACTCCAACCCTGAGACCGTTTCCACGGATTACGATACCAGCGACAAGCTCTTCTTTGAACCTCTCACCTTGGAGGATGTTCTCAATATTTATGAACGTGAACAATGTGATGCTGCTGTTGTTCAATTCGGAGGGCAAACACCGCTCAATCTTGCTGCCCCTCTTCAGGCTCGCGGAGTCACCATCATCGGGACGCAGCCCAGAAGTATTGAGATGGCAGAGGATCGCAAACACTTCTCTGCAATGATTGACAAGCTAGGGCTTCGTCAGACATCAGGAAGCACTGCCACCGAAGAACAGGAAGCTGTCGCCGTTGCCGCCCGCGTGGGCTATCCGGTTCTTGTCCGCCCTTCTTTTGTCCTTGGAGGGCGCGCCATGGAAATTGTCTATACCGAAGAAGATCTCCGTCGCTACATCCGCACCGCAGTCGAGGTCAGCCCGGAGCGTCCCATCCTTGTTGATCGCTTCCTGGAAGATGCTACGGAAGTTGATGTCGATTGCCTGGCCGATGGAGAGCAATGCATCATTGGCGGCATCATGGAGCATATTGAAGAAGCTGGCATTCATAGCGGTGATAGTGCCTGCGTTATTCCGACTGTTTCGCTCTCGGAGAAGGTTCTCTCAACCATCCGCTCCGCCACTCAGGCAATGGCTCTTGAGCTCGATGTCCGAGGTCTCATGAATGTCCAATTTGCCGTCAAGAATGAAGAGGTCTATGTCCTGGAGGTCAATCCGAGGGCCTCTCGTACAGCCCCCTTTGTCAGCAAGGCTATTGGCATTCCGCTCGCCAAGCTGGCCGCAAAAATCATGGCAGGCCGCACGCTGCAAGAACTGGGATTCACCAGAGAGGTTCTCCCCAAACACTTCTGCGTGAAGGAAGCGGTCTTCCCCTTCATTAAATTCCCCGGTATCTACATTACCCTCGGGCCTAAATGCGCTCCACGGGAGAAGTCATGGGCCTCGATAGCGATTTTGGCCGTGCTTATGCCAAGGCTCAGATGGCCGCTGCTCCCGCCCTCCCCTCAGGAGGCAATCTTTTTGTCAGCGTCAAGGATTCCGATAAAAAAGCAGCCCTGCCCATTATCAAAGATTTTTTCGCTCTGGGATTTAAAATTTTTGCCACGGACGGAACCGCCTCTCTTCTCACGGAATCCGGCATCATAGTGAACCGTCTCAACAAACTCGCGCAAGGACGCCCCCATGTCGTCGATATGATCAAAAATGGGGAAATGCAATTCATCATTAATACTCCCAGCGGCAAACAACCGCGTCAGGATGAGGTGATCATCCGCAGCACTGCCGTGGCCAATCGCATCCCCATTATGACAACCCTCCGCGCCGCAGCAGCCAGCGTCTCGGCCATCCAATCCATTGCCAAGTCCCCACTGGAAGTACAATCCCTTCAGGAATATCACTCCTCCAGAGATAAATCTCTGCCCACCTTGCAGGCGAAGATCTCAGCGATTACTGCTCCATCCGGGCAAAACGTTTTTCACACCAGAGCTGCCCAAGAATCAGTGCCGGAATTGTAATGAGCCAGCAGAGTGGCTGATGCGCGGCAAAGGTAATGAAGAGGAGCTCCTTACTGTTTATCCAAGAAAACTGCATGACGGTGTCATTTGTTGCCATGAGAAGCCCTTCTGGGAAAAATATCATGAGCGCACAGATTCCCCAGAATAGAAATTTCTGATACCGTAGCGAGCAGATCAGAAAGAGAAAAAGCTGTGTTGCCAGTCCTATGCAAAGGAAGGCCCAGATGCGCCAGCTACCGATCATGACGCGGCCATTGAGAATCCGAATTTCCTTTGAGAAGTTCTGTGAGCATTCCTTCTTTGCAGTCGATTTTTCAAGAGATTTCGGACTCACTTTATCAATCGGCATTGGAATACAGTTTGGAATCTGATTGAGGATCAGGGGATAGATTCTAGCATCGGAAACCTTGAGCTGAAGTTCAGGGGTTTTCAGCGTCCCTAGAAAAAGAATACAAGGTATCAGCAGAATCAATCCATAGAAGAGGGCTGATCGCACGCGCAGCACAATGTGACGATCAGTAGCTCGCGTCAGCAGAAATTCTGTTCCTGACCAGCCAGCCAGCAAGCTTGCTCTGACAAAGGATAGTTCTGGAGCGAGTAGTGAGGTTGCAATGAATGGGACAAGAAGCCAGAAATTTCCGAAAAGTAGCCACCCCAGATCATGCGAGAGATTACTCGGCGTATTATGAAGGTATATCCAACTCATCATGGCGAACGCCAGCGGCCATACGATGAAAAAAACGATTGTCTGACCACTGATCTGAAATCTTATCAGCGTCCAGAATTGGTGTTGTTTGTTCATCGGAGGTGGGAGTAAGGATGATTTTAAGGAAGCTGCTATTCGAACTGTTCGGTGCCCTGTTCATACCAGAACAGCGCGAGCAAGAGCGCAGGGATTGCGATCAGCCAGCAGGGGATCTGATGCGTGACAAAGAAGAAAAATAACTACGTAACCAAGCTCCAGTCATTTGCCCCGAAGCTAGAGCCACCATGAAAAAACAGACGGGGAAAACTGAAAAAAATCATGGCAAAAACTAAGGGGAGAAAAAATAACGAACCATATTTAAACTTCCTGAAAAGAGTCAGGAGCAGGAGACTGATGCTACCCACACCGAGCGGGAGCCAGATATACCAAAGAGCTAGCAGAATATTTCCCTTCTGGATCGTAATAGCGGTGTTTCTGCCCTCCTTATCTGCTGCTCCTGTAATGCTTCCGGTGAGATGATTGAGCACCTGCTCATAGAAGGAATGATTCGACTCGCTAATTTGCAGATCGGGATAGTTCCAGGAACCGACAAGACCAATGAGGGGGATTGCCAACAATAAGAAAAAGAAAAGGAGGGAGCGCGAGCGGAACAGAAGAGGCCGATCAATGGCTCGCGTGAGTAAAAATTCCGTTCCTGATGCTCCGATGCCGTTCGTTTTCCCTGGGCCTCCGAGATCAGGAGCCAGCAATAGGGGGGCAAAAATTGCAGCCATATAAAGTGTTTGATTTCCCATCATGAGTTCAAGAGGAGGAGTAAACTTACTGTTTCTGGACACAAAGAACCCTATGATGGTCAGGATGTAAGGAAATCCGCCAGCCATGAGCAAGAAGAACAGGATTGGTTTCATGGCTAACTGGAATCTCACAAGTGCCCAGAGTTGCTTGATCTTGCTCATCGGGAATTTGGTTAGTGGAGGGAGAGCTCAACGAAGATATCTTCGAGGCTGAGTGAGTGGGTTTCCTGCTGGCATGACCAACGATGCGCGAGAGTCTCTGGAGTGATGGAGGGAGTGGTTCTCAGTGTGACGATCAGCTCATCCTTACCTCGAACGGTTCGGAAGCTCTCTGGCAGGTTTTCGTGGGGCAGACCGGAGGGAAAACCAAAGAAGCGGATCTGACGGATGCTCTCCTTGAGTGAGTCGAGTGATTCGCTCACGCGAAGGGTTCCATTGGCCAGAATGCCAATCTCATCGGCCACGCGCTCGACATCGCTGAGAATGTGTGTCGAGAAGAGAATGGTACTGCCGCAGTCACGGATGAGGTCGAGCACCTCGTCGAGGATTTCCCGCCGAGCCACGACATCGAGATTGGCTGCCGGTTCATCGAGCAAGAGCACCTTGGGGCGTGGAGCGATGACCATGATAAAGGCCAGGAGCCGTTGCCTGCCCTGAGATAACGTGCTGATTTTCTTGTTCAAAGAGAGTTCATATTTGGCGACAAGCGCATCAGCCAAGTCTCCATCCCAGTGAGGGTAGAGCTCACGGCCCAGTTGCAATACCCTTCTGACGCTGACATTGGGAGGGATAATTCCTTTTTCTGACATGTAGCCGACTTCTTGTTTCTCCTTGGCTCCAGCAAGGAAGGGATCGTGACCCAGAATCCGCACTTCCCCCTCATCGGGGGTGATCAGACCGGCCAGCATGCGGAGCGTGGTGGTTTTCCCTGAACCATTCCGTCCCAAGAAGCCGTAAATACTTCCCTGCCTAACTGAGAGATTCAGATCGTGTAGCACTGGAGTGCGGCCAAATGATCGGCTGACATTCTGGATGAGAATGGGATATTCACAGGGATGGTTATTCATCACGGAGTTTTTTTGTTAGGGTTTGGAATTGCTGAAACCTTGCGGAGAGAAGGGAGCGAATTTCTTCTTCGTCGAAGCCGAGGTGGAGGGCTTCTACGACAAGCTGATTCAGTGCAGGATCAATCTGGCGACGACGAACCTTCATTTTCAACCCAGGAGATTGATGCAAAACGAAGGTGCCAATACCGCGTCGTGTTTCTACAAACCCCTCCTTCTCTAAAATTTGATACACTTTGGCAACAGTCAGAGGGTTGACACGCAGTTCTAAGGAAAATTCTCGAACCGAGGGAAGCTGAGTTCCCTTCACAAATTGTCCTGAGAGAATACGCTGCTGGAGCTGCTGCTGGAGTTGCAGATAAAGTGGCGTACCGCTATTGGGATTGAGGAGAAACACGGTGTTGTAGTTGACTACTACACTAGGGCGAATTTCCCTTCAACTATTTTAGAAGGAATATTCCGCAGGGGGGCGTATTTCCTACGCTCTATTTCTGAATACCTTTCTTCCGGTATTTCTATCACATGGGGGAAATTCCTGAAGTCGGAACTACCAGGGCGAACTACAAGAACCACGGGCTTACTCCAGAAACCCAAAAACCTAGTCCCTGAATGGAGTTTCAGCGTGCTGCATCCACCCCAGCCATAGCGTTACCAGAGGCAGTGCTTTTCTTCAGCTCGTTGCGCAATTCATGGAGACGTTCCTTGGGGATAATTTTGCAATCTGTCAAAACGATATTCCCCACATTGAGCTCCTTGTAATTCCCTTTGATCGCCACTATCTGATCCAGCGAGAGATATGGCCCCTGACTCAGAATCATTCCACTGCGATCACGACGGATCAGGTTTGCCACGGAACCATCCTGGGATACCTGAAGCTCGGAATTTTTTGGAAGAGCACCCATGAGAAACTCTGCCTTCACCGCAGGCAGGGAACGTGCCGCATCCTGAAGGGTGACAACCATCACCTTATTCTCACTCTCTCCCTTGCTCAGATGGGCAATCCGTCCAATCACCGTAATACGATGCCCTGAATATTTGCCAATGGCAGCGGTCTGGTTAGCGGCGAAATCTCCGGCAATGGTCTTGAGCCGAACAACACCTCGTTGATTCAAAGGTTTCAGGTAGGCCGCCGCATCCTGACGCGCTATTGTAGTGGCCGGAAAATCCTGGGCAATGAGTGATTCGGCAGAAACCAGACAGATGGAGAGCAGAAGGGAAAAATGAGTTAGGGAGGAGATTCTCATAGGAAAGGAATAGCAAAATGGCTCCAAAGCACAACCCATGAATTTACGCATGGTCACATTCTAAAAAACAGCGCTCAATCTCCCCTTCCTTAGCAACACACTTGATTTTGCTACGAACTCCCCTCTATTTTCTCCAAGTTGCCGCTATCATCAACATCTGAGATTTTTACCTCAATCTGTCTCCATGTCCTTCCTGCAAACGCTACTCAAACATCCTTATTTACTGGCGGGTCTGGGAGGGGCCATCGGATCGATCGGGCGCGTCATGATGACAAGCTTTGTGAGCCGACGGATGGGAGAAGATTTCCCCTTTGGCACCATCATTGTGAATATCACCGGGGCTCTCCTGATGTGCCTGCTCGCAGGCTATAGTGCAAGTGAACCGGGGAAGCTTGTCTTTTCTCCTGCGGCTCGCAGCTTTCTGATGATTGGCGTGCTCGGAGGATACACAACATTCTCCTCCTTCAGCCTTCAGACATTCCTGCTCCTGGAGCAGGGAAATTTCATGGGAGCCATGCTGAATATCCTCCTCTCGGTCTCTCTCTGTGTGGCCGGAATCTGGCTTGGATTTGTCACCATACGGGCATTTTGAAATATTCTCATACTGTTTTTCTGATGAGATACAGCGGACTTTTTTCGCGTCATAAAGCCTTTCCTTTTGCATCGCCTGATTCAAGGAAAGTCTTCACTCTGCGTGCCAGTGCGATACCCTGACAACGATTCCCTCAGTAATACTCAACCGGAGCCATGCGGATTTTCCCTTCTGGAAGTGCTGGTAACGTTGGCTCTCATGACTCTTCTTATTTCACTCATCATTCCCTGCTGGGGAGTCATCTCTCGAAGTAGGGCACGACAAGCCGCTACAGCAGTTGTCATGGAATCCCTAGAGAAGGCGAGATATGCCGCAATCACACAAAAAACTGATGTTTGGGTGATTTTTCGCCACACAGAGGGGTTCAATCCTGATGCCCTCCGCATTCTCTCCAGACAGGCCAGTGCCAGTTCACCTCTCAGTGCCTGGCAGTCACTTCCAAAAGGAATTTCTTTTTATGATGGCGAGGATACATTAATGAAAGAGCGGCCTCCTGAAGAAGTGCTTACCTCCTCACTCAATGGCTCCTCCCCTCCTCCTCGGGATCTTTTTGGATCCATCATGTTCCAGCGTTCTGCACGAATTGGCGTCCCCTTACTCGGCGGAAATTCTCTCGTCATCGAACTCGCCTCGCCAGCAGGTATCTCCCCCGGGAAGATTCTGCTCTCACGCGCAACAGGCCGCGCAACCTTCCAGTGAATAGAAACTCTTGGTATCAGATTCACGCAGGATTTAGCCTTCTAGAAATCCTGATTGCTCTCGGTCTTTTTGCCGTCGCCGTGGTGGGGCTTCTGACGCTTTTTCCCGTCGCTCTCCGTTCTGAGAGAGAGAGTGCAGAAGAGACACGGGCCATTCTGACCGCCTCGGGAATCATGGAATCCCTCAGCTCCGAGGGAAGTCAGCAGATTCTGCGCGTCGCCACCGGAATTAAAAACTCCCTTCCTCTCTGGGAAATCATCCCATCACCAAAAACTACCAATCTGGCCATAGTCTATGATTCCTCGTGCCAACCAATGCAAAAAATCTCCCTCGAGGAAGCCTCCCTGCCACTTGCTGATCCTCAAGCCTCCTCCATCGTGACCATTAGCCTGATTTCAAAATCCTCCCTGCCGGGGATGAGCACCGCTGAAGTCGCCGTTGCTGCGCCTGCCGCTGCGCCTGCTGCCGGACGTTCCGT
>VFSW01009903.1_pt1 | contig 13576 bp, 14 predicted proteins | sample 5358111 | NCBI WGS metagenome assembly VFSW01 (sample SAMN11554181, study PRJNA540505) | mine drainage metagenome | isolation source: sediment from site ElyBrook_90M | place: USA: Ely Copper Mine, Vershire, VT | collected 2017 | reverse complement strand
TGGTATTAGGTGCGGGCTGGGCTGGCGCGCGTTCGATGACGTCGACTTCCGGCCCTGGCATTTCTCTAATGGCGGAGTTCGCGGGGCTCGGCTACTTTGCCGAGATTCCTGGTGTCATCTTCGACGTGCAGCGAACCGGGCCTTCCACTGGCATGCCGACGCGGACTTCGCAGGCCGATCTGCTTTCAACCGCATTCCTTTCGCACGGCGATACCAAGCACATCGTGTTGTTGCCGGGCTCAGTCAAGGAATGCTTCGAGATGGGCTGTGAAGCGTTCAATCTCGCCGAGCGCCTTCAGACGCCGGTCTTCGTGCTCACCGATCTTGACCTTGGTATGAATAACTGGATGTCCGAGCAGTTCACTTATCCCGAGAAGCCGATCGATCGCGGCAAAGTGCTGACTGCGGAAGACCTCAACCGGCTGGGTGGATTTGCTCGCTATCGCGACGTGGATGGCGATGCCATCGGCTGGCGTACGTTGCCGGGCACGATGCATCCCAAGGCAGCCTACTTCACGCGCGGTTCGGGGCACAACGATGCGGCAGGCTACACGGAAAAGCCGGACGAATACGTAGATCTGATGGACCGCCTCGCGCGCAAGTTCGAGAACGCCCGCAAACTCGTTCCCGCGCCGATCACGTTCAAGAACGGCAAGTCGAAGATTGGCGTTCTCGCCTATGGCAGCACCGACTTTGCTATGACCGAATCGCTAGACCAGATCAAGAGCGAGTTCGATCTTGAAGTCGATTACATGCGTATACGCGCCTATCCCTTCGCACACGAGATTCACGACTTTGTCGCTTCACACGAGCGCGTTTACGTGGTGGAACAGGACCGCGATGCTCAACTTGCGAGCCTGCTCAAACTGGATCTTCCCGCCGAGCAGGTCGTGAAGCTGCGCAGCCTCCTCCATTACAACGGTTTGCCCATTGATGCCCGCACCATCACAGACGAATTCGCGACCAAGGAGGGCCTCTAAATGGCAACCGCGACACCTACTCCTAAAGTCAATCACATCGGTCTTCCGATTGTTGACTACCGCGGCGGCAAGTCAACGCTGTGCGCCGGCTGCGGCCACAATGCCATCTCTGAACGCATCATCGACGCCATGTACGAGATGGGCGTTCAACCAGAGCGGGTGATGAAGATGAGCGGCATCGGCTGCTCGTCGAAGAGCCCGGCCTACTTCATGAGCCGTTCACACAGCTTCAACAGCGTGCATGGGCGCATGCCATCAGTCTCGACGGGTGCCATCCTCGCGAATCATACGATGACCACGCTGGGCGTTTCCGGTGACGGAGATACGGCTTCGATCGGAGCCGGCCAGTTCGTTCACCTGCTGCGCCGCAATCTTCCCATGATCTACATCATCGAAGACAACGGCGTGTACGGCCTTACCAAGGGCCAGTTCTCCGCGACTGCCGATATCGGCTCGAAACTCAAGACCGGCGTCATCAATGACCTGCCCGCCATCGATACCTGCGCCCTCGCGATTCAGCTTGGCGCAACGTTCGTGGGCCGTTCATTCTCGGGCGACAAAAAGCAGTTGCTCGCAATGCTTAAGGCCGCCATCGCGCACAAGGGCACCGTGATGCTTGACGTGATCAGTCCCTGTGTAACATTCAACGATCACGAAGGATCGACCAAGAGCTACAAGTTCATGCAGGAGAATGACGAGCCCATCAACGAGATCGGTTTTGTGCCGAGCTTCGATGATATTGAAGTCGATTATGATTCGGGACAGGTTTACGAAGTGGAGATGCACGATGGATCGAGCCTGCGGCTGCGCAAGCTGCTTGAGGACTACGATCCGACCAACAAGGCTGAAGCCGTCCGTACGCTGATGGAGAGCGCGGAGAACGGAGAAGTCCTGACCGGCGTCTTCTACATCGATACTAAAAGGCCGACGTTTATCGACCTGTTGAACGTGGTGGATGAACCTCTTGGAACTCTGCCTGAGTCAGTCACCCGTCCGCCGAAGTCGGCGCTTGACGCGTTGATGACCAGTCTGTTGTAAAACAATTGACAGTAAAAAGCCCCGCTAAGTGCGGGGCTTTTGTTTGACGACGATTTTCGCTGATCATCAATTGAGCAGTCACGAGCAGAACGGTGAAGACTACTGCCGCGCCACGATGCGAACTCCCATTCCATTCAGCTTGGCACGAGCCTGCGTGGCTTCAGGAGTTTGTGGGTGGCGCTGAATGAGCGCGCGCAATTCGTGAATGCCCGCGTCCCTCTTGTTCATCTGAATAAGCGCAAGGCCTTTGCGCAGTTGCGCCGCGGCTGCCTTCGGACTTCCGCTGAAGCCTTCGAGGACCGCGTTGTAAGCCTTGATCGCGCCTGAATAATCCTGTTGTTTATAGGCAATCTCACCGAGGTAAAACTGCGCGTTGCCGGCGAGATCGTCTTGCGGGTAATACGTGATTACGTCCTGAAACTCTCCGGCCGCCACTTGATACTTCGCGGCGTTGTAATCGCGCAGGCCGCCCTGATACGTTTCCTGAAGAGGGGGCGCCTGCGCTCCGGTAGGGCCCGCTGGAACTCCACCTGGCGCGGCACTCGCCGCACCGGCCCCCGTAGCAGTAGTCATGCTCATTCCACCTGCCGGGGCGGCCGGGCCCCCTGCGGGCGGGTTTTGAATGTTCTGTAACTGACCCTGAAGATCCTGAATCGACTTGTCGAGCTTGGCGAGGCGAGACTTCAGTTCATCTACCGAATCATTGAGCGTTTGCACCTGGCCGGATACGGTGTCGAGTTTGCCGCCAGTTCCATCGGCCTGAGCACTCAGTTTCTGCTGAAGCGCTTCGACACTCTGGGTCATGCGATTGGCATTGTCGGCAGTCTGCTCGACGAGGTGCTGCACGATGCCGAACTTCGAATCTACCGTGGATTGAAGCCTCTGCACCGCATCCTGAAGGTCAGTAACCTGCCTCTGCAAATCCTTGACGGTATCTTTTGTGGATTGGGCGCGCAGAGGTGCGGGACCAAGACTCGCGCCGATAAGCGCCAAAGAGAAAACGCCGTTAAGAAATGTCCGAACTGTCAGCATCTTCCAACCATCCCCATAAAAGTAACGGCACCCCGACGGGCCTCGACGGGATGCCGTAGTCTGATTCCATTGTCGCACTACGCGCAGCGGATGAGCGACCGGCAAGCCCATGAAACAAGCGCTACACTCCATTGTCGAATGCGTAATCGCGAACTGACCCGCCCTGATGCATTTGATGCAGTCGGAAGGGGGCTCAAATGAAGTTCCCTCCCGACTTCACTAAATACTGATTCGGCTTAGCGATCGATACTAAAGCCAGCCCGGCGATTCTGCTGCCAGCACTCCTCGGTTGACTCCGAGCAGAAAGGCTTTTCTTTACCGTAGCTAACGACGCGAATGCGGCCAGCCGCCACGCCGGCGGTAACCAGTGCATTCTTGGTGGCTTCGGCGCGGCTCTGTCCGAGGGACAGGTTATATTCGTTGGAACCGCGTTCGTCGCAATAGCCGCCGATAACGATCTTAACGTCGGGATGGCTGGCGAGGTAGGAGGCATCGCGAGACAAAGTCGACTGCGCGTCGGCGCGAATATCCGGCGTGTCGTAATCGAAGAAGATGTCCTGCACGTTGGCCTTGAATTCTTCCTCCGAGGTCATGGTGTTCGTGGGCACAACGACCGCCGGCGGTGCATTGACAGTCACGCGCGCCGTCGCATCGGCAGATCCGCCATCGCCATGCGCTACGAGGTGGTAGCTGGTCGACGTGGTCGGTGTCACATTTTTCACGCCGGAACTGGGGACGTCGCCGATTCCGTCTATCGAGACACTTGTCGCGTCAGTGGTGCGCCATGTCAGTACGACCTGGTCACCCGCTGAAATAGAAGCGGGTGTCGCCGAGATTTGCGCAGTAGGTGCGGGCGCGGCGGCTGGCGGGGCCGTTTCTGTGGGCATCGGCGGGCTCTGATGCTTCTTTTTGCAACCGGCGACAGCGAGCAGAGCTACCAGAAGAAGTACGGGTACCAACGAGCGGCGAATCACTTTCAAGACTTATCTCCTTTTGCGGATGAAACCGAACAATTCCACTCAGTAAACGATTCTAATGCGAGGCTCTAAGGTCCCGCGGTGACTTTGACCACATCTTCTCCGGCGGACACGCGCGAGACAAGCTTCGTGTCTCTCATCGTATGGGCAGCATCGATCACATGGATCACTACCATCGTTCCCCATTCCCGTATGGAATTGTTCAAGATTCACGACAGAAACATCATACCGCCGCGCGCCGGGAAATCGAGTGGAATCGTTCCCATTTATCTTATTTCCAGCTCCAATTTGGCATGAAATTGTTCCCAGTCCGGGTCAGTTCATGCTGATCGGCTCCATCGGCGAGCATGGACCAGATTTGGCTGTGGCCGCCGATAGCGCGCTCGAAAACGATATGGCGGCCGTCGGGCGCCCAGCTCGGAAAGTCGTTGCTCCCGGCATCGTGCGTGAGCTGAAGCCAGCGCTTGCTGGCGATGTCCATGACGTAGATATCCTGGCCCCCGGGGGCGCCGGGGCCGTATCTGCGGTTCCAACTGAATGTGAGGAACTGGCCGTTGGATGCCCAGGAGGGAGAGATAGCGTACCCGCCATCCGTCATGCGCTGAACGTTGGCGCCGTCCTGATCCATGATGTAGATCTGCGGTTCACCGGTGCGGCCGCTTACCCACGCGATTTGCGAATTGGTGCGCGGATTCCAGGTGGGAGCGACGTCGGGTCCCCTGAAAGACGTGAGCTTATGCAGATTTCCGCCGTTGGCGTCCGCCACCCAGATTTCCGGGTCGCCCGATCGCGACGAGGAGAAGGCGATTTTGGTTCCGTCCGCGGACCATGCTGGGGATTGATTGGACCCACCTGCCGTACCTCCCGGGAAGCTGACCAGACGGCCAAGCTCCGTCGAAAACATGCGCACCGACCATCCGCCCTTGTCGAGCGAGGCGAAGGCGAGCCTGCTGCCATCGGGTGAGATGCGAGGGGAGAGCGAGATGCTGCCCAGGTGCGTAACCTGGTGCTGGTTTTGCCCGTCGTAGTCCATCACCCAGATTTCCTTGGTGCCGGTGCGTGAACTGACGAAGTAAATCTTGGTTTCGGCGATGCCGTTAATGCCTCCCCCGAGCCGCGAGATGATCTCGTCGGCAAAGCGGTGGGCGATGGTGCGCGCCATATCCTGGCTGGCCGTCTCGTTGTACTGCTTTCCCAGCACTTGGGGATTGGCGGAGTTGCGGGTGTCATCGAGCCATCCATAAACGACCAGCTTGCCGTTGGTAGACGAGAGCGCTCCAAAGGCCACCATCTCGGCATTGGCGGGCGCTGCCGCCCATTGGGTGAGGCTTATCTCCTGGGGAGAGCCAGGCGCGGCCTGCGGCGACATGCTCTTTGACACCATGTCGAAGATACCGGCGTTGGCAAGATCGCCGTAGAGTGTGGAATCGAAGGTGGCCTTGAGCGCCGGAGTTTCGGGGTCGGCGCCAACGGGCTTGAAGTCGGCCGCGGCAATTCGGATCTTGGCATTGCCGAGATTGGTTCCGGTGCGCACCCAGTCCTGGGCGCGCATCAGCGGCGCGCAGGTGCAAATCAAAGTCAGTCCAGTAAGGGAAGCAAATCGAAAGAGTGCTTTCATGTCTCGGGTAGTCCTTGCTCGAAATTGGCCTCGAAGGAGGCCTCGAAAAAAGTGAAATTTGGTTGATGGGACGGGACAAGATTTAATGCACCGATCCTTCGCAGCCATCGACGCCGAATACTCAATATTCACAGTAGTAAGAGACCTTCAAGGTGTTGGAGGTATATCCGTTGGGCAGGTGGCCAAATGTATCGACGCGTTGTACGCCTCGCATGCAAGAGCGATCGAGGGTTGGGCTGCCGCTGGAGCGATCTAGCTGAACGTCACCGGGTACGCCGTCCTGGCGGATGGAAAAGATAAGGAAGACGCGTGCTCCCTTGGGGGTGCGCGGATCGACTTCTGCCTTGTTCCAGCTCTGCGACATCTTGCGATTAATGCCGTCAACGTAATACGGAAACCGGCTTCCAAAATCGCCTTCGCTCACCGAGGTTGGGCCGACCGTCGTGGTCTGTCCTGTGACCGCTTTGGGCATGGAACTGGCGGCCTGTTCGCCATACTGGGCGCGATTGTCCAACTTCGGGGGCGGCTGCTTCGGCAGCGTTTTGGGCGCCGGTTGCGGCTTGGGCTTCTCCTGCTTCTGCTTGCCAAGAATGGGGATGGCCTTTTCATCAACCATGGGTGCGGCCTTGGGCAAGGGAAGCGCAGGCGCCTCGCTGGGCTTTTCCGTGGCCAGGACGTTCTCATTAGGCGGCGTCGTGGAGGGCAAAGGCAGGGCACTGCTGACCATATTGACGCGAATCGCGCCGCCCGCGGCCGAGCCTCCCCAGGTGTTGGAGTGAAAGAAGCCGCCCATCACGTAATAGAGCACGATAGAAGCCGCGAGGCCGACGTGGAGCACGATCGAACCGGTGGCGGGCGCAACCACGGGTTCCCCCGTCAGCTCCCGTTCCAGTTGCTCGTCGCCTTCCAGCAGATTGCTCATACCTTCTTCCAAAATCGATCGGCCGGTTCGTTGGGGTGTCGTTCGAGAGACGAGGACACACTCGTTTGACCTTTCCAGCGAAGCCTCGTCACTTGCCCTTTGAATCCAGCGGCTGGGTAACGATTGAAATGTTGGTGATTCCCGCCTGTTTCACCGCGTCCATGACGCTGGCAAAGGCGCCGAAAGGCACACGCTCATCGGCGCGCAGATAAATGATCTGCTTTGACGGGTCGGTATTGGGTTGACGCAGACGCCCGGGCAGTTCGTGGATGTTGATAGGGTTGTCGCCGAGAAAGATGCGCGATTCGCGGTCGATGGTGAGCACCACGCGCTGCTCTGAGATTTCCTTGACCGTGCGCGTCTTGGGCACGGCTACTTCAATGCCCGACTGCAGCACCGGCGCGGTGATCATGAAAATCACAAGCAGCACCAGCACCACGTCCACCAGCGGGGTGATGTTGATTTCTGCAAGCGACGTCCGGGTCTGGCCGTTGTTACTTGTAAAGGCCACGTTCAACCTCGCGAGGCAGTTCGCGGCCGCCCTCTGGAGCCGGGCCCCGTTGCGTAGACGGAGCCGCGGCAGTCCGCACCGGGATCTCTTCGAGCGAGTTCAGCAGTTCGCGGCTGAAATCGTCGATCGTCGAGGCGAATACGCGGATGCGCGCGGCGAACTGGTTATAGGCCACGACGGCCGGCACGGCGACGAAAAGCCCGGCCGCCGTCGTTATGAGCGCTTCTGAGATACCGGGCGCCACGGCGCGCAACGTTGCCGCCCCGGCTGTGCCCAATCCGTGAAACGCGTCAACCACGCCCATAACGGTTCCGAAAAGGCCGACAAAGGGGCTGGTGGCGGCGATGGTGGCGAGCCATGTCAGGCGGCGCTCAAGATTGGTGACCGCTTCGCTGGCCGCGGTCTGCGCCGAGCGCTCCAGGGGCACGAGATTGCGCGGAGGTCCCGAGCCCCCAGTCTGGCGCTTATAGGTCTCGTAGACGTCTTCGAAAACCTGGGCCAGCGGACTGCCCTTGAAGTCGCCGGTGAGAGCCGCAATCTCTTGAAGACGCGAGGCTTTTCGGAAAGTCCGGATGAAGCGCCGGCTTTCCTTGGTAGCCTTTCCGAAGGTCGAGATCTTGCCCAGGATGACGGTCCATGAGTAGAGGCTGGCGCATAAAAGAACCAGCAAAACGCCCATGGCAACCCCGCCAATGTTGCTCAGCATCTCCATCAGGGCGCCAGTGCCATGGCCCAGCGATCCGCCACCGGCAGCCGCATCGCTTTCAGCCTGCAGTGCAAGGAAAAACGCAGCAGTGTAAATCGGCTTTCACCTCATCTTCCACGGTATCAGACGGGGTACGCGTGTCCAAGTTATCGAACAGATGCCCCTTGACTGTTTGGATGCGGGAAGCGCCGCTGTCTCATAGGGTCTTCGTGCTACGCTGCTCTCGGAACACGGTTTGCGTGCTGTCCGCGAGTCCCGAAATCCGGATCAAAATGACTTGGACAACAGCGGCAGATTGTTTTGTAAACTTCATGAATTGTTAACCTTGATTCATTCGAAATGCAGGAAGCATAACCACAGAAATGCTCATTGAGCTGCGCGCTGAAAATTACGCTGTTATCGATCACGCCATCGCCGTCTTCGGACCGGGGCTGAACCTGCTCACGGGCGAAACCGGAGCGGGCAAGTCGATCCTCGTCGATGCGCTGGCCCTGCTGATGGGCGGTAAGTCGTCCGCTGAGGTCGTGCGCCATGGAGCCGACAAGGCTACTGTGTCCTGCGTGTTCCAGTCGACGCCGGGCGCCGAAACCATTCTCGAAGACAACGGAATCGACGCCGAAGGTCACGAAATCATCTTGCGGCGTGAAATTATGTCGGGCGGCAAAGGGCGGGTGTTCGTTAATAACCAGCCGGCGACCGTGGCTGTGCTGAAACTGCTGGCGCCGGAACTGGCCCTGGTCCATGCCCAGACAGAGACGCTCTCGAGTTTTGATCAGGCGCAGCAGCGCATCCTGCTCGATCGATTCGGCGGGATTTCGACGGAGCCCATCGCGGAGATTTATGCCCGGTGGCATGTTGCGCAGGAGCAGCTCAATGAACTCATCGCGGGCGAGCAGGACCGCCTCAGGATGGTCGACCTTTGGAGCTACCAGCGCAAGGAGATCGACGCCGCCCGCCTGGTGGCCGGAGAAGACGAGGCGCTCGAGACTGAGAAGCGGGTTCTCGCAAATTCAGAAAAGCTGTATACCGCGGCCATGGGTGCGTTTGACCAGCTATATGAGGGCAGCGAGTCGGCTGAGGTCTATCTGCGCGCGGCGCTCAAAAACATTGAAGAACTGGCGCGGTATGACGGGCGATTCACTGAGGCTGCGCAACAGTTGCAGTCGGTCCGCGCGACCGTAGGCGATATCAGTTCGACGCTGCGCGATTACGCCGAAGGGATCAATGCTTCTCCTGAACGGCTGGCGGAGATAGAAGATCGACTTGCCTTGCTCGATCGCCTCAAGCGCAAATACGGAAAGACCATCGCCGAAGTGATTGCATTTGGCACCGACGTTGCGCAGAAGCTTGCCGAAGTTGAAGATCGCGACGGAACCCTGAAGAATCTGCGCGCAGAGCTTGATAAAGCATCAGCGGCATATCGGAGTGCGGCTGCCGGCATTACTTCCGAGCGCAAGGCCGCTGCCGACAAGCTGGCTAAGCTTGCTGAGGCGCACATCAATTCCCTGGCAATGAAAGTGCAGTTTGAAATCGCGATCCATTCCATTGAAGATCCTTCGCACTGGACAGCGGCGGGATGGGATGAAGTGGAATATCGCATTGCCACCAATGCCGGCGAGCCGCTAAAGCCTCTGCACGAAATCGCATCGGGGGGCGAGATGAGCCGCGTGATGCTGGCGCTTAAAGTCGCTGTCGAAGAGACCTCATCCAAGAGCAGGAATAAAACGCCGACGCCGCGCACTCTGGTATTTGACGAAATCGACATCGGCATCGGGGGGCGCGCCGCCGAAGCCGTAGGACAAAAGCTGAAAGCGTTATCGCGCGGACAGCAGGTCTTGTGCGTCACCCACCTTCCGCAGATTGCGGCCTTTGCAGACCAACACTTTCTCATCGACAAGCGTGAGACGGCGGGGCGCACCAAAACGCAGATTCGACTTTTGGATCAGCGTGCAAGCACCCATGAGGTTGCGCGCATGTTAAGCGGTGCAACGGTGACTGAAACAAGTCTGCAACATGCAGCGCAGATGATCGCATTGAGCCGTTAATTTGCAATTTACACCTTGCGCGACAAGCGGACCTTTCTGCATAATTGTGGAAACTTAGAGTGCAGGCGAGTCTTCCTTCCCCAGCTGCGCAACGCCGCTCTCCGAGTCAGTTGCCAATCTCAACCGCACACGGTTTGGAAGAGTATTCATTTCCTCAGAGTGTGAGTATGCATATTCGCATCCAGGCAGCTTAACCGGCCCATTTCGCGCTACGCATTTCATTTTGCCAAGGAATTTCGCGATTTAGACATCACGAATGCTAGACCGGTGTTCGTCCTGAGAAAGGGAATAGCATGAATTCGAATTCCAACGGAGACGGCCTGAGGGACAGGGAAGATTCAGTGGCTCCCCAGGGGCGGGCGGAGCCAGTTCTGATGGCCATGCCCCTCGATGCGCTCAGGGATGCCAAGAGGCTCACCCAGGTGCAACTGGCCGAGTTGCTGCAAATCTCTCAGGGCGCCGTGTCAAAGGTCGAGAGACGTACTGACATGTTTGTCAGTACCCTGCGCAGTTATGTGCGGGCAATTGGAGGCGATATTGAGATCCGCGCGGTGTTTCCCGAGGGTGAAGTGCTGATCGATCAGTTCAATCGGGACCTGAACAGTGCCACGAAATCAGGCAGCGAGAACCAGGTGCGAAGACCGAGGAACGCCGGCGGCGTTTGATTGATGCAGACTATGACCGCCACGCGACGTAGTTTAGAACCGGTCTGAGGAATTCTTGACAAGGCCCTAGTGGAGCATCGTTGGGTTAGACGAGTCCCGGCACGGCGTTAGCATGTCTGACACTGTAGCGAGCATGTAGGTGGGATGAAGCGGCTTCGCAAGTATCTCGAAGAGATGTCCCTTTTTCCTCGCGTCTTCAAGCAGGCCGCTGGTGCCGGGCTGGCCAGAGAACAGGAGGAACTGACACGTTGGATAACTCGCCTTCACGAAAATGGCGAATTCAATCCCGTTCATTCCTGGAAGTACAACATCGATCACTGCAAGATCGGGTCGCCACTCTTCGAGGATTTCCAGAGCAGCTTCGGCTGAATATGCTGTTCTCGACTCGTATCCACTGGATGCGAAGATCAATGCCAAAGTATCCGCAATGGTCGCTTCATCATCGATGATCAATATCTTGCGTGCCCCCGCGACACCTGGCATATTTCCCCCGGACAACTTGAACTGAACTGCACTTTCTTAAGTGACCGACATCTTGACTACCATCTGTGTCTTCGTCACATCGAACTGTAGTAGGCCATGCAGCTTGCCGACTTAACTAAGCTCCATGTTTGTGTGACCTGTCTGCTGGCGCCTCGTACATTGACGCCTGGTTTATTTGCAACCTGATTGACCGCCAAACCTCGCACCACGGTCGAAGAACACCACTTAACAACATGTTCGATGCGTAAAAGCACCTGATAGTATTCCAGCGAAGGCGTTTAATTGTTGCTTTCAGAAGTTGAATTGCAGCTCTGAAATCAATGACGGGGCCCAATCGATGTGGAGTTCAAATGGCCAACAACACACCTGCTCCACCCGAGTGGTCCGAGAGGATCCTGCGACTCGCTGCAGAGCTGAAGCTGACACAGGCAGCTCTTGCGGAGAGACTTGGCGTCTCCCCGGCCACAGTCTCGCGATGGATACAAGGAAAATACGAGCCGACCGCTGAAGGATATGTTGCTCTGGGAAATCTCTCCCGGCAGCCGGATGGCGAATACTTCTGGGAGCGCGCGGGCGTCGATACCTCCGCATTCTCAGACACCAACTTCCAGCGCGTGCAGTCATCCTTGCGCGTGAGCATGGGAGACTTCTCTTTGATCGCGGGGCGTAAGGTATCGAACCAGCTTCCTGGAAAGAACACTGCCGTTGCGATTCCATTGCTGAACGTGTCGGCGTATGGCGATCCTGTTCCGCCAACGGAGAATGTGAGTCTTTCGCAGGTGGCGGTCGAGGAGATCTTGCTGGCGCCGCTCTCTTGGTGTCCGCATCCTGAACACGTAATTGGCATGCATCTCGCAGGTGACTCGATGATGCCTACCATCGCGCCTCATTCGATCATCTTTGTGGACACCGCGGTCACCGATCGGCAGCCGTTGAATCAAAAGATCGCAGTCGTCTCTCATCGCGATCTGGGATTCAAAGTGGCACGATTCCAGCGCTTGGCAAATTCAGACCTCATGGTCTCGGCCAATCCAAAATATCTTCCGCTGGATGTCAGCAATGCGTCCAAATGGAAGATTTTTGGCGAGGTGCTATGGTGGGTTTCGCGGGACCCGGGGCAGACGGCGTGAACTGAATTGGCATCGACTTCGACCGTTGCCTGGTGCTCACTTCACGTTTACATGATGAAACCCCAGACCGCTGAGAAGGGCCGTCACTCCCGTACGCGCATTCTGACGTGCCTTGTCGAGAACGCCGTCATCCAGAGCAGCCTGCGTAAACTGCTGTTCGGCTGTCTGCCGAACTTGCGATTCAAGATTTGGATCTGGTTCAAGCAGGACGCCTGTCGTGCGCGAGTAGACGCGCGTGCGGCCGTTGTCGAGGCGCGTTGCAAGTATCTGTGGCGGCGGCAAAGTCACAGTGATCGTGTCGCCGTCCACCGAGACGTCTCCCTGTTTGATCTGGCTGAGATCGACGCCCGCGATGACTTCGCCGTGGGCGACCAGCATGAGCTTGTCTCCAACCAGAAAGCTTGGAAGATAGGGGTTTTCCTTGTCGCCCTCCACAATCTTTTCAATGGAGTAGTCAACCGTTTCCAGACGTGACAGCTGCCGAATCTTGTCCACAACCGAGGGTGACGAGGTGTCGATGCGGGTGGCGCGTCCCGACAGGATCCCGGCGATCTTGGTCCAGACTCCTGCCTTGGCAACGTGCGTGAAAACTGAAAACAAGATAAGGCCGAGCATCATTCCGAGGAAAACGGCGACGACCGGGTTGCGCTTCTCGGCGGCTCGGTCAGGGGGTGCGATGACTTGCGGTTGCATGGCGCTCATACTGAGAATTTGGATGCAGACAATAGGAAGGTAGCCGCTGCCCGATCAAATCCTTGGCGGTGAGGCCCAAACAGCCCCGCTTCCTCACCGCAGTCTTTGCATCAATCCGCATTTGTTTTCAGTGGATGCGCACCATCTCAGTCGTTGCAATGCCCTCTCCGCAGTCATCGCAATGCAAGTTCGCATTGTCGTCGTTCGTTTTCTGAATTGTGAAATGAAGGTCGCGGCCGTCACCACGCCGGATGACCTCGAATGTGAGGTTATCCCCGTGGAGGTTAGTGTGGGTGAGCACGTGGGCATCGTGCCCACCGATGTGCGGCGCTCCATTTTTTTCCTTCATGATCACGTTGAAGACCACAGTGCCACCCAGTTCGCCCGCATCGTCGCCGAGGGTTACGGTGACGCCGGGCAAGCCGTCGAGCTCTCCCTGCCACACCCCGACCCAGGGTGAATTTGCTTTGGTTTCTCCGGCGGACGCATGCAGCACCGCAGCCACAAGGACTGCAAGGACGAACGATGTCCTTTTCACAGTTGCTACCTCCGTGGTTGATCTAGTTCTTGCCTGCGAGTTTGGTGGCCGCGAGCGTCCCGCCGAAGCCCATCGTTTCGAGGGCCGAGGAGGGAACGACGACCATGGATCCCTTTTCGCGCATGGCTTCAAACAGCATGTTCATGCCGCGCAGGTTAAGGGAGAACGTGTTGTCTGCGTACTTCTGCGCCGCCACCGCAAACTGTTCCGAAACATGAACTTCGGCATCACCGAGAAT